>ENA-ORTY01003138-ORTY01003138.1-human-gut-metagenome-genome-assembly--contig:-NODE-3138-length-14603-cov-3.519384_pt1 | contig 14603 bp, 17 predicted proteins | sample MGYA00241917_ERZ509198 | MGnify/ENA primary metagenome ERZ509198 (study PRJEB26280, sample SAMEA2338857) | human gut metagenome | biome: human gut; feature: human-associated habitat; material: faeces...
GAGCGGGTGACTGTTAATCACTAGGTTGGCGGTTCAAGTCCGTCTCGGGGAGCCAGACGATAAAGCCCTTGCGAGAAATCGCAAGGGCTTTTTCTGTTTGTATGCTTTTTTGTTACAGAGGCCGACGGTGCGGCTTGAGAGGGGCAGGACTTTTTCCTCCAGGACGGGTGTGAAGGGGCAAGAGAAATGAGAATCTTCCGCAAGAGAAATGAGAACGTGCCAGAGCATTTTTTATGCTTTGGCACGTTTTTTGAATGAAGATTTTAGGGGCGCGGGCTGTGTGTCAAAACATACACAAAACCACGCCCATTTTTCAGCCCTCAATAATCCAGCCCGCGAAGTCCCCGAACCTGAATACCTCCACGGCATCTTCGCCCAGCTCTCCGGGATAAAGCGGTCGCTGGATTCCCGACAGGGAGAGCTCCTTTCTGACCACGGCTCCGGGTTCCGCGCCCTGGTCCAGCTTGGAAGCCCAGGTCAGCCTTGCCAGGACCGTGGCCGGATAGCCGCCGGGCGGCACCAGCTTGTCAAAGATGATGATGGCCCCGCCGGGGCGTAGCTGCTGCCGCAGGCGGGCCAGCAGCTTTCTCCGGGCGGGCACGGCAAGAAACATGAACACCAGAAAAGCCACAGCCACGTCGAAGGGCTTGTAGTCGAACCGCGTTATATCGGCCCGCAGCGCCCGTCCAGGAGCGTTGTATGCCTCCACCATATCCAGGCATTCATCCAGAGCCGTCAGCCGCGCACAGCGCGCCTCAAGCGTGGGTGCCAGCACGCGGCCCACGTTGCCCGTGGACGCGCCAAGGTCATAGACCTTGCCTTCCTTCGGGATGTATTGCCGGGCTATCAGGCCCATGGCGGCGCTCGCCAGCTCATACCAAGGCAGTTGCTCCCGGACATGCCCGTCAAACTCTCCGGCAAAGCCGTGGAACGTCCAGTCGTGCCCCTGACTCATACGCCCTCCAGGTCCAGCCCCAGCCGTTGGGAAAACGACTTGAGCGCCAGCCGGACAAGGCCCATGCGCTGGCCGTCCGGGTACGGCAGATCGAACTCAAAGCGCAGGCTTTCCGCCAGTTCTCGCGGATGCCATGCCAGTGGCCTGCGACAGCGAACCGTCACCATGCCGTCGGACAATCCGGCTTCCACGGAGCCGAAATACCTGCTCCACAATTCCAGCCATTCCGCTTCCTCAAAGAACTTCTGCGCCTTGGGAGCCGTGGCTATATCCCCCAGAATAACGCCTTTTTCCATGTTCAGCGGGAAATTGCACGCCCTAGATGCTCTCTGGCTCAGAGCTTCGCCCTCCGTGAACCAGCTCCAGGAACTGCTTTTCGTACCGCGTGCCGCCGCGCATACCAGTGTTTCCGGGGTGCACAGGGCCGCCACGATGCGCAGAATATGCTCTCTGTCCTCCGGGAACGGCACGCTGTTCAACACGCTGGAAACGAAAATGGCGCTGAATGGCGTACCAGCCCGCACGGCGGAAAGAAAGCCCATGGCCGAAGCGCGCCCCTTTTCCCTGTTTACCGTGTCACCGTCAGCGGGATACGGCTCAAACTCCGTCACGCGGATGCCTGCGTGCCGGAGCATCCGAGCTTCGTCGCCCTGTCCCGAACCGAAGTCCAGCACGCTTTCCCCGCAGGCGGCCTTCCATTTTTCCATGAAAGCGGCATCCAGCCGCACGTCGGAAAGCCGCTTGTGCCGGTACACCGGCAGCACGAATGCTCGACCAAGATAGGTGCGATGCAGCCATTTCCGCCGGAACGCGCCGTAGCGCAGGAAGTCGGCATTGTCCCCCGTGAAACGGAAGTCCATGCTCAAAAGGTTCAGCATGGCGCGGGCCAGTTCCGCCCGGTCTTCATCCAGCGTGACTACGGCTATTTCCTTCCGTCCCTTGCGGGCGGCGGCTTCCAGCCTGCCCACGCCGTTGATGACCGTGCCGTCCGGCGTGGTTACGATGGGCAGATTGACGCCGAGGCGCGCCAGCATCCGGCCCACATTGGCGGCATGACGCACGAAGCGGGACACGTTGCGCCGGGCAAGAGGCGAGACTTCCCGCATCTCGGCGGCCATGCAGGGGAAGAAAGCCGAGCTCTCCGGGGAGATGTCCGGCAGTTTTTCGGCCAGGGAATGAACGTCAGCCCCGCGCAGGGCCGCGCTCATGTCCCGCTCTGTATCCTGTATGGCTATGTCATTGGTAGCCCGGTTGAACAGGATATTGATGCCGCGCCGCCTTTGTTCCGGCACGTCCACACGCAGCACGGGGACGCGGGTAATCCCCATGTCCACGGCCACGGCGTGCCGCTGATGGCCGGAGAGGATTTCTCCGTCCGTGGTCGCCACCAGCGGCAGCAGGAAGCCCAGCTTACGAAGAGACAGGCGCACCAGTTCCAGGCGTTCCGCGTCGGCCTCGCGGGGATTATACAGGGCGGGACGCAGGGCGGAAACGGGCAACAGTTCAATTCTGTTCATACCCCAGCCTCCGCAGGATTTCGGCCTTGATTTCCCTGTCGGTGAAGCCAGCTCCGGTCATAAGCTCCGCTTCCCACTTTCTGAAAGCCTCGCGCTTGACCGGGATACGGTAGGGACCAACAATGATGATGGTTTCAGTTTCCGATTTCTTTTTCGGAATCAGCATAAAACGCTCCGTTCAGGCCGTCGGACGGCTCGGAGCGGGGGATCATGTCCCTCAGATGATTCAGCGTGCCACAACGGGGGCACTTTATTTCCAGGTCGCGGGCGGTTCCTTTGCCCAGCAGCTTGTTGCAATGGCCACAGCGGATTTCCTTCTTTTCCTGCATTTTCAACGTTTCCAGCGGTTGCCCCATGCGTTCCGCCGTGCTAGACCATGCCTTGTCCCGCGTGGACAGACACGACAGGCGGATACTCTGCAAGCGGCCTTTCTCCGCTTGTGGGGCCGTGGTGGGCTTCTCCCAAGCCCGCCGGTGGGGGCGTTCCAGCGCCCCCGCCTCTGTCAGCCCTCACTATGCCGGAAAAATCTGCGCAAAGCCCGGAAACAGCGCGCTCCATGCGAAGGATTTTCGCCCGTTATTCCTTGTCTTTTTCACTGTTTTTTACTAAAATCAGACTGTTCAAGGTGCTTTCCGCACTCTTCCATCCCTTGCAATGCCGCATGTATCCCGTAAAGGACGCGACGCAGCAACGCACGGTGTCTATATCTACGCGCCCATCCGCGTAGCATCTCGACAGGCCCGCAAACCTTTTTCTTGCCCGGCGCACGTTTCGCTTGCGCGGTAGCTTGTAGCCTGAAAAGTGCCGGTATCCGGCAAAATCCACGCCGTGGGAGGCCGGGAATACCCGTGTCTTGTTGTTCAGGGTCAAATGCAGCTCGCAGGCCAGGAAGTCCCGGATTTCCGCCAACAGCCGCCACAGCTCCGTTTTGTCTCCGTGCAGCAGAATGAAGTCATCCATATACCGCACATAATAGCGTACTCCCAGCGTATCCTTGATGAAATGGTCGAGTTGATCTAGGTACACGTTGGCAAGTAACTGACTTGTCAGCGCCCCCAGCGGCAAGCCCCGGTTCCCCTCGATACAGTCGGCTTCCTTTACCAGAACGCGCAACACGTTGAGCACATCAGGGTCCCCTATGGTACGGGATACGATGCGCAACAGTATGTCATGGTCGATGGAGTAGAAATACTTGGTCACGTCCGCCTTGAGGACGTACACGCCGCCCCATCTGGCCTCTGCCGAGCGTAACATGGAAGAAAGGTAGTCGCTGGCGGCGTGAGTTCCTTTGCCGACACGGCAGGCGAAGCTCTGAGCAATAAAGCGTCGTTCAAAGCATGGTCCAATAACCTGCACCAGGGCGTGATGCACTACTCGATCCGCAAAACAAGGCGCATGAACTAAGCGGCGCTTAGGTTCAAAGACTTCAAAAGCCCGAAACGGCCCTGGTCTCCATTCCTTGGCGCGCAGGCATTCCCTAATCCGCAGCAGGTTTTCCTCAAGACGGACGTTGAACCGCATGACCTCGTTTCGGTAGCGCTTACCCCGCGAAGCCTCTTTGGCCGCTGTAAGCAGGTTCTCCCACTCCAGCACCTGTTCCCATAGATGACGGGCAGTCTTCGGCATCTGTCTTCCCCAGATTCCCCGCGCCGCGTTCGTTGCCTACTTGCCGCGCGGGGAGGCTGCTGTTTCCCCGCTTCGCACCGGGGAGGAAACGATCCCCTTTTGCTCCTGTACCGTCCCGGAAGCCGTAGCCTCCGGGCTTCCGACGACTCGGAGCGAGAGCGGGACGGAACCCCACACGTCTATTGCGGTTGCTACGGTAGCATTCAAGGTCAAGGCCAAAAAGGCCCGCGCCGGAACTACGATTGTAGCTGCCGCCGCGCAACGCCAGGCGCTCCGCGCTGTTCCTCACCCAGATGGAGCCCACAGGGTTGGTCGTGTCCACGGGATACAGAGAGAGCAGTTTCAGAAGCGCAGGGGCCGTGACGCCGCTTTCCGCCGTCATGGACTTAAAGGCGCAGGAAGACGACGCCGTTGTATCAGGGCTGGGGTACTGGCTGGTGATGGTCTTGTTCAGCTTCACCGCGCCCGTACCGGCGCTGCCTGCCGCGTCATATTTCAGCGTGTCCGCCGTGCCGGGCGTGGCCAGCGTGCCGTTCTGCAGGATGGCCTTCCAAGCGGAGGAATCCGCGCTCATGTCCGCGTCAGCCGCTGCGTCGTTATCCTTGATAATCTGGATTTCCCCGGCGTTCAGGCGCAGGCCGCCCGTCCATTCCCACACATTGCCCACAAGGTCCGCAATGCCCGCAGGACTGTTGTCATGCCGCCAGCTTACAGGCCCGGAGCCGGTCAGCGTGCGTCCGTGCAAATCGTCGTTACTGACACCCAGCTCACTGGCTCCGGGGGCAAGCGTGCCGGTCTCGTGCTTGGCTTCGTGGTGCTGGCCCCAGTAGGTGTTGCCGCGCGGCTGGAACCCCGTCTTGATGCCCAGCGCACCCAGCAGCGCCCATTCCGCGTTGGTCATCAGGTGCCAGCCCGTGCCCTTGTTCTTGCAGTACGTCACCGCGCTGTCGAAGTTCAGCGTGTTGGCCGGGTCCATACCGGGCAGGCTCACCGCGTAGCTGTCCACCAGCGACGCCGGATACATGCCGATGAAAAGTTCCGACTTCTCGACGCCGTTGACGATGAAGGCCGGATGCGTACCCGTCAGGCCCAGGTCGGGATACAGGTCCTCAATCCGCATTTTCGGGATGCGGCGCATGAAGCTGGGATGCCCAGCATCGTCATACAGTACCGTGCACAGGCCGCCCGTGGCCGCTTCCACGCTGGAACGCAGGCTATCTTTCGTGATGATGGTCGCCATGTTATGCCTCCATGTTGTCGGTTACAGTCCACAGAATCAGCCGCACGGCTTCCATGCCGGCGGCGCAAAGCTGCACGCGCACGCTTTCCGTGGTCGGCGCGGGCGTGATGCAGGCCGGGTCAAGGTCTTCCGGCAGATCCGGCTCTTCCAGCGTGACCGGCAGCGGAACGTCCTCATAATGCGCCGGAGGGATTATCAGGTTGGCCACATACTCCGTGCCGTTTTCCACGCCCACGGCAAGCCCGCCGTCATGCCCGCGCACCACGTCCACCGTCACCTGTCCGTCTTCCTGCAACGCTGCGCAGTCAAAAGACAGGGCATTGTCACCCACCGTCAGCGTGACGTTCACGCCGTCCACTTCCACGCCGGGCCACGGCCCGGAGCCTTTCTTTTCCATCTGCATATCTTCCTCCTTATATGGCCGGATGGGCCACCAGCAGACGCACGTCCACATCGTCCGCCGTGCCGTTCACCGTCAGCTTGAAGCCGTTTTTCAGCTTGTCGCGCACGCGCGCTTCCCCGGCCTGATGCCCGCCGCCCGCGCAGGACAGGATTTCCGGCATGACCTGATAGTCCGCGTCCGGCAGTGTGCGGTTCAGCGCCACGGACACCGTGGCGGGCGCTTTCTGAATGTTCGGCCAGCCCGGTTCACGGCGCGCGCTGTCCGTGATGGTGACGCTTTCCAGATACGGGTCGTTTTCTTCCGTGTTCCCCGCCGGAACCGTGGCGCGGGCAAGTTCTATGGCCCCATCCGGCATGGGGCCGTTCAGCGTCGTGGCCGCCACGTCGATGATCCCCGCCTCGGTCTGGAACATATAGATGATGACCACGCCAGACTTCTCCGTGGTATTGCTGGCCACGCTGGCCGTGTTGGTCTGGTTGGCCACCGGGTATTCCCGTCCGTTCATGAACACCACGCCGTCGCTGCAACTGATGTTGCGTGTGGCCGTGGAACTTTTGGAAAGGGTCACGCCCGACTTGACGCCCCGGTTTTTGACTGTCGCCCGGAGTTCCTGAAAGCGCGTGAGCCTGGTCTGTTCGTGCTCCTTCATGGCCAGCGCGCCCAGGTCAAGCCCCAGCTTCAGACCGGCAAAGAGCGCTTCCTGCATGTCCGGCGCATAGCCGTCCACCGTGCCTTCCATTCCTTCCAGTTTCTTTTTCAGGTATAATGTACGGTTGCCGAGCTGCTTTGCCTGGATATTGTCTATCCCGTCTTCCCCGCCCACCACGGGGTCCGTAAGCTCGATGCGGTAGATACCGTCTTCCCACTGCGCTGTTTCTTTCAGATTCGCCATAATTCACCGCCTTAGAATTTGATGGTCCAAGTCCCCGTGATTTCAATGTCGTCCGCCTTCTCGATGACGCCGCGCGTCTTGCGGGCGAACAGCGTCCCGTCCGAACAGAGCAGGCCGAACTCACGAATGCTCTTGCCGTTGGCTTCGCCCGCGCCGATGGTGAAGGCGAAGCAGGCTTCCCCCGTGGCCGGATAGGTGCAGCCCGACACAGACTTGGAGTAGGCCCCGGTCAGTCCCTTGTCGTCCGGCGTCGGGCCGTTGCCGTTGGTGCCCACGCCGATTTTTGTTACCGTTTTTCCCGAACCGGCCCCGCCGATAAGCCGGGCCAGCGCGTCCCGCGCGCTGCTCATAATCATGTTTTCATCCCGGTAATGTTCGATTTCCCGCCCCGCCTTGATGACGCGGATGTCGAAAACGCCCCGCAGCCGGGCTTCGTCTCTGAAATTCATACAAGCTCCTTGCCGCCGTAGCGCGGCCCGCTGTTGTGGAAGGCCGTACCGTCATGCAGCGTGTAGCGCAGCACCCGCACGGTCACGTCCTCCGTCAGTGTGAAAGCGTCCTCCATGCCCGCCGTGCTCACGGCAACGGCGCATACGTCGGACAGCGTGGCATAGGTGAAGACGGGAGCGCGTTCCCCCGCCGTGGGCAGCCAGCCCCACAGATGATGCAGGGCCGTGCCGTCATGCAGGGCGCGCCGGTCGTGGCGCAGACCGGAAAAGTCCGTGCGTCCGCCAAACTGGCCGCGCGGGCGGGAACCGTCATGGAAAAAGGCTCCGTTGCGCAGGCTGACATAGCGCTGCCCGTGGGAAATGCCGCCGTCGTGATAGCGGCCCACTTCGTCAAGGACGGATACTTCCAGACGCGTTTCCACCTCTTCCCGCACGTTCACGCCGTCCCGGCAGAAGGCGGAAAGCCGCGTGTTCAGGGTATCCACGGCGGGAGTCTCAAGCGTGCCGTGACGACCCTGTCCGTCATAAAGCAGCGCCCCGTTGTGCAGCGGCGTATAACGCACCGTGTCCACCATGACGGGCCGCACGGCCACGTCCAGACTCTCAAGCCGGGCATCATGCAGATGGCCAAAAGGTTCCCAGCGCGTGTACGGGGCGTCCCCGTCATGGAACAGACGCCCGTCATGCGCCCGGAACAGGCCGTTGTCATACCGGATGGAACCGTCATGCAGCGGAAAGCCCCACTTGCGCCGGTCTTCATACTCAGGCTTGACGGCAAGCCATACGCCGTCCGCTTCCGTGAAAGCCGTTTCGTCTTCAAAGCTGGTTTTCCAGGACATGGCCCGCAGGATGGAACGCGCGGGCTTGTATTCGTTCACCAGCCAGCGGAACCAGGCCAGAATGTCCGCGTTCAGCCCCTGTTCCGGGATTTCCACCAGCTTTACGTCAAACTGTGCCCAGCACAGGCCGTCATTGTAGGTGGCTGCTCCGTTATGGGAGAACGCCGCGTCATGGCGGCGCACGTCGTTCACCGGCACGATGACCGCGCCCGCAAAGCCGTTTTCAGCCAGAATCCGCACCAAGCCCTGAACCTTGCCGCCCAGCTTGTGCCAGGCAAAAGCGTTGACCACGCGCAGGCGGTAGCTTTCGTCCGTGTCATAGCGTGTGCGCAGGATGCCCCGGCTGGCCCCGTAGGCGGCTATCCTTTCATCGTCAGCCGTGGCCGGATTCCACTGGCGGCGAAGCCACAAAATGTCCTCCCGCACGTCATCCATATACAGCGCCAGCCCCTTCGCCAGCGCCGATACAGGGCCGGGACGGAAGATGGCGGGCCAGTTCAGCTTGTCATGGAAATATTGCCAGAACGGGCTTGCCATGGCCTATTCCTCCGCTACCCAGACCGTTTGCAGGTCCAGGGCTTCCAGCACGGCCAGCCCCCCCGCCGGAATCTCCACATCCTCCGTCGGGCTTTCCCAGCGGATACGCTTCACCCCGGCAATGGATACAAGGCCGGAGGCCAAACGGTCCCGCACCACGTCCTTACCGATGGAAAAACGCGGAATATCCGGGTCGTCGCCGTAGGAAAACATGGAACGCACCCAGTTTTCCGCTTCCGCCTTCACGGAGTCGGCGTCCCCGGAGAGCAGTTCCAGCACGGCCTTGACCGACACGTTCACCGGCTCTGGAGCTCTGACCAGGAGGTCGTGATTGATGACGATGGCCGCGTCCAGAGCGGCGCGCACGTCCGACAGCAGGCTTGACGTAGGCATACCCGCCGTTCCCATGACCACGACATCCACCGTGCCTTCCCCGCGCGGATGCTGGTCCGCCACATACACGTCCACCACACCAGGAACCGAAAGCGCCGCCGCTTCATAGGCCGCGCGGGTCACGCCCGCCTGACGCTGCCAGGCCAGCACATAGCGCCGTCGCAAACTTGTGTCGCTTTCCGCATCCGCGCCTTCCTCAATCAGCCAGTCCGCCGCATTGGTCACACCCGAAATGCCTTCCACCGGAGTGACAAGCTCGCATATCTGCCCCACTGCGGCGTTGGCTCCCTGGCCGTATTCCTCCGCCGTGGCGGGCACGGCCACGGATGCCGCGCCTTCCGGCAGTACGGCCAGCTCATCCGTCACATAACGGTAGATATCGCCCTTGCCGTCGGGCTGTGTCCGCACGATACGCCCGGCGGGAATGCGCACGTTCCCGGTCTGATCCCCGCGCAAAAACAGCACATTGCCTCGCGCCTTTGTGGCGGGCTTGCGGCTTTCGTCCACCTGCGCCGCGTGCGTGTCCAGCCACTCCCCCGTGGCCTCAAGCGGAATAGCCTGCCTATGGATGACGGCAAGAAAGTTGTAGAGCTGCCACAGGCCCCAGGCGAACAGCTCGATGATGCCCCGCGCGATGCCCTTGTTCAGATTGAGGCGTGCAGGCAGCCAGCCCTTGGCCGCATACTCGTCCTGCACGGACTCGATGCGTTCAAAAAGTCCGGCGCGGATATCGCTTATATCTTTGGAGAGTCGTAGGCTCATAGCGCCGCCTCCGGTTCGTTGTATCTGCCGTCGCGTATGACCAGTTCCCGCACACTCTTGTTCGCCGTAAGCACCAGGTTCAACGGCTGGTCTTCTCCGATGAAACGCCATTGCACGGCCACGGTGATGGAATTTTCATTCCAGGCAAGCAGACTGCTTTTGACGCTCCCCACCACCACGCGCGGATCTTCTTCCACGCGCATGGTCACTTCCGCCAGAAAAGCCGCCCGTGTCGTGGCCGTGCTGTCCTCATAGAACCAGTCGGAAATGAGGCTGCCGAAGTCCAGGTCGTAGAACAGCGCGCCCAGACGGGTGAACAGGCGTAGCTTGATATCCTGCACGCCCGTTTCCACGCCGTCCGTCAGCACCAGTTCGCCGTTGGCCGCCACGCGCGCCTGCCCGTTGTCGTCAAGGGCTATGTCCTGTCCCCAAAGCTCGTTTGCCGTATTCATGCAACCGATACTGGCACAAAAAAGAGGAGCGCGCCCGGAAAGGACGCGCTCCATGCGAAGGTTTTTCATGGGGATTTCCATCCCTGTTTTTTGCACAAGAAATGAGAATGGAGCTAATGTGGATCGGGCAGGAAACGCGCCTCGACATGACGACGGCGTGTATTCTCGATGACCAACAACCTGGCCAGCGCCTCGATGGAGGCCACGTTGCCATGCTTTCCGGCACAGCGCACCACATGGCTCACAGCATCGTCCACAGGCGCGGTATTGACGATAGCGTAAAATTCATCCATCACTTTGTTGATATTGATCTGTTCCATATCACCCTCCAGGAGCTTCCATGTTTATATTCCAGGGAACCTGTCCTCACTGCCATTCAGACAGGGGCTTTGCGGCTTTCGGTATGAGCACTTACATACTCGGCGACTACGACTATTCAAAAACACCGACAATTGACAGAGCCATTCTTGAAAAACGGCGTGAAAACAACCCGTTGGTAAGCTTTTCCTTGGCAGGCTCCTGTCTTTCCTGTAAAAAGCCTGTTGTCGCCACATGTTCGACCAGCCAGAAAACGCTTGAGGAAATCCGTCCCTGTATCGGTTCTGTTGAAAGAGAATCCCGCCGACAGGTCACGGTGGAACATATTTTTCCTTCTCCCGTGCAGCATTACAGCCATCCCTCGCTTCCCGAAAAGGTCAATAACGCCTTTGTTGACCTGCAAAAAATGCTTGATGAGAAAAAACAGCCGTACTTCATCATTTTCGGTTGTCGCAGTGTGCTGGAAGCTGCCGTGCGCCAGCTTGGCGGCGAAGGGAAGTCTCTGTATGACAGGATCGATAACTTGTATAAAAAAGGCGTCATTACCGCTTCGCTGAAAGAATGGGCTTCCATCATTCGCAGAGCGGGCAATGAGGCTGCGCACGATATGGAAGGCTCTCCAGATGAGGCCGGGGAACTGGTGGCGTTCACCAGAATATTTTTGCAGTTCACCTTTGAATTGCCGGACATCATTTCCAGGACTCGCGTCGCTCGCGGCTAGTTCCAGTTGTTCCCGCCAGTCTGTCAGTGCGGACAGCTCCCGCCGCTGCGGCTTCCCGCAAAGGCGTTGCCGGATACCGAAAGGTCGCCATTCACCTTGAGCGGCCCGTTAACCGTTATACTGCCGTTGGTGGTCCGGTGGGCGTTCTCCGTGGTGGTTCCCGTGCCGCCGTCGCTGCCGGAGCAGGTTTCATTCCCTTTTTTGATGATAGACGGCGCTTGCAGGGTCAGCGTACCGGCTGCTTCCACGGTGGCGTTGCCCGCCGCCTTGATGACGGCATTTCCGCCGATTTCCACGGTCCAGTTTTCAGGCGAAACGGTCAGAAAGGAGCCGTCCTTCTCAATTTTCAGACTCACGCCCGGCGTCTGCTGGATAATGAGTTCGTCCAGTCCACAGTCCGGCGCGCCGTTCATCTGCCAACGGAAGTTGCTGATGCGCGGATAGTTCGGGTCCCCGTCGTAATAGGAAAGATCGCACAGCGTCCCCACCGCCGGAGGGCAGACGATACCCCTTTTCGGCCCGCCCCATACGATAGGGATTTCCACCTTGGGAATGACCGGCTCCGACGTGTCCGGGCTTTCGTCGTTCCGGAGCGGCTGCACGTCCGCATAATAGCGCCCGTCGCTGGCATACGCCGCCACGACCTTTGCCTTGCGCGTCATGCGGTAGTAGGCCCGCAAGTCCGGCATGGCCAGTTCCAGAGCACGCTTGAGCAGGGAAAGAAGGCTCTGTTCCGCCATTATCCCCAGCCTCCGTCGTATCCGTAACCAATGGTCGTCGTGTTCCCGTTCGCTCCCAAGGTATGGATGACCTCTTCCGCGCGCACCAGCTCGGAAAAATCCCGCCGCGTGTCCCGGATGCGCACCCGGCGACTGTGGGTCAATCCCGGCAGAACGGTGGACACGGCATAACTCATGCCCGCCGGGTTCGGGTCGTTGCGTATGAGGTTGGCCGCAGTTTCCACCACAAACACGTCCCCCGGTTCGTCCCCGTCGGACCAGTACAGGCCCGCTTCCCCCAGCCAGACCGCGTGCCGGGAAAGGTCGTGCCCGAAGCTACGTTCCAGGCTGGCGGCAAGCTGTTTGATGGCCCGTGCCACGGTCACATTGCTGAACACGATATGCGGGAAGGTCTCCGCCGGGATAGCGATGCCCGCCACGGGCAGCCCTGTGGACACCAGCAGGCGGCGGGCCACCACGTCCGCAGGTTCTCCGTGCATGGCTTCCGTCACCGTGGTGTCGATAAGCGCCTGTTCCAGCCCCACGGCCTGCACGCGGATGGTATCCGGCCCGGCAGGCTGAAAATCCTTCACCGTGCCGGACCAGTCGTGCCAGGTGCCGCCTTCGCCCCGGTGCCCGAAGCGCACACGCACCGCCTGTTTTTTAGCGAGAGAGACCTGCACCGAGCCGTCCGCGTCCGGGATATCCACTTCGCAGGTGGAGACCACGGCCCGGCGGCGCAGCGTCAGCACAATGCGCGGGCTGCGCAGCACTTCCACGCCGCCCACGTTGCAGCGGATGTTGATTCCTTCGATCATGGTTATTCCGCCGTAATGATAAGTTCGTCTTCCTTTGGTTCGGCGGCCTGTTTGGCCTTCTCCGCAGCCTGTTCTGCTAGTTCTTTGCTGGTGGGCGTCTTTGCCTGTGCCTTTTCCGTCTTGACCACGGGCGGGTTGTGCTCCACAAAGCCCAGCGTGACCATGATTTCATCCGTCCGGTCATTCTCCGACGAACAGAACTTGGAAAAGACCACCTGCCGCACGCCCCGCGCCAGTAAGTGCCGGTTCGCCACCGTGTAGATTTGCGGGTTAGCCTTGTCGTCCACCTTGCGGAACATGCCGGAAAGCGTCTCCAGCTTGTCGTAGCAACTGGAATCCTCGTCCGTCACCAGGTACAGCGAAATCATGATGTCGCTGTCCTCAAAGCCCTGCGGCGTCTTCTTTTTGCCGGAAGAACCATCCACCTTTTGTTCGTCGAAGCGGACCTTGCCGTCCACGCGCAGCGAATGCAGGATGCCCGGCACTTCTTCCCCGGCCAGCGTCACCACGCCGTCTTCAAAGGTGATCAGCTTCTGTCCGTTCTGTTCGTTGCCGCTGGCCTGGCTCATGCCATACCCTCCATCATGGAAATCTCCCCTTGCAGGTATTGGCGCATGGCTTCCCCGAAGTCTTCCGCCTTCTGCACGCTGGGCAGAACGATGTCCCCGTAAATGGTGATGCTCTGTCCGCCGCTCCGGACGTTGCCTTCCGTGCGGGCGGGGTCGGTCAGGTCAAAGGACGGCGCTTGCGGTATGGCTATTTCCGGGGCCTCCGGCTCCGGCACTGTCGGGGCAGCGACCGTCAGCACGGGCATCTCCGGCAGCTTGCCCGCCTGCACTTCCAGCGGAGGCAGGACAGGAAGTTTCGGAGCCGCCACCTCCGGCATGACCGGCACACCGGCAGTCGGAGGCGTGGGCAGTTTCGGCACGGTATCCGTCACAGGATTGCCGAGCCCCTTCCACCAGTCGCGGATGGCCCCGCCCACGCCGGAAAGCGCCCCGGATACTCTGGCCACAAGGCCGCCCTGGCCGCTGGTGACGCCCTCGGCAAGCGTGCTCATCATGCGCGCACCGGAAAGCGTGAGCTGCGAGAGCGGCCCCACATGCGCGTCCGAAAACGGTAGGTACTCCCGCACCTTGGTAAACACGCCTTCTACGGATTCCACCACGGAGGACGCCATGCTCTTGATGCCGTCCACAAAGGTGGAAAGCAGCTTTGCCCCGGATTCAAAAAGGTTCAGCCCGCCGAAAAATTCCAGCACGGCATTCCAGGCCGCCGTCACGCCATCCAGCAGGGACGTGCCGAAAGCGGACAGGCCGCCGATGATGGCAGCCCACGCTCCGGACACCAGACCGACGATACCTTCCCAGGCCGCGCCCGCCGCGTTGCCGACCGTATCCCAGACGCTTTGCAATCCGCTGATGACGGACGCCCCGAAGTCCAGTAGCCCGGAAAGGATGCCTCCCAAGGCGGCCAGCAGTCGGGCGACAAAGCCCTCCCACTCAGCCCACGCGCTTTGCAAAAAGGAGAGAAGAGAAGCGCCGAAGTCCGCGACGCCGCCTACAATGGCGTTCCACGCGCCGGAAATGATGCCGGTTATGCCTGCCCAGGCCGCGCCTGCCGCGCCGCTGATCGTATCCCAGACGCGTTGCAATCCGCTGATGACGGATGCTCCGAAGTCCAGTAGCCCGGAAAGGATGCCTCCCCAGAATGCCGTCAGCAGGGTAATATAACCTTTCCACGCTGCGCTGATGCCGTTTCTCACGGCATCCCACGCGCCTTGCAGACCGGAAAGGATAGACGCGCCGAAGCCCGTAATACCGGAAATGATGGAATCCCACGCCCCGGTAATCGTGCCCGTGATGGCGTCCCATTTTTCACCCGCCCAGGCCGCTATGCCGCCCCACAGGTCATGCCACCACGCGGCGATCTCATCCCAGTTCTGGACAAGCCATGCCCCGG
>ENA-ORTY01003150-ORTY01003150.1-human-gut-metagenome-genome-assembly--contig:-NODE-3150-length-14585-cov-3.038403_pt1 | contig 14585 bp, 12 predicted proteins | sample MGYA00241917_ERZ509198 | MGnify/ENA primary metagenome ERZ509198 (study PRJEB26280, sample SAMEA2338857) | human gut metagenome | biome: human gut; feature: human-associated habitat; material: faeces...
CCGAGAGGATTTCATTCAACTGCTCCTGCATATCTGGTTGACATAATTTGATTGCACCGATCTCACCAAAGTGGTCGAGCGTCAGAAAATAGAAATGCGGATAACTGCCATCCAAAAGGAAATGGTTCTGCGCCATGTCATTCAGGATCGCAGGTATCTGCATGGAAGAGCTGCCGAATACAATGCCGCTGATCGCGAACTGTGCATTGCGGCAAAATTCTGTCTGTAAGACAGCCTTGAGCCGGATCTCGGCATTGTACGCCCATCTCGGAAAGGTCGAAGCCATGTTGTAAACCGGGAAGATGGCCTGTTCTGTGAACAGCACGCCCGTCATGCGGGAATTGCGGATTTTGGTGCAAAGACTGCCGAGAGATTTGAACTCGCGGGAGGAATAGTAGACCGGAAATAGAGTGGGATTTGAGAGCCAGTCTTGCATAGATGGCTTTTCCCACGGCAGTGACGGGATTTGCGCGTTGTGCAGGATCTGAAGCGCCTCGGCCATCCGGTGCAGCCGCAGCCGGCGCTCTGGTTCTGACTTCAAAGAGTTTGTTTCGGACGTGCCTGTAAGATAGGGCGCAAGGTCAAATGGATATTTTTGAAGCAGCAGCCGTTTGGCGCTTGCGGTCAGCCTGAGTCCACGCAAACCGTTCTTGGTATACGAACGGAGCAGCCCGTCCTTTTTGAGCTTGCCGATCACGCTTCCAATGTAACTGCTACCGCCCGGAAAGTGACCGGAAAAGGCAGGCGGGAACTCACCGGAGACGGCGATGATTTGCAGCACAAGAAGCGCGAGTGTGCCCTCGGCAGGAAGTTGCGTCGGATTCATAAAAGTGACCTCTTTTACCGTATCGGCTCTTAACTTCGGTAATTTTTGCGCTGTCGGTCAAGCGAAAACGCCTGATGTTTCAAGGGAAAACACCATGCGCGGCGGTATCTGAAAAAGAAGGACGAAAAATGCTTAAAAATCCGACATGGTTTCCAGCGCATTTTGATGCTCTTCCAGCCAGCCCGGAAACATATCTTGATCCATTACAAAGAGCTTTGTGACGTCTTCCTCACCTAACTCCGTGGTGTTATAGACGTTGCATAAAAGCCCATTGTCATCCATCATAAGATAGGCGCAGACGACGTCCAGAATCTGTTTCATTTCCAGATTGTCGTAGTCCCGGATGCGGCCACGTCCACCAGACACCGCATAGATATGGCAGAAACAGATGATGCACGACTCAAAATGGGAAAGCGGATGATCTTTGACAAACTGTCCGAGTGCCTGCCCCAGCGGGTCGGTCAGATATTCGGCGCTGCGCTGCTTTTTCTTGGGTAATAACCCCGGCAGCGTGATCTCCACCAGCCCCGGCTGTGCGGTGATCGTGATGCCGAGGACATTGGCGGCAGAGGTCAGGTATTCATGCTTCTGCACGGTTGTAAATCCATAGACCAGATGCCGCATCCGGCAGGCGATCTGCTCTGCGCGGAGCGCCGCGTCGGTGGAAAGCAGCTCATAGTTTTCCGGATACCGCTGCAAGTCCATTGTGTTCATGGCACAAAGCGCATTGCTCAGCCGCGAGACTTCTGCCAGCAGCGAGGATATTCGCTTGGATAAAAGCGTACGGTTCATAGATAACCTCCATAGTGTGAAATAGAGCTTCAAAAAAAGAAAATTGATTTTATTTAGAATCTAGGCTATACTGAACTGAGAAAATACGATGTGTGAAAGGAGCGGTTGTTATGGATCAAATACAAAACCGCCGGATTGCTGCTGTCAAGGCAGCCGATGCGATCAATGCGATTGAAGGCGTTCCGGTTTCTGACTATGCCAAAACGCTCTCTGCTTGTTGGGCAAGGGGCGAGATCACAGATCAGCAAATGAAATCTGCGCTGCTTGCTTCCCACAGAAAGCTTGCAGCAATGGTGCGCAGCCGTGTCTGACATTTATTTATACGAGGATGTTCCTGTCCTGAAAAACAAACTGGACATTCGGGATGAGAAAACGCTTGATCTGATCGAGGCGGAGCAGTCCCGCGCCAACATGATGATCTTGTATGAGCGCGGCTTTTCGGATTTTACACCTGCCGGATTGTGCGAGATCCATCGGTTTCTGTTTGGCGATATTTATGATTGGGCTGGGAAGTATCGGCTTATCAACATTGAAAAGCGGGAGCGTTTGCTGGGCGGGCGCAGCGTCTGGTACAGCAACGATGAAGCGATCCCAGATGATTTGGAGAAAGCATTCACCGCTATTTCAGCAAAACAGTGGGAGCGGTTCTCCAAAGAAGAATTTGTACATGATCTTGCAAGGCTGTTTCCGCGTGTATGGCAGGTACACCCATTCCGTGAAGGCAATACGCGAACGGTGGTTATGATGATGACGCTGTTCGTTGAGCATTACGGCTATTACATGGATCACGAATTGATGGCCGCGAGTGCTGGATATGTGCGCGATTCCTTTGTTATGGCCTCACTGGATCAGATTTCTGAGTATGAGCATTTGGAGCGCATTTTGATGGATGCGGTCTGCACCGAGCCGATTATCTATGACGAGCAGACTCTTGATTCTGGTGGACAATCGGAAAGAACGGGAAAATATCAGAAATACCAAAAAGAAAAATACGAGCCACAACCCCATCATAAGCGAGAAGAAAATTGATGTAGTTTATTTACTGGACGGATGCAGACTTTGCATCCGTCCTTTTACACACATTCCTGAAGGTATTGAATATTGCCATAACTATCCAACAGGCAGTATGCACGCATGTTTGGGATGGCAAGCAGATCAGCCTGCGCAGCGTCTTCCAGAATGACCAGCCGCACGGGTGGTTCCTGTTCCGGACGAACAAGTAGCAGGTTCAAAATGGCTTCTTTGCCCGGTTCGGCGTAGAGAATTTCATAGACCTCGCCGCCGGCAAGGAAGATGATCTTCACGGGATATTCTCCCGCAGCATGGTACTCGACCTGCTCCATAAAGTCTGCCAGGACGGTCACCGCTGCTTCCAAACCACGGTCGCGGTCTTTTGGCAGCTCCGGCGTCAGGGAATAGAAGCCGTCCACATGGAACAGACGCTTTTGCTTGCAGAGATAGGACAAAAGATTTTTGATCTGCTCGTCTTTCTGCGGATACAGACCAAAAATCTGTTTCTGTGTCAAGATGCCATAGGTGGAAATATCCCGCAGGATGCCGCTGGCCTCGTGTGAGTAGATCTGTGCGCGGGTTTTCATAGTTGTCACCTCTAATTTTTGTGCGTATAACTGCCGCACAGAATACGTACAAACTGTAGCTGTCAGATTTGAAGATGGCAGCTGTACGCATAAAAGACGCATTGTGTACGTCTTAGCCTGTTTTACCGTTCCGTTTCAGCAGTTCCTGAAGCTCTCTGCGGTCGGTGGTGATGAGTTCCTTTTCCAGCTCGCTGCATTTGATCTCGACGGCAACATTATTGTTGTTCGTGCTGATAAGGGCGCTGCCGCGCTCAAAGTGCGTGATCTCCATCAGCTCTGCTTCAGAAAGATGCAGAATGGAGCCGACGCGCTGGGCTTCCTCATCCTCCAGATTCAAGATCACCTTGGTCTTGGAGTTGTTGATGATGCCCTTGCCGTATTTGCCGTCCTCCAACGCGAAGAAGTCACCCAGATCCTGCGTTGCACAGACGGCCGAGCCGCCGTAGCCGCGGATGATCTTGAAAATCTCCAGCACAAACTCCGCTGCCAGACGGTTGCTGCTGGCGCCGATGAGCTGCCAGCACTCGTCAATGAAGATGGCCTTTTCTTCGGTGCGGTTCTCCTTCGCCTTATCCCAGACAAAGTCCAGCGCCATAAACATGCCGACGGTCAGAAGGTCGCCGGTCAGCTCCGAAATATCCAGAACGATGTATTTGTTATCGAGAGACACATTCGTCTGTTGGTTGAACGTCTTGGCAGAACCGCTGACGAGCCGGTTCAGAATGTTTGCCAGCCGCAGCGTGGAGGAAGATTCCTTGAGTACCGCGTACAGATCGCCCAGAATTGGCATCTCGCGGTATCGTTCCGGGTGCTTGGGGTCACGGAGTGTTTCATTGTCGTGCGTAATGCCCTTTTGGGCGTAGGTGCGGATCATGGCTTCATCGAGAAGCTGCCGTTCCTCATGGTTCATGTCGGGGATCAGCAGGCTGAAAAAAATATGAAGCCGCTGAATTTTGGCGGCCAGCATGGAATGTTCGACCGTACTGCCGTCAAGCTGCTCGTCGACCGAGCGGTCTGTCTGTCGGATCTCCATGACGTTAATGCAGTTGGGTGATGCGGGCGAGATCTGGATGAACGCGCCGCCGATGTTGGAGCAGGCCCGATGAAATTCGTGCCCTTTGAGCGGCGCGACGATGAACACCTGGATACCCTTACGCCGCATCCGCAGCGCCATGAGCTGCATAGTAAAGGTCTTGCCGCTGCCGCTTGTGCCGAGAATGGCGATGTTGGCGTTTTTGTAGATACGCGAATCAAAGATGTCCACGATGATGAGAGAGTTATTGTGCTTGTTGACGCCGAGCAGAATACCGTTGTCGTCGCACAGCTCATATGCCGTGAACGGATAACAGCTTGCTGCGCCCAGCGTCAGCACATTCCGCTTGCTGCGTTCAAAGAGCGATTTATCCAGCTTCACGAGCGGAAAAGACGAGCGGAGCGCCTGTTCCTGACAGAAATTGCAGCTCTGCACGTTCATGTCCTGCGAAATGAGCAGCTTTTTCATCTCCGCACATTTCCAGTCCAGATCGTCCGGATTGTCTGCGGTCACGGTGATGAGCAGATTCAGGTAGTAGAAATCTTCATGGTTGCTCAGACCATCCTTCAGGAAATAGCCGCTGCGGATGGCACTGTCGAGGTCGTCAAAGTCTGTATTGGTGTCGCTGGTCTCCTTGATCTTGCTGCGGTTGATGCGAAGCTGCTGGCCGAGCTTGCGGATCATGCGATCCTTTGGCTGCCGCGTCAAAAATACATCGAGGTCAATGCCGTCCCCGGCGTTGACCAGCAGACTCAGCCAGCCCGCGGGAACCTCGGACTTATACCCGTCCGACGGCACAAGCAGATACGCATAGTACGTTCCGTCGATGCAGAGATAACTGCCATGCGTGAAATCCAGCTGCGAAGGCGCAAAAAAATCACCGACGGGAATTTCGTCGATGGAGCAGCCCAACTTTATATAGTTGGATGTGATATGGGAGATGCGCTGCAAAAACGGAACATCCGTGCTTTCTCTGCGGCAGAGAAATGTATAGAGCATTTCGGCGGCAGCTTCGTCCTCATTCTCATGCTGGACAACGCTGTTGCCGCATTGCCGGAGATAATTTGCCGCCGTCCGCGCCGCTGTTTGCAGTGACGAAATGGCATCCGCTTCTTCACGGTCTTTCTTCGCGCCGGGGAGCGGTTCATACTCCATGATGAGGAAAAACCTGCGCGCAATGGCTTCTCTGGAGCCGAGCTTTTTGAGCAGCTTCAGATAGTCCTCCTGCTGCATCCGGCAGCTTTCGTTCGTCTCCTGCGCCATCTCCCGGCGCACGGTTTCGATATGCCGGTTCATATCTGCGCGCTTGGTGATAACCTTGATTTGAAGCTTCACAGGTGCGATTTTGAGGTAGCTGATGAATGAATACACGATATTCCGCTGCTCTCTTGCGCTGCGAAGCAGAAAATTGATCGGCACGATTTCTAAAATCTTGATAAAACGGTGATCTGTCGTATAGACGATGCCGTTTTCGATTTTCTGGATGGGCACATACGCCGCAAGCGGATTGCCGGGGCGTTCTGCCTGTTTCTTCTGGCGATAGGCGGTGTCCAGCATCAGGCGGCGTGTGTCCTTTGCAAAACGGATGCGGCTGCCATCCTTTTTATAGGCGGCAGGCTGCACAGCCGTGCTGGGGCCGGACTTTTTATCCCATGTCGGGAGAATGGACTGCTTTCGGCTGCTTTTGCCGCCGCTTTTGCTTAGGGTTCTGCGGTTGCGCAGAAAGCGAAAAAAGAGAATGATATAGGATGAGAGCGGCATCCCCGCGATCCCGATGAGCGCCAGAAGCGCCAGCGGCAGCGAGGTCAGACAGAGCAGAATGATCCGGACGGTCAGCGTCAGCGAGAGCGTCAAAATCGGGAGCCCGGTGCCGGCGGCAAGGATGACCGCCTCGACCACATTTCGCGCCTTGAATAAGCCGCCGAAGAACGAACCGCCCTCAATAAAGTTTGGCGGGATCACATAGCTGTCCCGCTGTTCCTGACTCATAGGTTCTCACATCCGATCTTTTCTTTGCGGTGGATTCGGCAGCTTCTGCACGATCTTTTCGTGATAGGCAATCTTGCCGTCCTCCGTTTGATAGGGCTTTCGTTCTACAGTGTCCGCTGCGTACTGCTTATACCATGCGGCGTCGTCCGCGGAGTAGACCTTGCTGTAATCGCCCTTCGGTTGGGCGTACTGGTCAGCATGGTACATACAGAAATCAATGCCGCCCGGATGCTCCGGCGTGAACTCACGCCCCGTGATGCGGCCGCCGCCGATCTCCACGTCCTGATAGCGCGGAATGTTGGTTGCGTGTTCTCCCAACGCGGTGAAGCCCATATAGGACGTCAAAGAACGTGTCGCGGTCTCGCCGGTGATGGAGCCGGTCGTGCGGTAATCACCCTTGGCAACCGTGCCGATCACGTCGTTGGCAAACGCGCCGCCCTGATAAAGTGATTTTGCAAAAAGCGTTCCGCCAAAACTGCGAAACTGCGTGGGGGCAGAGGGGATCGGCGCAGGCCGGGCGGCAGGTGCTTCATTTGCCGGGGCAGAAGCGGGCGCAGCAGATGGTGTTCTGCTGTGCAGGAATCTGCCGGGGCGCTCCTGCGCCTGGACAGTCCGCTCTGCAATGGTGGTTTTGGAAAGTCCATTGCGGACGGAGAAAAACTGTTTGTCGGATTGCGCAGTATGCTGCCGGGATTGCGATTCCACCTGCCCGAACGTGGCAGCCTGCGTATCCTGCTGAATGTGCTGCGCCTGCTCACGCTGCGTGATGCCGGACTGTTCCGTGTGGAAACCATCCATCGTATCATGCTGTGCATGGCGGCTTTCCTCGGACTGCACCTCGCGCTGGGTAGCGCCGATCTGCTCCTGCTGCAAGGCAGACTGCATGACCTGCGACTGTTCCGTTCGGGCTTCTTCGCTGCTTGCTTCAAATTCATCCGACTGCACCACGGAGCCGACAAACTCACCCTGTTCCGACTGGAACGACAGATGCGATGCCTGCTGATCCTCCGTATGCAGCGCCGCGTGGAACTGCTGCTCCTGCGCAGTCTGTGTATCCTGATGGATCTGGCTGGTGTCTACGGAATGCTGCGATTCGTGAAGCGCCTGCTGGGAGTTTTCTCGCTGTTCCGAGTTTACAGCGCGGGAAGAAACCGTCTGCTGATTCTGGTCAAGCTGGCTGGTATTCTGCCGCTGCTGCTCAGAAGCCATCTGCGAACCGGAATGGGTGTCGCTGCTCGCGTGTGTCCGGCTGACGGTCGCCTCGGCCTGCTGCGGCTGGACGATATTTTTCTCCGTCGTTGCCGTGCGCACAGCATCGCTCGCGATTTTGCGGCTTGCCATGCCGACGAGTCCGCCGCTGAAAAAGCCTGCCGCAGCCGCGCTTCCACTGCCGGATTTCCCGGATGCAGGAGCAGAACCGTGACGGCTGCGGCTGCCCAATGCGCTGCCGACCGCGCTGGTCGCGGTGTTGATGGCGCGCATGGCGATCATTGCTTCTGAGAGCATGGAGCCGCCGGTATGCCCAACGTTCAGACCGAGACTGGACAGAAAGCTGTCGATTTTCTGCGACACCTTCAAAAAGGCAATGGCGCACAGGAACCACACCAGAACCGTACCGGAGACAGCTTCTTTACCAGAGGAACTGACCGCGGATTCTACATCACTCTCCGAAAGAGCGAATGCGTTAGTTGACATAACTATAACGAGGGTGAGGATCAGCAGGCAGTTCAAAAAGAATCGTTTTCTCATGGATACTCCTTATAGAGAAAGTGGATTTGCAATAAACGTGCCGACCATGCTGGTAAACAGCCGCAGGCACCATGCGTTCATAAGCAGCAGAAACACCTGCCCGCCCAGCATCCGGCACCACGCCTTGAAGATGTTCGCCGTGGACTGAGAGCCGCCCATTGAGAACGCGACCGGCGCGGTGTAAACAAGAACGCCGAGCAGGATATACCGCTCGGCGGCTTCAAAGAGCAGCTTCAGATAGTTCCACGCCAGCAGCACAACGATGATGAGCACGATCAGCGTGACCGCTCCGTTTGCGCAAGCGCCGATGATGACCAGCATGACGGAATTGAAATCCGCAAAGCTGAGCGGCGGCAGCTCGGATGATAAGATCCAGTCATACGGCGTGCCGCCGATCTTCAGGACGATCTCAACGATGCTTTTCGCGCAGTATGTGAGCGTGATGAAGATGATCGCGCGAAAGGTCAGCTTGACCGGGTGCTCTGCTTCAAAGCCAGCGCCCAGCCAGTAGTTTTTGAACAGGTTCCAGACCCACATCAATAAAATCAGGCCGATACCGATGGCGGTGAAAATATCGTACATCGTCTCGGCTGCCGGGAAGTAGCGCAGAAACGTATCCATCCCGCAGCCGAGCGCACCGAGTACCGACGTGTTGATGAGGTCCAGACCGTGCATGATCTGTTCGGAGATCCATTCGACAACGCCGTCAAGAATCCCCATTTATGCTGTCCATTGACCGCCGGAGAAGAACGGCGTGACGTAGGCCATGATGAAGCCGAGACCGTTCAGAATCGCCCAGGTGATTGCGATGCGTTTGAGCCATGCACGCGATTCCTCGACCGTCCTGCCGCTGCGGGAGAAATTCATCATCAAAAGCGCGACGGACGCGGTGACGATGGCGGCGATGGTGGAGATGAGAAGAATTTGCTGGTAGACGTCCTTCATGATCTCCGTTGCCTTTTCCCAGATCGTCGTGGCCGAAGCCGGCTGGGTCAGAAGCGGTAAGATACTGACGCCGAGCCATGCGGCGTAGAGCCAGCGCCCGGAACTTTTCCTCGGCGGCGGAAGCTGCGGCAAGTTGTTGGATGTGTTCAAAGATGCTCCTCCTTTTCTTTTCCTGATGCAAAAAGCAGACGCCCGGTACAGGCGTCTGCTCGCAACAAGATTCAGTTTTATATGCTTTTGAGCATCTTCAGTATAGCATATCTGGATTTGCGCCGAAAGAGCAAAACTGTGCCAATGTTGTGACAAAGTCGTTCGTTTTTCTCAATGACTTATTTACAGGTGCGGTGAAAAAACTTATACTAATAGTGTTATTGTATTATGCGGAGGTAACTATGGAAAGTTTTTGCTCTTTAGACGAACTTGTCGCTGATGCTAAGAAACACTTCCTTGTTTTAATAAAGTTCGGAACATTAGAAAACCTCAAGAGTCTCCAAAATGGCTCATTATATATGAAAAACCTTCGATATTACAACGAACTGGAAAGCATCGATAGTGATGGAAAACCGGATAAATACGACGGAAAGTGGTCGTTAAGGGGCGGCAATATTGTTATTATGGATCCTGATACGTCTGCACTCATTGCGGTTGGGACAGCAAAAGAAACTGTGTTCTCATTTGGTCACGAGCAAAAACCCGTTTTTTGTCTTTTTAGTTGCGATGACCGGAACTGTGGTGAATATAAAATCGATGGGAACAAATGTATTTTTCGGGTTTTCTTCTCCGACGAACAGGTAGAGAGACTAAAAAAGGGGCTTGGACCATACGCGTTAGTCGTTTTGGATTCTGAAGAATTTTTTGTGCGAATTGATAAAGCATTTCAAAGGCAAGGCATCATATACAAAAAAGGCTATGTTATATATAATGATGGAAATTCTGTTAATCGTGTAGGCGCGATTATGTCCGACTGGGATAATATTGCATTTAACAAGAGGGCTACAGATTTTGACTATCAACAGGAGTTTAGGTTTTTGGTAATGAACCGTTCCGTTGAAGACCATTTATCCATACCTATTGATGACTTGCATGATATAACAAAAATCATTTCTACTGATGAACTTAAACAAATCCGTATCGAATACCGCCAGGAGTTTACTCAAGTTGACGGTTGAAAACAGCACGGTACATTACCCTAAGAGCTTGCGATTATATGCATTTTGTAAACAAAATGCTATTTTCAGCATATGCTATCAGTAGATAGGCTGTAAATTTATCAATAAATCTAGCAGCTAATTTATTGATAAATGTTCTCGATAGTGTTACAGTGAAAATGCGGAGGTGAACAATATGGTCAATATTGCAAGTGCAATTCGGAACACGGTTCCCATTTCTCTATTTAACAGAGGCCTTGCCGGAAAGATTTTCAATGAAGTCAAGCAGAGCGGCGCGAAAGTCGTTATGAAGAACAACGCTGCGGAATGTGTTCTTCTGTCTCCCGAAGAATATATAAGCTTAATCGATGAGGTAAACGACGCAAGGTTGCTGGCTTTGGCATCTGAACGCATGGCAAAGGCGGATTCTGCTGCGTTTGTCCCGGCAGAACATCTCTGTGAAGAACTCGGTATTACGCAGGATGCTCTGGATGCCGTTGGTGAGGTAGACACTGAATGAGCGGGAAACCGGTCTACCTGTCGGATTCCGCAAAAGATCTGAAGAATTTTGCTGGAAATCATCGGCTGATGGCCGTTAAAGCAATCGGCAAAGTCCTTCAGAATCCGCTGCCTGTTACAGAGGGCGGCTATGGAAAGCTGTTGGGAAATAAACAAGGCAATGATTTGAATGGATTCCTGAAAATCAAGCTCCGAGATGCCGGTATCAGTGTCGTATATAAGCTGATCCGGACAGAAATGTTGGTAGTCGTCATCGGCGCAAGAGCCGATGATGAAGTTTACGAAACAGCACAGCACTGGGCAAAAAAGAATCATTTATTAAAAGCGGCATCACTCGCACAAAATGTGGGTGATGCTGTTTCTGTTATGAGATAAAGCTATGATGTGCCGAAATGAGAGTTGAAAGATGTAGAAATATGTTATAATAAAGCTGTCTTGCAAGGATAAGACCTAGACTATTGCTACGATGAGAGTATTTGATGAGATGGAGGAGAGCAGTATGCGCTTGCCGGAGAAACTGATGGGGTATGTTGAATACGAAGGTGTGAACTATCCATTCAACTTTGACAAGGTTTCTTTTATGATAACGTTATTTCCACCAAGCATTGAACACCATAGGCAGACAAACTCTTTAGCGGAATATTTGGCGGATGTTTCAAGGTACGATAAAAAGCACGAGTGGGTTCAACAAAAGAAGATTTTTGGAAAGACGTCGGAAAACTATCATATTGTTTTCACCGTTGCGGATGCGAAGCGTAATTATAACGGCTTTTTCAGCTTTCCTGTTATTTGGTATTGCTGCTATGTTGGTGAGAACTCTTTAGGGAAGATAGATGGAATGAAGATTGCGTCGCCAGAGGTGGACTACTTTTATTCGCCGCGTAACGCATTAGAACAATCAGCGGAGATAGATGAGGATACAGGAAACCTAAAAGAACTGTCAGTGGCTGCAAAAAAGGCAGCGATCGAATCTGGGGGTACATACAAAATTGCGCCAGATGTAGATGCGAAAATCGAGTTTGCGTCTTACGCCGTTATGCATTTTTCGCAGGGAGAACCACCAATTGACGCAAAGAGCGTAATGGTGACATCTTTTTCCCGACCAATCGGAATTGATGCGCTGATTCCAGCGGTCATTTATGCAAAATGCTTTCTTAAATATATTACATATAGGACAAATGTTAAAATAGGCAATGTTGAGATTTTTAGCGTCAATAGCGCAAAGAAAAGGGAGCAATGCGGGTATCTTGTTTTTGAAGAAGACTATCAGGCAGAGATTAGTAAAAAGGCGTATGAGAGAGTTATCGATTTTACAATTTTAGAGGGTAAGGCTGCAGAAATATTTACGGCGATTAAAAATAGAGAATTTGACTTTCAATATATGTGCGAATCCATAGCTGCTACAGGAAATTACTCCTCAAGCAGAGCAATTATGATACTGGCGGAGTTTGAGAGGGAATACCTCAACATATTCGGGCAGGATTATAAGCGGTCACAGGAATATCAAATAACGAAAAGAAACCTGTTGGATACAATGCAGACCTTTATAGAGCAGCGACAAGGGCGGGCGCGAAAATATGCCAGACAGTTTTATCGTGCAATAGAATCACACGATGTCGGCTTTGGCGAAAGGCTCAGAAATGCGATGGTTGAATGTCAAGTTATCATGGAGCCATTTATAAAAAGCAAGTACGCTGGCGCATTAGATGTGACTATTGAGGAGATCTGTGACCGTATGAATACTGTGCGAAATGGCATTGCACATAGCCGATTGGATCTGAACTTAGAGGCAATTCATTTGAGTGATCTAAAAATCATCGAAGAACTGCTGTATGCAATGCGGTTCCAATATTTGCATATTGATTCCCGACCAATCCAAATTGGAATTAAGAAACTATTTGGAGAAAATATTGCCGTTGAGTAGATAAACTAATGTAGTAAGGGCGCAACCATGTCAAGGTTGCGCCCTCACTGTATATTGCAAATATGCCGAAGTACATGGTAAAATAATGCTGAATAATTGCTTTAATAACAATTTGGTGTCCGATTCATAACAAACTGATGAGGTGCAGATATGGAAATGGTGCATTTAACGGCAACTGACATGACATGGCAGCGATTTGAGGTTTGTAATCCGAATCAAAAAATTGCTTTTGAGAATTTATGCCGGGCGGTATTTAATCAGGACTTTTTTGGCGGAACGGCGCATTTTCATTCAAATCCGAATAATCCCGGAGTTGAAATCGAACCTATTTATCATAAAGAAACCGAGAAGAGGATTAGCTTCCAGTCAAAGTATTTTACCTCAACAGATTATGATCAAATAGAGCGTTCGATGGAGAAATGCATAACGCATTACAGTGGAAAACTGGACGTTATATATTTGTATTGCAACAAAGACTTGACGACCACAAGTAAAGCTTTTCTTAGAATAAAAGGAAAGCTTGCTGCTGCCGCAATGGACATTGTGCTGATATGCAATCAGTCAATTATTGAAAGTGTTCAAAAGAACAAAAATCTTTCAATGCTTTACTTTTTGAATCATGGTATTGATAGCGAATGGATCAGAAATAGAGCAAGAATAGCTCTGGATTCGCTCGGAACACGCTACAATGGCGCTTTTAATGTTGACACTGAAGCGAAAGAATACTTGGAGCTATTTTTACGGAATGGAAATGCTATAAGCTTCTTAAATGAGAAAAAAACTCAAGCAGTGGACTCGCTGAATAGAAGGTACTGGGCTGACGCTAGCTATGCTTCACTAGCAAAAGCGATTAGCAATGCAATTATCGAACTTCCAGATATCAACGAGCAGACGCTAGATACCTGCGTGGACTGGATTAGTCAGATCAAAGAAAGCTATTCAGAGCAGTTGGAGGACGTGCAAAAGACAATATCCGCATATGAACAGAAACTCGCCAGTGGCAAACGCATCGAGAATAATGAAGACGAATGGGCAAAAGTTCAGAGTTGCAAAAGAATTTTGGATGGCATTGACCATCTTGCAATAAACCAGATCGAACAAAGTCTGATCAATAAAAAGACACTGCTGGTAACAGGTGCCGCTGGTGCTGGGAAGTCACAGCTGTTTGCAAATACGGTTGCGGAGTACAGCAAAGCAGGACAAAAAGCTATTCTCATTTTAGGCAATGCGTATCTGACCTCAGAAACCATTTTCATTCAGACACAAAAAGTCCTGAATCTAAATATTGAACTACGAGATTTCCTTGGAATACTGAACGAACTGGGAAAACGTGACTCAACGATTATTCCGGTTTTCTTTGATGGAATCAATGAAAGCGATGATATTAGAATATGGAGAAACGGTCTGGGCGAATTGATTCGCACTGTTGAGAGTCTACCATACGTCAAAATGGCAATATCAATTCGTGATGGCTATGAAGGCATAGCTTTTGACGATGCTGTAAAAAGAAAGATTTCATCTGGGGAAGTAATTGAAATCTGTCACAGAGGTTTTGCAGTCAATTCAATCGAAGCAATCAAAACCTTTATGAATCACTACAATATCCCATTCTTGCCAGATTACGCATTGCAAGAGGAAATGCACAACCCATTGTTCTTAATGTTGTTTTGCGAAACATACGCTAAGGATAATGTGGAGCTATTTCATCTGTTTGATAGATATATTGAGAAAAAAGATGCCGAACTTTTGCGTGAACTGAATGCTGAGGGAACAGGAACCGTATTACAATATTTGCTTGATGAATTGGTTGAGAAAGAAATTGTAAACAACCGTACATATGTCACTAAAATTGAAATGCTTCAAAATATTGAATTTTGGAGGACGTTCGGATTTCAGGAAAGAAAACTACCTTTTTTGGCAGCTTTGGAGCGAAATGGTGTTTTGTGTAGGGGCATAGCTGGCGACACGGAAATCTATTATATAGCGTACAATCTGTTGGACGATTATTGGAAAGCGAAAGCACTGGCGAAATCAGACAGAGCGAAGGATGAATTGATTAACT
>ENA-ORTY01003167-ORTY01003167.1-human-gut-metagenome-genome-assembly--contig:-NODE-3167-length-14507-cov-2.588292_pt1 | contig 14507 bp, 10 predicted proteins | sample MGYA00241917_ERZ509198 | MGnify/ENA primary metagenome ERZ509198 (study PRJEB26280, sample SAMEA2338857) | human gut metagenome | biome: human gut; feature: human-associated habitat; material: faeces...
ATAAATGTGCTGATGATCACTGCCACTGCCATTTTAAACGGTTCTCTGGCAAGCCAGTTAAATACTCCGATATCTGTAAAGATCAAAGAGCCCAGATTCAAAACAACGTGAAGCATAATCGGAGCTTTCATTGAACCAAATTTCTCATAAACATAGCACAGAAGAATTCCTAAGAGGAAAGTGTAGATCATCTGTACCGTGTTGGTATGTGTGACTGAGAAAAACAGTGCTGACCAGATTGCCGCATAATAAAATCCTCTGGTCTCCCGGTACCTCTGATAGAGTACTCCGCGGAACATAAATTCCTCTGCAATCGGAATTACAAATCCAAATACAATAATCTGGACCACAAAATCTGCTGAATACATATTCTGTGCGGTCTGGATATACTCCGGATCAACCAAAACGGCCTGTGCCATAGCGGACAGACATGTAGCACCAATACTTCCGATCACTCCCATCACAAGAAGTGACCAGTAATTCTTCAGTGGCTTTTGAACCCCCATCCGCTGTATCCCTGCAATCTGCTCTTTCTTTCGATCGATAACAAACAATGTAACTGTCAGAAACAACGTTGCTGCTGTAGCAATCCCTGCAATCGCAATCTGACCTCCTATGATTTTATCAAACGCAGGACTTAACACTTCATAGTACTTATTCATCATTTCCTGATAATTAAGAACTTCTCCACTTTGTGTCATCCTGGAAGATGCTTCCCCCATAAAAGGAAGAATGATTATAAACTCAATCACAAATTCCATCACCAGCTGGATTCCCCAGAATCCAAGTAAAGGACCGGCAGCTCTCCAGAAGGAGCGTCTCGGATCATTTTTCATAAGACAATTCCTCCGCTATCTTCTGAATCCACTCTCTGATCTTTCCGGCTTCACCCTTTACAGTTCCCTGAACCATCTCCGGCTTTCCGCCTCCCCGTCCTTCGAATGCAGCATTTAACATTTTGGAAAATGCACGAAGATCCTGGGTTCTGCTTCCGATCACATAACGGTATCCCGCTGCATCATTTCCATAAAACACAGCACAAAGAATTCTTTCTTTTTCAAGCACTTCATTCACATACTGACGCATGGCATCCGCACTGATATCCTCTGAAAACATACAGACCGTTTTTTCTTCTTCCGAAACAGACTGCGCCCAGACGTGTACAAGCTGGCGTTCTTTCTCCACCAGTGTCCGTTTCAAAGAATCCATCTCTTCTTTCAAGTGTCCCACTGCCTCTGCTGTCTCATATTCTTTCGCACAGAGCAACGCTGAAATTTCCCTGTTCTGTTCCTGCTTCTTCTCATAATCTGTAAGTGCACGGCTTCCACAGAGCATTGTTACACGAACGCCGCCTTTGTATCGCTGCATATTAACAAGCTTGATCATACCGATCTCTCCTGTGCGTTCAACATGTGGCGCACAGCACGCACAGATATCATATCCCGGAACCGATACGATACGAACCTGTCCCTCAATCTCAATCTTACTGCGGTAATCCAGTTCTTCCAGCTCTTCTTTGGATGGATAGGACACTTCTATTGTCAGATTCTTCCACACTGCACGATTTGCTTCAAGTTCAATTTCCTGCAGTGCTTCTTTTGATATCTCTCCATCAAAATCCATCGTACAATCTTCTGTTCCAAGATGAAATCCGACATTGTTGAAACCGTATCTTGCATGCACGATTCCGGAAACAATATGCTCTCCGGTGTGCTGCTGCATCTTCATAAATCTGGTCTCCCAGTCGATCTCTCCTTCAACAATCTCTCCTGCTTCAAACGGCTGATCTGTAATATGCAGAATTCTTCCATTCTTTTCCCGAACATCAGATACCTTCGCATCCTTCAGTTTTCCTGTATCTGCATACTGTCCGCCGCCTTCCGGAAAGAATGCTGTACGGTCAAGTTCTACCGCATAGCATCCTTCCTTTTTCTCATACGGCTCACATTCCAGAACCATTGCAGTAAATTTTGAAAGATGGCTGTCATTGTAAAACAGTTTTTCTGTTCTTGTACCATCCATCAATCCATTTTCTGTCATAATTCGTATTACATCCTTTCCGGAGCTGTAAATCCAAGAAGGTCAATGCAGGTCTCAAGTACTTTTTTCGCAAGTGTAAGAAGTGCAAGATAACCTTTCTTCTTCTCTTCGTCTTCTTCTGCAAGAATCTTTGTCTCATGATAGAACTTATTAAAGTCGTTCGCAAGATCATAGATATATGCACACAACTTATGAGGAGCTGTCTCTTTATATACATTATCGATCACTTCATTGAATTTCACTACCTGAAGCATCAGAGACTTCTCTGCATCATTCTCAGCCGGTCTGATCGTTCCGTCAAGAACTCCGCCATTCTCAGCATATTTCTTGAGAATAGACTTAATTCTAACGATTGTATAAAGAATATACGGTCCTGTATTTCCCTCAAAGGAAGTAAATCTGTCAACATCAAAGATATAATCTTTAGAAGCCTGGTTAGAAAGATCTCCGTACTTGATTGCTGCAAGTCCAACTTCTTCTGCTGTACGTCTTGCATCTTCTTCCTCTACTGTACGGTTGTCCATGATCTTCTTATACATCTCATCATCAATCTCACGGATCAGATTCTCAAGACGCATCACACCGCCTTCTCTTGTCTTAAACGGCTTACCGTCTTTTCCGTTCATTGTACCAAATCCAAGGAATGTAAGTTCTGTCTCCGGTTTTACAATTCCTGTCTTCTTCGCACAACGGAATACCTGCACAAAATGCAGTTCCTGACGCTTATCAACAACATAGATCACCTGATCCGGATCATACAGTTTCTCACGTTCTACCAGTGTAGCAAGATCTGTTGTATCATACAGCGCAGCTCCGTCAGATTTCAGAATCATACACGGAGGAATCTCTTTCTTATCTGTCTCTTCTGCAACGTCTACTACAAGCGCACCCTCATCATAATGTGCGAATCCTTTCTCCTTGAGCATCTCAACCATATCCGGAATATATGCCTGGGCATCTGCTTCACCTTTCCAGAGATCAAAATCTACACTCAGTCGCTCGTAGTTCTTCTTCAAGTCAGTTACAGACACATTCATGATATGTTTCCAGATTGCACGATATCCTTTATATCCATTCTGTAACAGATAAGTTGCATGAAGTGCTTCTTCTCTATAATCGTCGTGCTCTTTTGCATAAGCACTTGCTGTAGGATAAATCTCTTCCAGTTCACTGATCGTAAATGGTGCTTCTTCCGGATATTCTCCTTCAAAACTCTCATCAAAATACGGGAGTTCCGGTTTACGTTTTTTCAGCTCTGTGATGATCAGGCCCATCTGATATCCCCAGTCTCCCAGATGGATATCTCCTGTTACATCATTTCCTTTAAAACGGATAATACGTTTAATGCTCTCTCCGATAATCGCAGAACGAAGATGTCCGACATGCAACGGTTTTGCCACGTTCGGTCCGCCGTAATCAATAATAACTTTTTTCGGATTCTTTTCTTTTTCAACACCAAGATTCTCATCTGCTGCCATCTCATTCAAATACTCTGCAACAACTTCCGGTGCCAGCTTCAGGTTGATAAATCCCGGATTCACCGCTTCTGCTGATGCAAAATACTTGCTATCTGCAAGTTCTTCCACAACTGCATTCGCAATCATGATTGGAGCCTTCTTATATTTCTTCGCACCTGCCATTGCACCATTACACTGATATTCACAGAGATCCGGGCGGTTGGAAAGCGTAACTCTTGCAAGCTCTTCATCATATCCTGCTGCTTTGAACGCTTCTTTCATTTCTATTGTGATCATTTCCAGTAATGTCTTCAAAGTTTCACACTCCTCTTTACTTTTCGTTTGTCTTTTCTGCCTGACGGCAATTTTATTAAAACAAGTCTGCCTCCCAACTTTTCTGGAGACAAACAGCCACTATTTATTCTATCATGTATCCAACAGAACAGCAAGCGTTACTGTGAACAGTAACGGCAACGATTCAAATTGATCCGGACTGCCCCCGAAACCAATTGACATAAAAATAACCAATACTTATAATGTAACCACAGCTTTACACATACAGTTTCTACATCCTGTATGATATAACATCAGACAGAAAGGATATCCAACAATGTTAAAATTAGGTTCACACGTTGGCATGAGTGGAAAAGAAATGCTTCTTGGTTCTGCGAAAGAAGCCGTTTCTTACGGTGCCAATACATTTATGTTTTATACCGGAGCCCCACAGAATACCCGCCGAAAAGAAATCAGTGAATTGAATATCGAACCAGCATGGGAATATATGAAAGAACACGGAATTGATGAAATTGTCGTTCATGCACCTTATATCATCAACCTCGGTAATTCAGTAAAACCAGAGACGTTCTCTCTTGCCGTAGAATTTCTGGCAAAAGAAATCGACCGCACGATTGCCTGCAGGAGCCACACTCTGATCCTTCATCCAGGTGCTCATGTAGGTGCCGGTGTCGAAATCGGAACTGCACAGATCATCAAAGGACTCAATGAAGTTCTCACTGCTGAGACTGACTGCTGTATTGCCCTTGAAACAATGGCCGGAAAGGGATCAGAAATCGGACGGAATTTTGAAGAACTTGCCCGGATTTATGATGGAGTTGTCCAGAATGATAAATTGAGAGTCTGCTTTGACACTTGTCATACAAGTGACAGCGGATATGATATCATCCATCATTTTGATGATGTTATGGAGTCTTTTGACCGTCTGCTTGGAAAAGATCAGATTGCAGTCTTCCACATCAATGACAGTAAAAATATTCCAGGAGCCGCGAAAGACCGGCATGAAAATATCGGCTTTGGAGAAATCGGTTTTGATGCAATTTCTACAATTGTCCATCACCCGGATTTCGAATCTGTACCGAAGATCCTTGAGACTCCTTATATTCCTTCTGTAACAAAAGCAAAGAAATCTTATGCCCCTTATAAGTATGAGATTGAAATGCTAAGAAACAACCGGTTTGATCCTGAAATGAAAGACCACATCCTTGCAGATTGTGAATAAAAAACTATATGAAAAAATCCTGTTATTCTCAGCCATCTGAATGTGCTGAAATAACAGGACTTTTTTATCCTATATATCCTATAGCGTCTGAGCGGAGTCGAACCGCCGCACATGCCTCCGGAGGGCATCGCTCTATCCACTGAGCTACAGACGCATCTCGGTTGTTAGTGGGAAAATTTAATTTCGTACAGCTAACAACCTTTTTTATCCTAGCACAATTCTGTATAAATGTAAAGTGGCAAATAAACCTCTAACTTTTTGCGGTTAATCTTTTTTCACTGCAAGCAGAAGAATTAATATCCCTGCCCCAAGACAAAGCATTGCCCATGCACCTGCCTGTTGTGAATCTCCGGTCTTTGCAGCCTCTTCCCTTATCGTTTGTTTTGGACATACCCTGACATTCCAGTTCATTGCCCCATTGTCCTCTTCCCATTTTGGCAGCTGGACAAGAACCGGCTGAACCTCGTATTCTGATTCATCTTCAACATAGATCAGATAAACTCCTGCCCTCAGATTCGTAAGGGTTGCTTTTCCATCACAATCCGTCCTGCACAATCCATCACTATAATGATATTTACTCAAAGTCCGCGCCAGCTCTTCTTGTTCTCTGGCATACCTTACCTCATTGAGATCCACGCCTTTATCTTCATATCTTTTCCCCATCTCGTAAGCACCATCAACAAGAGATGCCACTTTGGAATACTGGAATGTAACACCTTCTCTCTTAATTTGTTCTCCGGTATCTTCAATACAGATTTCTATATTTCCTGTTTCTGTTTCTGCAAACGCCGGGTTCTTTACTGCTACCACCAGAAAACATATCAAAAGAAGAAGAATTCCGCATTTGATTTTCCCATTTTGCCGTCTTTTGCATCTTTCTTTTTTGTCTCCTGCTTTTCTTTCTTTTACGTTTCTTTCTCCTGTAGTGCTTACATTTCCTTTTCTGGTTTCTGTTTCTTTTTCTCTTTCCCTCACAATTTCTTTTTTCTCGCTTTCTTTTTATTCTTTCGATCACAACATATACCAAAAAGAGAATTGGAATCATTGTAAAGATCATTTCTCTGACAGACGGACGTTTCTTTTTGATTTTCTCTTCTTTTTTCTCTTCATACACAACCCGCTTTCCAGTAATCACTAACCGATGGGTATTAATTCCATAAGGGGTACATGTGACAAGCGAAACCAGATCTTCTCCAGGTCTGATTTCCAGACTTTCTACCTCTTCTGGTAAGATTACATTTATTTCTTCTACTTTATATGCGAGTTTTTCTCCCAGTACTTCCAGAAAGAACTCATCGCCTTCCTTTAATTCATCCAGACGAGTGAAAAGTCTCGCACTTGCAAGCCCACGGTGTCCCGTCATCACACAATGCGTATTTTCTCCCCCTATCGGAAGACTACTGTCCATCAAATGCCCTACACCTTCCTTAAGTACTGCCTCGCTGGTTCCATGATAAACCGGAAGCCTGAGATCTATTGACGGAATTTCCAGTACACACATCATTCCTGTCTGTATTTTTTCGGCATTTAACAGACCTTCATACTCTTCCATCTGGTCAGGCTCGCTTTGTTCCCTGACTCCTTTCGATTCTGCCCAAAGCTTTTTATTATATTCATCAGCCTGATTCCTTAATTGTTCAATTTCATCTCCTGTTGTCTGTTCCACAACCTGTTCATATGTTGCCAACACATTTTGTGTTTTCTTCTGACTATACCAGCCAGTCAAAAGAGGTATACTACACAAAAGAACTCCTATCCATAGTAAAAGATCTGACTGTAATCTATTGTTTTTCCTTTGCATTTTTTCTGTTTCTTCTCATTGCTCCTGCAAGAACAAGAACACTTCCGGTTGTAATACAGATAACAACTGCTGAAGAACCTGTTACCGGCAGTTTTTTTCCAACTGTATTAATTACTGTCAGATCCTTCGCCTTCATTTGTTGTCAGACTGACTTCTGATTCTTTCCAGTTTCCGTTAATAAATTCTTTGATCTGCGCAGATGTCTCCAGTTTTTTCAATCCTTTTTCTGTTTTTCCGTCTCCTTTTACATATGCGTTTCTATCATTTGGAAAACTTGCTTTTATATTTAACACAATCGGCTCTGTCAGCAGACGGTATCCTGCCGGTGCCTCTGTTTCTTTCAGATAATAGGTGCCACTATCTAATCCATAGATCACAAATGTTCCATCCTGACCGGATTTCATCTCCACCGCATTTTCCGGCTGCTTTCCATCTGTATGGTCGTTTCCTCCAAGACTGTCCCGGTTAATTACAATGTACCCACCTTCTCCCTGTTTTACATATACTTCATTTTTTAATCCAGCGTCAGAATAAAGTCTGAACCTGGCATTTTCCAGACTTTGTCCATGGTTATTTGATTTCAATGCATTGATTTTATAAGTGAAACAAACAACTGTATCCCACGGTGTATATCCTGTGCTTCCTCTCACCGCTGAATCCGGATCATTTGAAAATTCCAGCCGAACATCGTTTTCAAATCCTGGACGTCCTGTATTTTTCGCTGCCTTTTCATTCAATGTTGCCTGATAGGTAAGCACTATTTTCTGTCCATATTTATTTTCTCCTGCTTCATTTTTACGATTAAACTCTCTGTCTATGATTTTTTTCATATCAGAAACAATGACCTGAAACGTATCTCCTCCTCCCGGAGCTTCCTTTACTTCAAATTCACCCTCTTTCAATTCATAATAATTTCCTGCATTTGAATTTTCATAAATCCGGATGGCAACAGAATCCTTTTTGAAAGTAAGTGCTTCACTCATCACATCATGCCATGCGTAATAATAGGTGTTGTATCCGTTAACATCAGGCATATTTGACTCATACCGATACGGAACAGTCTGCCCGATTTCAAAATCAGCCAGATCATTCCATCCCTGATTTCCAACTTTGTCCTGATCATCATCTTCCCGGATCTTTTTTGTCACAACCGGATAGTCTGATTTTATGTTGAGATTCATTTCCGGATTAGCTGTACTTACCATACACAAAGAGGCTGCCGAATTCGTTCCTTTTACCTCTGTCACTTCATCAATAATATAATATCCATACGGCAATCCCTTAATTTCAAATGAATTGTCTGCTTTTGTACTTGTCACTTCAACAGATTGACCTGTTTTTCCATTTCTCTGTAGATGGGTTCTTAATTCTTCTACAAAAACACGATATTCACTGTATGCTCCTTCCTTTTCCTGAGCGGTCTGCGCACCTTCTGTCTGATGCGTATTCAAAGACTGAATATAGTCGATCACCTCATACTCTGTTACATTTCTCTCATCCTTATGAATCCGCTGTCCCACGATATAACAAACAAATTTCTTGTATTCCGGATTAAATGTGTAATTAATGGATTCCATTCCTTTCGCATTTTCTGCCTGAAACAACTGATATACCAGAAATCTTTTTCCTTTCAGGCTCTGTCCGTCATTTCCTTTGATTGTAATACTTGCCGGTCCATTATTAAGATTTAAAACCCCATTTGTAGTTGCTGCTCTTTCCTGTACTTCATTTTCCGCTGCATATACAGATTTGATTCCAGTCACACCTGTTGTTCCAGAAGTACAGAGTACCGCAGCTAAAGTCATTATATAACAAATTTTCATCATTCTTTTTTTCATTTTGTCATCTCCTCATTTTCACCGTTTTACTACTATCTTTTTTGCTCTTTTTTTCTGTAAATCATTGCCATGATTCCTACAGCTAAAATTCCTGTAAGTAACACAGGTTTTCCTGCCGATCCAGTATCTGGAAGCTTCTTTCCCGTCTGATTTATGATCTTCATTTTCACATTCCACTCCTTAATTGAACCTTCAATACTTATCTTGCTGTCTGCAGTATCTTTGCTGCTGTATTCTTTTCCATTCACAACCAACAGACACTTCCCTTCTTCCGGATTACTTTCCAGACAGATTTCATATACAATATCTGCATCATCTGATGTTTTCGGAATTCTGTAACCTGTCGGCGCTTTTGTTTCTTTCATATAGTATTTTTTCTTTACTTCCAGATTTTCGAACATTGCAATTCCATTTCCATCCGTCAACACCCGGTCAATTTCTTTCTGGCATGCCTGGTCTTCATATAAAGTAAACTCAGCTCCTGCAAGTGCAACACCTTTTTCATTTTCCTTTTTCAGCTCAATCTTGTAACAGGCCGGCTTATCTTCTATCGTCACTACCGCAATTCCATCCTCTGTATATTCGATAATAACCTCTCCTTCTTCTGTATTTACCTCAGATAAAAATTCTGTTTTCCCGCTCTCATCAACTTGAAAAATCAGTTCATTATTATTTGTCCGATACCCGTCCGGTGCTTTTACTTCTTTTAATTTGTGCGTTCCCTGAGATAATGGCATTACTTTCAGAGTCCCTTTTTCATCCGTTGTGAGAATCTTTTCACTTCCATCCGGTCTGATATGCTTAAATTGCGCTCCCGAAAGAGGATGTCCTGTCTCTGTTGCTTTTTTCACCAAATGGATCTGAAAAACTCTGTCCGGTATCGTAGGGTTCTGATATACATTTATTTTTTCTCCCGTACCTTCTGGTTTTATCTGGCAAACAAAGACTTCCTCATTCAGGAAATACCCTTTTGGCGGTTTTATCTCCTGAATTGTTACAGTTCCCAGCGGAAGCGCTTCTGTTCCGTCTGTCGCTTTATACAATGCATCACCTTTTACCTTATACTTCTCCTGATAACGGCAAACTGCTTTTGCATCTGTTTGAAAGACCCAGCTTCTGACTGGCTTTTCCCCTTCCTTTTCCGGATTTTTCCCTGGATCCAGAAGTTCTGCATAGAATTTCACTAAAAACTGTGCTCCCTGATACGCTGCTGTCCCTGACGGATCAACATACTCCTGTTCCATGCCTGTTTTCTTTAGCAAAAGTTCCACAGGATTCATCTGCGGTGGGTCTGAAAATGTCACCAGAGACTCCTGCCCGGATTTTACTGTAACCGTTTTTACTTCATCCACAAGTGCATAACCTTTAGGAGCTTTTAGTTCCTTTACGTAATAAGTTCCTGCATTCAGCGCAACTGATGACGAATTTCCTGCCGCATCTGTTCTAAACGTTCCTGCTCTTGATGCACCCGAAAGAGTAGGACTGCTATAAATGCCATACTCTGCTCCCTCCAAAGAATAGCAACTGTTCTTTTCTGTCACAGAAGTATTCGCTGACACCTTCTTTAATCTGCCTGTTCCTGTCGGCTGGTATGTTCCGCCCCATTTACTGAGCGGCTGGCCATTTCCTTCATAAATAACCCCATATGCATCCGGGAAATATTTATAATTCTCTTTCGCCCATGCAATCCCTTTTTGATAATACTCAGATTTGTGTGCTGAGATCCAATGACCATTCCCACAGGCTACATTATTTCCTGTTTCTATCTGGACCATATCTCCATACCAGTGATGTACTTCATTCATGATCCACCATACTGCGCATTGTTTTAAGAGATAATCGTAATTCGAACTCACACCGTTGCATTTATTCTTATCGTAGTAATAGAACATTGCCGCGATCATCTGAATGGTCTGTTTGTTATAACGTTTTGAAGCATCTACTGCTGTTTTGTTGCCCTCCTGAAACTTTAATGTTGGATTGGTGCAATACAGACTTTCTCCTGATTTCGTACCAAGTCTTCCTTCATTCCAATGTTGTAGCACAGGCCAGTTTGGGTCATTATAGTCAACTACATCGATTGCACCGATTCCTCTTTCGATTGCCTTTGTATAAACAGTTTCTCCTGCCCTTGCCGCTGCATATACACCTATGCTTTGTATCTTCTTTTCATCTGTCTGATCAAAAGTTTCTTCCTTGTCTTCCTCCTGTTTATCCTCCGTTTCGTCGCAAAATCCCACACCGATATCTTTCAGGATTTTTTTTACTTCTTCTGCCCAGCGCAATTCTTCTTCAATATCAACCTCCGTTTTTTCTCCGGCCTCTTCAGGCTGTTTTTCAAGTTCTTCGGCCTTGACAATGCCTCCATATGTCATTGCATAGAGAATACAGATAAAAAAGACTGACATGCAGAGGATTGCTATAATCTCTCCGCGTCCTTTCATTCATTTTCCTCCCTGTCGATACACATCTCTTTCCCCAGCTGGAGTTTTCCTTCCTGTGCATAATAGAAATAAGCATGATTGCTTAAGATTTCTTCCTCAGGCACCTGCGTTTCATTGATTTCCCGCACCATTCTTTCTAATTCTGACTGACGGATCTGAGAGGATTCCGGTACAATGATCACTTCATGGACACTGCTTGGAAGAACATAGAAATTTTCCTTTAAGACTCCTGCAAGCATGTCCAGAATATAAGGGTATGCAATACAGGCCGCCCCATAATTTTTCAGTTTATTAGACAAAACATACATTTTATCTTTTTCCGGGAGTTCCAGTTCTTCATGAATATGCCAGGTTCTCCTTAACAGATTCTCCCGATCATGTTCCCCCGGAGTTGATCTGCTGAGCAGTTCATACACTGCAAAATTCATTCCGAAACATTCTGCCGGAAGCAGACGCTTTGTATTTTCTTTTGCCACATTCCAAAGCTGTTCTTTTGTCACCTTCCATTGTCTCATATGCAGATCTTTGATCAGCATCACTGCCGTCCCATCACTGTCCGCTTCTACAAGTACTGCAAACACAAGTGACAGATCCAAAAATTCTCTATGTGGAACATCCAGAAGTAATTCCTTGTTTTTCTCTGTGTTGATCAGTCGAAAGATGATTCTGTCTTTTACCCCTTCGAAAGAAAGCATTCTCTCATAATCCCATGATTTTTCCTGTCGGATTTCTTCATATAGCTCCACCAGATCTTCAATGATCCAATCCATCTGTTTCCCTTTTTCATATAGTTCAAAAAATTCTTCCAGATAGATTGTCGGCGATATATTAACACCCGGCGTCTCCAGGATTAGTCCTGTACGCTCTGTTGCATTATTTTTTTTCGTCGTATAGACGTTTACCCTGACACCTCCATTTAACTCCTGAGTCAGTTTTTCCTTTACCGCATTTACAAATTCTGTATAATTCACTCTTCTCCTTCCTGATTGCGGTTCATAAAATTAAAATGAGAAACCAGTACGAAATGTACTATTTCAATTGAGTTAGAATTTCCCGGAGAGTTCAGAAGCTCTCCAAATAGAATTTCTTAAAATTTAGAACAAATATTATGTGCTCTTTATTATAGACAGGCCTTTCTTAAAAAGCAAGCCAGAATTTTGCATAAATCCAAATTGATTTTTTTAGTGAAAACAGAGAATTTCATCTGATTTTGTCAAAGAAAAAAGGAACCTGCATGATGCAGATTCCTTTTTGAAATACAGCTTAAACTGTACTAAATTCGTAATTAAACTCTTGACAGATACTCGCCTGTACGTGTATCGATCTTAAGAACATCACCTGTCTCAACAAACAGCGGTACCATAACAGTAGCTCCTGTCTCAACGATTGCAGGCTTTGTAGCTCCCTGAGCTGTGTCACCCTTGAATCCCGGTTCTGTCTCTGTGATTGCCAGTTCTACGAACAGCGGCGGCTCAACTGAGAATACGTTGCCCTTATGGGAACAGATCTTAACGTTCTCATTCTCTTTTACAAATTTCAGAGCGTCTCCAACTACATCAGCGTTGAGAGCGATCTGATCATATGTCTCTACATCCATGAAGTTATACAGATCTCCATCCTGATACAGATACTGCATTTCCTTTCTCTCGATGTGTGCATTCTCGAACTTCTCTGTCGGACGGAATGTCTTCTCTACTACACCACCACTGATGATGTTTTTCAGTTTTGTTCTTACGAACGCTGCACCTTTACCAGGTTTAACGTGCTGGAATTCCAAAATCTGGAAAATATTTCCCTCAATCTCAATTGTTAAACCATTCTTAAAATCTCCTGCTGAAACCATGTATAATCCTCCTTAATTGCATTTCGTTCAGACAATGTAACTGTTCGTTACAGACTTTTTGCTTCTACCATTCTATACTAATTTGCGACTTTTTTCAATCTTTTTTTGCTCTTCTTATAGAAATGAAGCACAATCTTCTCCAAATACCGCTTTAAAACGATCTGAATCTCTTCCTTAGGATGAATGGGTTTTACCAGAATAGAATAAATTCCTGCTTTATTCGCTCCCCACACATCTGTGAAGATCTGATCTCCTACGAACAACGTATTCTTCTCATCTGTATGCATGCGCTTCATAGCTTCTCTGTAATTAGCAGGATTGGGCTTGCCTGCTTTGTAGATATACTCTGCATCTACCGCATCACAGAACATCTTCACACGTGGCTCCTTGTTATTGGAAAGCATCATGGTCTGATATCCGAGAGCGTGCAGTCTCTTAAATAAGGCAATAGCCCGCTGGTCGGCGGGCGCTCCATGTGGCACCAGCGTATTATCAATATCGAAGATAATTGCTCTGTAACCATCCTGATAATATTGTTCAAAATCTATCTCATAAGTAGAATCCAAGTATACCTTGGGGTATAAACATTCCAGCATAATATTTATCCTTTATTATATAATATTTGCAGCCTCTAATAACAGTTTGGTGTAATCAGTCTTTGGATGGTTATAAATCTCATCAATGTCTCCCTGCTCCAGAATCTCACCACTACGCATGATCATCACTCTGTCGCACATCTGATAAACAACTCGCAGATCGTGAGATATAAACAGTATGGATATTCCCATCTCCTGATGCAGTTTAAGCAATAATCTGATGATCTGTGCCTGAATGGTTACATCCAATGCAGATACAGGTTCATCCGCAATCAGAAACTTCGTATCACATAACAGTGCCTGTGCTATCGCCACTCTCTGTCTCTGTCCGCCTGACAGGTTCTTACCACCCTGTGCAATCTTAAAGTCCAGTCTGCCTTCCTTTGTATCTACGAATTCCTTAGCCTGTGAGATCTCCAAGGCTCTTTCAAGCTGTTCCTCTGTGGCATTCTCATTACCCCACATCAGATTCTCACGAATTGTTCCTGCAAATAATACAGCCTTCTGTGGTACGATTCCTACCTTGGAACGAAGCTGCTTTGGATCATAAGTCTTCACATCCTGTCCATCTACATACACAGTTCCTCTGGTTGCATCATACAGTCTCGGTATCAGATTCACAACAGAGGTTTTACCGGAACCAGTACCCGTAGCAACTAACGTGGATCTACCATCATCTCCGGTCAGTCGCTCAAAAGCTTTTTGCTGATGCACTTTTTAGTAATGGTTGAATTTTTAACATTAAATATACTTGGTTATTTGTATTTTGTGGATCATATACTCTAATTGTATAAAAGATTCCTGTTCCTCCTGTTTCAACTGTCCATCCTTTTGGTTTTTTCATTGAAAAAGTGTCTGATGTATATTCTTCTAATTCTAATTTACTTGCTTCGTTTTTTACTATTTTTACATTTTCCTTTTTAGCTTTACTTCCTGTTTTATCCAATTTACCGTCACTACCTTTGTTATTGT
>ENA-ORTY01003178-ORTY01003178.1-human-gut-metagenome-genome-assembly--contig:-NODE-3178-length-14475-cov-2.511165_pt1 | contig 14475 bp, 6 predicted proteins | sample MGYA00241917_ERZ509198 | MGnify/ENA primary metagenome ERZ509198 (study PRJEB26280, sample SAMEA2338857) | human gut metagenome | biome: human gut; feature: human-associated habitat; material: faeces...
CGATCTTCCATAAGCCATGACTGGATTTCGGAACGAAGAAAATAGAGCTTGTTACCCTGTTTGCGGTATGGAATCCTGTGTTCAGAAGTCATCGCATAGATGGTGGAAACGGACTTGCAGAGCATGGCAGACACGTCCTCAACCGTCATGATTTCCAGCAAGGGAGTGGCTGCGGTTGAGGAAATGATCTGCTCGAACATTCCGGTCAGGCGGTCTATCTTCTCATGGAGTTCTGCCACCGACCGGGGGAGATTGTCAAAAGACAGGTGTTGATTTTCGCTTTCAGTCATATACGGATAATATCAGTGTTTGAAGAAAGGGAACTAATCATTTTTGGCGAGATTACGCATGATGGCGTGTGCCTCCTCCGAAATCTGCCCCTGTGAGGCGACCGGATTCTGCCGGAGCCATTTCAGAAGTTCGGACTTCTCGAAGTACACCATCTTGTTGTTGGGTTTAAAGTACGGGATGACCTGATTGTGCGTCATCTTGTAGAGCGAACTTTTGGAAATGCCTAAGAACATGGCGGCTTCTTCCAGATTCAGAACCTCCTTTGAGGCGTAGACCACGTTCTTGACTCTCTCCAGTTCCTGTTTCAGTCCGTCCACCACCTTTCGGAGCAGGGCGGTTTCGTTCGGTTTTTGTTCTGTTTTACACATAGTCGTTATTTTATAATTTGATTTATTTTTTGTCGGTTGTGATTGCTGCCGATTCGATTTGTCAGTGCAAAGTTAATGCGAAAAGAATCTGCAAACAAACACGCAAATCTCTGTTTAACAATCTGTTTTGTGGTGTATTATGGCAACATTGCCAGTCTGTTTTATTCTTCCAATGTGTGCATTTCCGGCTTTTTCTGTCAGATGATTATCTGGCAAGGATGCCGGATAATTTTTGCAATATCTTGTTCATAACAAAAGCGGCTAATCTGACAGGAAATTTGTAACTTTGCCACATATTTATCTGCCAGTGCTGCCAGATAATTTTCGCCTATGAGAGCGACAAGTCAGCTTCTTCAAATGCCGGAAAAACGGCATAGGTTAAAAATGGTGAATTAACATATCATACTCTCAGAGTTTGATTTTAACTGGCGAAGCATATACCTCAAATGTATGCGCACACATTTTATGATATTTTTGTTGCGGTTTTGTTGCGTAAGCCTTAAATGGTTTAATATAATATCTGATATACAAATAGTTATAAAATATCGTGATATTACGAAGTAGAGCATCGCCCCGTAGAAATGCACTGTCAGATAACGTGTCAGCCACTTCGCCCACGCGCCTTCCCACTTGGGCAACAGCGAGAAAGCCCATTGCAGAGGCCCGAAGACGGTTAACGCGCCCAATAAAATCTGCTGGCAGTATATCGTCGCCCACAATATAAATTCCACGTGGAAGCCCATCTACGCAATGCTCCACCTTCACGTCTTTCCGAACAAGCCGCCCGAAAAAGGTCATACACATTTTGCTGTTTCCCCAAACGACAAAGTAAATAGTTTAACTGTAGACAATGGGACTACATGACCAGAAGTGTATCCCCCAATAAAAACGGGACTGCTTTTTTGCAGTCCCGTTTTTATTGGGGGTAGAATATACGTTTTCCGTTTTATCAAAAGGTCGTACGTAAAGTAACGTTGATATTACGTCCCATAGCATTGATTCCCGAACCGAAAGTGCGATATTTCGTATCCAGCAGATTGTCGATACCGGCCTGTACCGTCAGGTTCGGATTGAACGCATAAGAAGCTTTGAGGTTCAGGGTGAACCATGCCGGAAGCCCTCTGCCCTCTTCTCCCTTCACTGTGGCGTAGCCGATATTGTCTTCCCCGTTCAGGTTATAACGGTCTAGTTTCTTTCGTCCGTTAAACAAGGAATAAAACTCCACAATGGCCTTGTCGTCTTTGCTCTGAAAGGTCATGCCCACCCTTCCGAAAAGCGGAGATATATGGTCGAGGGGCATACGTTCATCCTCCCCGTCGATAATATCACCGTAAGTATAGGTAAGCGAAGCGTCTGCCATAAACATTTCGAGGAAACGGGCTTTCAGGCGCGTGGTGGAACCTACAACATAGGCCCTTCTGCTGTTATGGTTGGCATATATCTCGCTGAGTTCGCCATCATATTCTATTTCGGTATTTCCGTTCAGCGTATGCGGCTTTAGCGTAATGGCATCGAAAAGATAGGTTCCGAACACGGAAGTTTCCCAAAGGAAACGGTCGTTTTTGAACCGAGTCACATTGAAGTCGGCGTTGATAGTCTTTTCGGGGCGCACATCCGGGTTGGGCACAACCACCATACCCGGCTGCGAGTCGAATACCTTTCCCACATCGTCTATATTGGGCACACGATAACCGGTGGAAAGTGCCAAAGCTATTTTCCAGTCCTTGGTCGGATTGTAGTTCAGTCCCAAACTGAAACTGTAAGTCATATTGTTCTGTTTCACTTCTTTCACGTCCTGACTCAGGAATGGGAAAAATTCGGCGGTCTCAAACGAGGAATACAACGTGGAGAATCCCAGGCGGATACCGTCACTTAGGGTCAGACGCGGAGTGATTTCCCATTGGTGGGACGCGTAGGCCTCTATATTGTGCATATAGTTTTTTCCGTCGGGGTAACGCGTATCCAATGCAGCACGCTCACCGGTGTCCACGTCCGTTTTGTGAGCCGTAGAGGAAAGGAAGTTCAATGCACCGTCTATTCCGGCATGGATACGATGATTGTCCACCTGCTTCATCCAATCGGAAGACAATGACACCACATCCACATTCTCGTTACGGCTACCCAGCCAAACCTCGCCGAACTTACGGTTATGACGGCTTTCCTTGATTTTCTGATAGGCCACCGTAAAATCGACTCTGTCTGCCGACAACCAGTCGGCTATCTCCATCGTGTAGGCTGTCATCAAACGGAACTGAGGGCCATAATACCATTCGGCAAATTTAGGTTTGTCTTTTTTCATATCCGTCAACCGGTCGTAACGGGGAATGTCCGTCGTATTCGAGAATTGGAAGTTCAACAAATGGCGGAATCTATCGTCCGGTTTGAACAGGAACTTCTGCATCAAGTCGTACTGCATATATCCAGACCCGGGTTGATGCCAGTCTTTGGAATTACCGATTAACAGGTCTTCACCATTTTCACGTATCACTTCATAAGGACGGCTAATGTATTCATCATCCTTCAGAAAGGGGTTCTTGCGTCGTCCACTCCGCAAATCACCGAAGTTGCTATAGGATAAAGAAGTCAATGAAGCAAAACGTTCGCCGCCGATATTGAAATCCACATGACCGGTGGTTTCTTGATTCGCACTACCGTAGCGCATAAAGGCATTACCGGAAAACCAAGTTTTCCCCCCATCGCCCAAAACCGGATTTTTAGAACGAAAAGCCACAACTCCCCCCAAGGCATCCGAACCGTAGCTGACCGAAGAAGGACCGTAAAGCACTTCCACACGTTCCAGTATGGAAGGGTCCACGGTTATGATATTCTGTAAATGTCCGGCACGATAAATGAGATTGTTCATCTTCACGTTGTCCATGACAAGCAGCACCCGCGAACTTTCAAAACCGCGTATCATCGGGCTTCCACCACCCTGTTGGCTTTTCTGCACTGTCAGCAAACCGTCTGTGGTCAGTAAATCGGCGGCAGTCTGTGCATTGGCTCGTTCTATCTGGTCACGGGATAAAATGTAAACCTGTTGCGGCACATTCATTTTCACATCCTGCTGACGATTGGCCGCCACTGTAATCTCTTCCATCAACCGAAGGGTTGAATCGGCGGGTTCCGCACCATGTAAATAGATGACGGGGCATAAAAGTAATCCTGTAAAAATCTTGTTCATCATATAGTTATTCTGTTATGTAAATTGTCGTTACGTCTTTTAACTCAAGACGTAACGACAAACTCTGTTTACTTTATTATATCATCCTTAAAAATCCAATATTCTTACAGCCGTGGCATCTCCGTAGTTAATCACCATTTGGTAGGTGCCCGACTTCAAATCGCTCAAATCCAATACCATCGGCGCTACGTAACGAACAGCTTTCATCAATTTGGTTCCTTTCTTGTTATAGATAGCAATCTTGGCTGGTGTCTGGTCGGGAAGTGTCAGACGTATGCCACGCTTGTCCGGAGTGAAGGTAAAACGCATCCCCTCCAATGCTTTGGCATGATTGACGGGCAATACCGACAGGTCCTCCGGTTGGAAGTCCACACTGACTTTCAATGTATTTCCTTTCACGTTAACCGGCTTTATATATACATCCTGACGGGTGCCCGGCTCTACCTTGGAAAGGTCCAGCGTAAGATTCAACGGACGAATCGAAGATTCGAAATCGAGCGAAACGTTGTCCATCGTAAAGGTTACCTCTACCGGATCCATGCCCAAGGCATTGTTGATACCCATGATGTAACCCTTCAGTCCTTTCACCTCCGGAGTCTCCAGATTCTTCCATACCGAACCGGACGGGTTTTCCGCACGCACCTGAGTGTCGTAGCTGCGGATGTAGTAAGCTCCCCTGCCGGACGTCTTGTTATTCAGATAATAGCCCTTGGCGTTTAAGTCGCTGATTTTGTCTATATCCAAATCGGACGGAAAGGTAATGAAATTCCATTCCTTGGGTACGAAAGTATATTTCAATATCAGCTTTTTTACCTGAACAATACCGTTTTTTACTACCACCTGCCCCATTTGGCCGGCATCACCATAGACAATCAGTTCTTCCAATACCTGACCGCCTTCCAACTCTACCCGCGCATCCTTCTGCACCACAAAGCCCTTGGAAAAGCGGAATGTACAACTAGTAGTTGTGGTAGGTTCCCATTCCCGGTCGCCGGGCTGGAACGCCTCGACTACAATCTCGGCATGTTCGGGAAGCGTATGCAGGTTCAGTATGTTTCCGTCTTCTATCGTGGCAAACTCCTGTCCCTTCAAAATACGATATACCGGTGCCAATCCCGAAGAGGCCGTAGCTTTCATCGGCAGCTTAAACGGCTTGTTGTGGGTTAACGGAAATTCTTTCTGCCAGTTTAAAGTCTGTTCCTTACGTGCCACCGCCGTGCGGTATAGTCTCGGTGCTCCGATTGAACCATGGTCGTTTCCGGCTCCATCGCCACCGTATAGCACATCAATATGCAAAACGGAAACGCCGTCCAAAGGATAATCCCATGTAGTCTTCTTGCTGTTATTGACAGGGCCTGTTGTCGTAAGCTGCCGGTTATCCATCTTCAACGCAAACTCCATGACATAAGGCTGGCCCGACTGTTTGCCGACATCCGTGATAAAGCGGTCATAAATGCCCGCAGGCAAGGTAGTCTGCACCGAACCTACTGCATGAATACCAAATCCTTTTTTATATTTTTGCGTGGTGATTTGGAGCATAGAACCATTAACAGCCTTGTCTATTTGTGCATTTCCCTGCGTACGATAAGGCAAATCCGAAAGATAATCAAACATATCCAATCCCTCGTAATAAGAACTATACATCGTCTCACCTCCTTCGTAACCGTAGGTAATGCGGAACACACGATTCATCTCTAAGTCAGGAACGACAACAGCCAGAACCTTACCGGTTGTTCCGGACACAAACGGTGTGTTATTCCATATCGTCAACAAATCAAGTTGTTGCAATTCATTCAACAGATATACATCGTCATAGATATTCAGCGTCAGTTGTGAAAGCCGATTTGCCTGAGGATTGACATATAAATATACCGTTCCCGGATTGCTTCCGGACTCCAGTAATACAGAAGAGATAAAGATATTCTCTCCCGTGCGAACCGCATAAGACAACTGACTTACAGCGCAAGCATACTGTTCGTTGCCGTATTGTGTGGCCTCGACAACCACTTCCGTAGATTGTCCATCTTTAAAGGTCAATACATTGCCTTTCAATTCGGCGGCATCGCGGCCTTTGATAATGCGGTAATATATTTTGCCCCCTGACGTGGCAGTAGCTTTCAAATCCACTTGCCGAGGATACATGATGGTTTCTCCCGTATTCGTAAACGTAACCTGTTGCTCCTGCTTGTCCGACTGGGTACGTTCCATATACAGTCTGGCCAAGTTGTAGTTTCCGATAGCATTTGAATTATTCGTAAAGTCCAACCTGATTTTTGTCAATGGCAAGTGTGGAATAAAAGCTGGGTAGTCAGCCGTAGAAATGGACTTTATTGCATTTGAATTAACGGTGAAGTCCAATTTTTTTCCGTCATTACAATAGAACATGAATTTAAGATTTCCGCTGCCATTCTGTGTTCCCAATACCATATCAAACTTACGAAAATTCATTTCTTCCGGGAGGTCATAGATGATTTGACCACCCTTGCTGGAAACTCCTTTATAGTAAGTCTTATCGTTTGTCTGCAAATTCTGGTCCGTACCGAAGCAACGGTCCACACCGGGCAATGTTCCAGCTACGGCTGTGGTAGCCTCCGTCCATTGATAGTCTCCCAACCACATGAAAGCTTCCGTATTGGCTTGGTTCACGCACTCGGTAAGCAACCGGGTGTCGTCGTCCAACACCACTTCCATGCGATAGGCATAGTCTCCGGTTTGCATCTCCACATCCGCCGTCAGGAAAGAACCTTCTATCAATTCATAATCCGAAGCTGTCGTAGCAAAACCGTCGGACATCCGATAAGCATAAGAAGTGACCGATTTGATTTGCTTTCCTGCCAACTCCACCTTAGCTTTTAACTGACCGGCACTGCCATTGGAATATAATCCCAAAAGTTCTATGGATTGAGCGTGGAGGCTTACCGATGCCCATACGAGCATCAGTAAACATCCTATTTTACCTATTAATTTATTCTTTATCATTTCAATATAATTTTAGTCACATAATCTTTTCCGTTCTCACTGATTTTCACGACATGTACTCCCGGTTTCAAAGATACCGAATAGTTGTGTTGAGCCGTTTTGTCGCGTGCTACAAGCTGACCTTGCACATTGAAGATTTGAATGTCGGCATTGCCACGCAGATTCTCTATCATGCAGGTAGTTCCTGAAACGTACACCTTATAACCGGCTGTTTCTACTCTGTCTTCAACACCAACCGAAGTGTCATGACGTTTCACCTTCAATACGAAACGGTCTTTCACATCTCCGGTTTGCGTGATATCAAACTCATAGGCGTTTTCCAGATCCAACTTCCATTCCGCCCCCGTATGTTTGTCCCAAAGGATAACCTCATCATCTCCTGTAAAACCGGTTATCCGGCTCAAACGAAGAGACAACTTGCCAGGAGTTCCTATTCTCAAACCCAGTTTGACTTCTTCGGTATCCATCGGCAATGTGTTCACAGAAGCCGCCGATTTTCCGGCTGCAGAGAACAATTGATTGGCTGTGGCTGACAAACTCCAGAATTTCGGAGCATCTTCATTCACCACAAAATCTGCCGAAGCACCTTCTTCCCAAATAATGTCCGTACGATCCTGCTCTTTATCCCCTGCGTAAAGTTTCAAGCGCATTGAAGTATATTCGTTTGCAGTATAGTAATCGAATGTACGACGGTTAAGCGTCACCTCTTTGGCCACAGGAGTCACGGTAAGTTCAGCCTCAGGTGCCAGTGTCTGGACAAAATAAGACTGGAACGGTATGATCTTCTGTTCCTCATCATAGTTCGTCATATCGAATGTAATGTAGTTGTCCAACTCCTTATTATACTGATAAACGAATTTAGTCACCTTGTGCTCGTCAAAGACCACATTCTGGTGTTTCGTGATGTTGATGTCTGCCAAATACGGATTACCGATCAGGTTCCATCCCTCTTGAGCCTTACCGTAAGGAGATTCAAAATGCTCCAAGTGGCCGATAGTTACCGAACTGTTCGACAGTAAGGTTCCGTTTCCGATATTCATCGCATTATCTACGTCAGCAACCGTCGTCAACTGAACTTCTTCTTCCAGATAGCCTTGCAGCAGTTCGGCTTCCACTTCCAAGTCAGCCGTAGGTGCAGTAGCCACAAAAGTATAGTCGTCCGTGCCGTTTTTCAATTTCAGTTCGACCTTGGGCTCAAGATAAACCTTGAACTCCAACGGAGCTGATTCCGCACCGACCGCCTGGACGGTTATCGGATTCAAAGCCATTTTATCCAACTTCGATTGGTCTATCATGATCGTAAAGCGATTATCGCCATTACGCATGTCTACACTGTCTTTATCCAAAGAGGCGTAGGCCGTTTCTTTCACTTCCAGCATCACCACATCATCGGCATTTCCGCTCAATACTTTCACTTGCAGAGGCAATCCCTTGGCGGTTTCCTCCAGCATGATATTGCTGTTTCCGGACATTCCGTCGGCCAAAGCCAGCTCCACCTTCACCGGACGTTTGCCGGATTCAGGAGAGACAAAGAACATCACTTCGGAAGCACGGTTCAACAACGCTCCCTCGATAGAAAACTCTGCTTTGCCGTTTTCAACAGTCTGTGCTTCCACAAAATGTTCAAACGGACTTTCCGAACCCAAAGCACGAATGGCCATCACCAAATGGTCCTGCTCCATAATACCGGCATGACGGTAACGTAAAGTAATCCGATCGGTTGCTGTCAACTGTGGATCGTTTGCATAAACCAATGTGTAGTGTGTTTTGCTCAAAGGCAAATCGGATTGTCTTCCGGCTGCTACATAGTTGTAAGAGGTACCGTCGAATGTATTCCATTCTCCCTGTACATTCTTTCCTTCCGGATAAATCAACTGTACGGCCGAAGTTTCGGACATTTGGTTCAGATGCAAGCGACTTTCCGGATTAAACGGCACAGTAGAACGATAGTTTTGTGTCAAAGTACCGTAGTGCTTCAGCGACATGTCCTGTACGCTTTCACGCAAATCCCCGTTTTCATCTCTTACATCCATCGTCAAATAAGTCACTAATGCCGAATCATTCAGCAACACTCTTTCCTGCATATATCTCAAGACTTCTTCCTGGGTCAGTGAGCGGTTCCATACGGCAACCTGATCGAATGCTCCCGTAAACCAAGTGTTACCCATTTGGTTCTGTCCCAACATCAACATGGAATGTATGCGTCCTTTGTTTATATTACGTTTTATAGAATATTTCATTCCGTTCAGGTAATAATCCATACCATCGGGGCGGGCCACCAATGCCAGATGAATCCATTGTCCAACCTGATCTTTCGCCACGTTGAGTGAAGTAGATTGGTTCCAACTCCAGGATTCTTCATTCCAATGACAGCGTACATTACCGTTTTGCAAGTGTAGTCCTGTTGCTACAGAGGGATTTGAAGAGCGGAAAAATAAGAGCGGTTTGGTTCCGGACAATATGCCTACATCACCCAAATATACCCACCCCATTACGGTCACGGTATTGGATTCATGCAAAGCAACATAGTTATCTGCCGAACCCACCAAAATTCCACCTTTCTCTACCCACGTCGAGTTACCCAACCCTTTCGGGGTAATCCGGTTGACAACCTCAATCGGCATCGGAATCATCTTTTCATCGGTCTTGCCTTTCAGGGTCACCAGATTCCGTTCATTGAAGGCTCCCAAATTCTGCCCTATTTTAAGATCGGAGGAAGCTTCACCCTTCGTAAAATAGAATCCGGTTTGAGGTTGCAACACGTCATTGTCCGACACGATATCATACACACCGTTCGGTTCTGCCAAACCTTCCACAATAGAAGCGTGGGCTTTGACAGTATGCTGATCCTCGGAATATACGGTAAGCTCTCCTCTATTTGAAACTCCCTCAACGGTCATTTCGATAGCCGGCTTCAAAGACACTACCAACATTTTTTTGCCTTGCAGTTCCTGCATCGGCAAATCAGTCGCTTGCAAAGTCTGCGTATCTGCATTATAGGTCAAATCTCCCACCAAATTCCAATAATTCCTACGTCCGTCTTCCGAATAATACAGACGATAACGCTTGTTCTGATTAAAAGGTTTGCCTTCGACAGCATAGAAATCTAACGTAAAAGTGTCTGCTTCGGCAACGGTAAAGTTTCGGAAGATATATCCAGTCGGTTCTACCTCATAATATTTGGTATCCAAATTGGATTTGTCTTCCAACCAATGTTCCGCTTTATAAGCATATACACCGATCTGATAATCCGATGTTGTATTTTTAACGGCTATCTTCAACAGATTGACTCCCCGGTCTTCAAAGAGTTTCTCACCATCGGTCAATACACCGTAAGCAGCTCGTTGTGCACTGATGGGGAGCGACATTTTTTCATGAGTAACCTCCGCACGCGTCATCACACGTGGCTGATATCCGACAAATGTTTCCAAGTCTCCGGACAGATTATCCCCATTGAAAGCATAGTAAGCCACAAGTCCGTTACGATTGTCTACATTCACGGAATACATTTCACGACGGATTTCCTCTTCATTCAATTCGTAGTTCCATATCTTTAATTCATCTACGGCTGCCTCTATCGGCGCATACTCAAAAGCATCTGCAAACAGCGACAGGTAAGTGGAATTATTCAGCGTATGTTCCCTGCGATAACGCTCTCCCTCACCAGTTAACATACCGTTTACATACAGACGTATCGAACCGTCACGTTTCTCGGTTATCGCCACATGAGCCCACTCACCCATGTTCAATTTACCCCCTTCGATGGTTTTCTGTTCATCGGAAGCCGGTTCATACGTCGGCTTGTTAAACTGGTTGCTTGGAGAATATCTGAATTTCAAAGTTCCGTTTTCTACGAAAAGCAACCAACCTTTTGCACCTTTATCATATTCTTTCTGACGGTTGGCCAACAAAACTCCATCATTCATCGGTTTCACCCAAAGGTCTACAGTAAAGTCATTGAAGAAATAATCTACATATCCTAAATCTATTCTGCCCTTTCCGTTTGAATACAACGCATTTCCAGCTTTCTTTTCCAATTTTACATCCGGTGTTTCCTTCACGATGTATTCGGCCGAAAGGGTAGACACATCGGGAGATTCTCTAAGTGTGAGTTTCAACTGTACTTTATCTCCGGGACGCAAGGCCTGAGTAAGATACTGATAGGGATTATCTACCTTCATTCCATTTACCGTCCATTCATAATAGTAATACAACGGAATAGTCCATTTCGTATCAATACCGATAGTACGACGGCCATCCACATGAGTGATTTCTTTTAAGGCAAATCCGTTTTTAAAGAAACGGTCGGAAGGATGCTCCAAATCGGCTACCCATACGCCGCGACCATAATCAGCCAGTACCATCTCTTGTGTGGTATAATTCATGACAATATCACTGAATTTTCCACTATTATATCCCTTGGTCCAAAAACGCCAGGTATTTGAACCGTTTTCCAAAATATAGATTCCGGCACTACCACGATTCACAAAATAAAGATCGCCACTACCTTCGTGGAAAAACAAGTGGTCGCAAGCTATATTAGGAAGCCCCTCTCCTACTTTTTCCCAACGACTTTCGTTGACATACAATCGCATGACCTGTCCTGTCTGTCCCAAATACAGGATGTCGCTGTTATCGGGATCTGCCGCTAATCTGGTATTGCTAAATTTAGCCGGCTCACCGTTGTACAGGATGTCCTGAAAAGAGTTTCCACTGTCTATGGATTTCTTTAAGATATTATCAGTAGTACGTACAAAAATAGTAGTATATCCTTTATCGCGTGCAAATGTGACATCCGCGACATCCGCTCCGACATTATCAAACAGATTAGTCAGGCTCCGGCCAATATCATCAATGCGGTAGAAAGTGTTTCCTTTTCCCGTTCCCGTACGTCTCATATACCAGGAACCGGTATGTACATCGGCGTAATTGGTGGTCGTGCTCCACGAGTCCAACGGCATATTCTCAATACCGCCTCCGCCACCTCCGGAGAAGTAGCATGTGCTGGTATAAGGATTGGCGCTGGATTCGGAACCTTCATAACCACGCCAATTTCCCCATCGACCGTAGCGGTAGGTCTGCACATCAATATCCTGCGTGTTACCCACCATCAACTGATCACCGAATTCATTGACACGGATATTGTAATACAACATCTGTCCCATATTTCCTCCAATATTAGTCCATTGGTTATTGTTCACATCCAAATCTTTCATCAACATACCGCCATCCGAACCTCTGAACACCCGACCACTCTTGTGAGAAAGAATGAAATGATTGTCCGCATTGTGGCGAGAATTGGTTACCGCATAATATTTGCCGTCATCCTGTAACGACGTCAAACGGATTGACCATGCAAACTGATCGAAATTTTTTCCTCCGTCAGAACTAATGGCAGAACTCATCGTACATCCGTACACCCAATTCGGATCACGAAGGTTTACACCGAAACCTCCCAACCAATTCCAAGGAGCCTCATTGCCAAAAACAGTACCTCCACCGATTCCAGCACTGGGCTCTTGAAGCGTTATCCAAGTCTTTCCCTTGTCTTCGGTATAATAGAGTGCCGTAGCATTTCCGTTACGAACTGCTGCCGCAAACCACATTTGGTTCGGATTTATGGTACTGATGACCATATTACCCGGTGAAGTGGCTCTTAAAGGGAACATCGTCTTGTTATCCGGGTCGGAAGGATCATTACGCAGTGCCGTCCGGTTTTCATTATATACATCAAAACTCATCTTCTTGATGTTATATTTTCTCTTTCCATTTTCCACCGTGCTTCTCGCTCCATCATCAAAATAGAAGATAGACCGAGACCCTGGTATGTAAATCATATCCCGGTTGGAGGGATCAAACTCCACAGACTGGAACCATACGCCTTTTCCCACACCATTGGGATGGACGTCTTTTAGTTCATCCGGTACAATGACCTCTGTCCAGGTTTTACAGGTGTCTTCACTAATCCAAAGTTTACTGGCCCAATGCTCAATCCCCCCTTGCTGCTGTGCGCCGATGAATTTCAGATTTCCGGCTTTGTCGCGGAAAGCATAACCTCGCTTATACCCTTTGTGAGTAGCCCCTTCTATACGACGCCAGCTATCTCCGCCATCCGTTGTTTCATACACCGTACTGTTATCACCAAAAGCAAACAAGTGATTCCAATCATCCGGGTCTACAGGGATCGAGGAGTGGCGAACCGTACTACGGTGAGCTCTCACCGGAATATTATCCGTGATGCATGTCCAGGTAAGCCCTCCGTTATCAGTCTTGAAAATGCCTGCTCCGTCGGGAATTACATACAATTTGTCATGGTCTTCAGGATGTACCACACCCCAATGCATACGTCCAGACGATGGTTTATGTTCCACCGTACGGAAATAGGCTGTATTACGAATACCTTTTTTACGGTCTTCTGGAGTGTACACGATTTTGGGCCAGGTATGGTTCAGTACATCGGTTGGAACAGTACGGGCTATACTGGCTTGCATCACCTCGTTGTAGGTTGTATCCACGAACTGGTAGAGCGTATCTCCGCCCGGCATGATACCGTAAGTGGGTAGCCATTGCTTGGCATACCATCCGTAACCGAATTTGTTCTTGGCAGCCTTACGGTCTTTTAAAGCCGTCTTCATGATGGTTACAATTTCTTGAGGGCTCCATCCGTCATGTGCCAACTTCATATACACTTGATCATCCAGCAAGTCTTCCATCTTCACGTATTCAAATGCGGAATCCGGAAGCAAAGCTGCTTCTTTTACCATTTTATTGCGTCGTTTCAGGTCCCTGTCGGAATCCGAAGCATACTCATTTCTTGCATAACTATGCAAAACAAAACAGCAAAATAAAAGTTGAGTGGTTAAAAAAAGTTTCTTTATCATCTAACTTCTGTTTTAAATTTAATACTGTATCCCAAAAACAACCTAATTTTAAAAAGTATATTGGAATTTATTTGTGCTTTTCCGCTATCCTTTCTGATCAACTGAAAACATCATCGCCATGCGTCCCAAAAATCATCCGGATTATGTCCCGAGTTATATCCCGGATTTGGAGGTTCCGGATTCATATCACTTCCGGCAATCATCATCTCTGTTTCGAATGACATGACCCGGACTTCAGGACTCACATAATTTTTACGCCCATAGTTAAGTGTTGTTCTCATCTCGGTTTCCGCTAATAGCATCATTTGATTCATTTTCTTTTAATTTTTAATTGATAGAATTAGTGCAAGCCAAGTCTATTCGGACTCCTCCGATAAATTGGAACACAAAGGTAATGGCAGTTATGTGGTTTTACAAGAGGGATTTAGTTAAAGAAAAAAGATAAACAATAAAAATAGAAGCTTATATAAAAGGAATATTTGCGGTCAAAAATCCCCAAAAAGCCAAACAGTTATAACCAAGAATAAATACAAAGGCACTTATATGCACACTTCGTAATACAAAAGCCATTCAAACAACAAGATTATAACTACTACAAATCAGTCTTTGTTGTTAAAAATCATATATTCCATAAAAATAAGAAAAGGACATCAAGCCATTCTACCATTACAAAACCACTGCCCGTATGGCCAATACCACATAAGTGAGATAAAGTACACTCTGAAAAATATCCAAATCCGCTACGGCATACCCCGTGGAAGTATATTGAGTAGAA
>ENA-ORTY01003182-ORTY01003182.1-human-gut-metagenome-genome-assembly--contig:-NODE-3182-length-14471-cov-9.084975_pt1 | contig 14471 bp, 10 predicted proteins | sample MGYA00241917_ERZ509198 | MGnify/ENA primary metagenome ERZ509198 (study PRJEB26280, sample SAMEA2338857) | human gut metagenome | biome: human gut; feature: human-associated habitat; material: faeces...
AACCCGACGGCGATGCTGCAAGCGGTCGCCGCGTCGCAGGCGCTCGAGGCGGTCGGCCTGCCGGAGGCGCGGCTGTCCATGGCGCAGGCGATCATCGCCATCTGTGAAAGCCCAAAGTCCAACTCAGTCGTCATGGCGCTGGATCAATCCGTCGCGGACGCGGAAAAGGGCGGCTTCGGCCCCGTGCCGATCCACCTGCGGGATACGCACTACGCCGGGCACGAGCGGCTGGGCAGCGGCGCGCAATACCAGTATCCGCACGATTTCCCCGGCCACTGGGTCAAGCAGGAATACATGCCGCCGGAGGTCAAGGGGCGGCGCTATTACATCCCCTCCGACCAGGGGCAGGAGCTCAAGCTGCGCGAGCGCCGCAAGCTGCGCGGCATAATCGACCCCTAAAGATACAAGGGATGCATTGACAGGGCTTTTTTGCTTTGTTATAATAATCCTGCTGATTGAAACCGGTTTCTCCTTTTTTGCTCGGAGAAACGTCACACGCAGGACAAAGGAAAAGAGGTTCCCCCCATGAAACGCCGGATTTCTCTCGTTTTTCTGTCGATGCTTCTGCTCTTTGCGGCGCTTCTTCCCGCGCAGGCCTGCGCGGCTGCGGAACCGTCCGCCGTCGCTCAGATTGAAACGCTTCGGCTGCAAAACAGCCGCTTTGACATCAGCGACGCTTTCAGGCAGTACGGGCTGAAGACCGTGGAAGCGGCCAACGCCCGCATCGAAACCATCATCGCGCAATCCTGCCGGATGGCCGAGCGCGCCGAATGTGACGCGGAGGTTCGCGCCATCATTCTCTCGATGCTCACGCGCACGCATACCGTTTCCTACACGGCCAGAGCGGCCGCCGCGGTCTGCGGGGTCAAGACCGTCTGCGAATATGTGGCGGTCGAAATCGGCGGTTACACCGTCATGGTCGATCCGATTCGCGTCGTTTCCGTGTAAGGCGCATGTCAACGGGCTGCTGCGGCAGCCCTTTCTTTTGTTCTTCTCTCTTTTTTGATTCGTTTTTTCGGTTTGATCTTTACATCCGGAAGGAGGCTTTTCGGTTTGCACCATCTGTTTGTTTCCCGCGCGGGCGATTCTCTGGTCAACGTGACCCAAAACCGCAATACGTATCGCCTGCTGGCCAATTTCGACGGCACGAACGTCATCCTGCTGCAAATCGACGCGGGCTCTGTCGTCTGGCTCACGCCCGATCCTGAAAGGCCGGTCTATCTGGAATATTACACGCTGCTGACGGGCGAACTGACGCTGCACACCGACGAAGGCGAGGCGCAGACGCTCTGCGTCGGCGATTCGTTTTACACCACCGGCCTCGACCATGACATTTCCATCACGCCCAAGACGGACGTGCGGCTTCTGTGCTTCACATCCAAGCCGGTTTTCGATGATTTCATGGGGTTTGTCAACGATCTTAACGATTTGAACACGCAGATCGACCGGAAGGATCATTACACCTATCACCACAGCCGTCGCGTGATGCGCTTTGCGGAGGCCGTCTGCCAGCGGCTGCGCATGTCCCCCGAGGCGACGCACGCGCTGCTGCTCGCCGCGCTGTATCACGACGTCGGCAAATGCTACCAGCAGACGGAGATCCTGTCCAAGCCGGGGCGGCTGACCGATTCGGAATACGCCGCCATGAAGCGCCACCCCATCGACAGCTTCAACCTGCTCTCCGCCCGCTTCTCCCCGGATGTCGCCCGGATTGCGCGCGGCCACCACGAGCGGCTGGATGGAAGCGGCTACCCCGACGGGCTGACTGCCGACCAGATGTCGCTGGAAATCCGCATCCTTTCCGCTGTGGATACCTTCGACGCGATGACCTCCGACCGGCCGTATAAAAAGGGTATGTCCACGCGCAGCGCCATCGCCGAGCTGACGACGCTTTCGCATCAATACGACGCGGAGGTGGTTGCCCTGCTGAAAGCCATCGTCGAGGACGGAACGGCGGATCAAATCTGCCGCATCGGCGTTGAGGAAAAGCGATGACGGTCTATCTTGCGCCGCTGGAGGGCGTGACGGACGCGGTTTTCCGCCGGGTGCACCGCGACTGCTTTTCGGGCGTGGCCAAATACTTCATCCCGTTCGTCAGCCCGACGCAGAATCTCGCGTTCACCGCGCGCGACCTTTCCATCCTTGCGCCGGAGAACGGCTTCGGCGTGCCCCAGCTCCTCTGCAAGGATGCAGCGCTCTTCCTCTGGGCGGCGCAGGCGCTCGGCGACATGGGCTATGACGAGGTGAACCTGAACCTCGGCTGCCCCTCCGGCACGGTGACGGCCAAGGGCAAGGGCTCGGGGCTGCTGGCGGATGTGCCCGCGCTCGAGCGGCTGCTGGACGGGGTTTTTGCCCGGTCGCCGCTCCCCGTCTCCATCAAGACGCGCATCGGCTACACCCGGCCGGATGAATTCGACCGCCTGCTGGATGTGTTCGCGCGCTATCCCATCCACGAGCTCATCATCCACCCGCGCACGCGCGTCGAGTTCTACAAGGGAATCCCGCACCGGGAGGCGTTCGCCAAGGCGCACACGGCGCTTGACCGGCCGCTTTGCTACAACGGCGATCTCTTCTGCGAGGAAGATTGCCGCGAGCTGATGCGGCAGTTCCCGAATACCCGCGCGCTGATGCTCGGGCGCGGGCTGATCGCCAACCCCGCCTTGGCGCAATCGCTCGGCGGCGGCGAGGCGCTCTGCAAGGCGTCCCTCCGCGCCTTCCATGACCGGCTGCTGGCGGCCTATCAGGCTAAATACCCGGCGCATGTCACCCTCGGGCGCATGCGGGAAATCGCCAAGCATTTCGTTTGCTGCTTTGACGCGCCGGAAAAGCCGCGCAAGGCCATCCGCAAGGCGACCCGAATCGAGGCCTATCTGGATGCGATTGACCGCCTGTTCGCGGAACACGAATTGAATGAAAATCCGCGATTTATCGCCGAATAATGCCCATCGCTGTTTCCGCCTCCCTCAAACGGGAGGCTTTTTTTATAAAAACAGACCTCCCTCTTGGAGGGAGGTTGGATGCCGAAGGCAGACGGAAGGAGTCACGCCCCCCGTCATTCTCGTCCCATCTGCTTATAGGCCGTGCACAGCATGGTGATATAGCAGGCCAAGCCGCCGACGATGTTGGAAATCGGCTCGGCGAGGAACACGCCGGTCGTGCCCAGCCCGACGACGGGCAGCAGCAGCGTCAGCGGCACGACGATGACCACCTTGCGCAGCAGGGAAAACGTGATGGCATATTTCGCCCAGCCCAGCGACTGAAAGACGCTCTGACCGCAGAACTGGAAGCTCTGGAAGAAGAAGCCCGCGAAATACACGCGCAGCATCCGCACGCTGGCCTCGACCATCGCCTCGTCCGGCGTAAAGATTCGGCAGAGCAGCCTCGGCTGGAACATCGCGAACAGCCACGCGCAGAACGTGTAGACCATCGCCGCGGCGGACATGAAGCGAATCCCCGCCCGGACGCGCTGCATCTGCCCCGCGCCGTAGTTGTAGCTGAGCACGGGGCGCGCGCCGTCGGTGATGCCGCTGGCGGGCAGGGTAAAAACATCGCGGATGGCGTTGATCACCGTCATCACGCCGACGTACAGGTCGCCGCCGTGGATGGAGAGCATCTTGTTGCAGGCAATCTGCACCAGCGAATTGGTGAATTTCATAATGAAGCCGACCACGCCGAGGCTCAAAATATCCTTGAGCAGATACGGATAGATTCGCGCCTCGCGCCGCCTGAGCGGCAGAATCGACTTCGGGCCGGAGAGGAAGCGCAGCACCCAGATGCAGCTCACCGCCTGGCTGATGACCGTCGCCACGGCCGCGCCCGTCACGCCCATGTGAAACCCATAGATGAACAGCGGATCGAGCGCCAGATTCAGCACCGCGCCGATCACCGTGGTCATCATGCCGATCTTGGGGCGGCCCTGCGCGTTGATAAACGGGTTCATTCCCGTAGCCAGCATGGTGAACGGCGTGCCCAGCAGATAGATTTTCAGATACGCATCCGCAAAGACAAACGAATCCTCGCTCGCGCCGAAGAGAAAGAGCAGCGGCCGCTTGAGCAGATAGCAGAGCACCGTCAGCGCCAGCGACGAGCCGAGCAGCAGGGCGAACACCGTGCCCTGAATTTGCAGCGCGCGTTCCTCGTCCTTCCGCCCTCTGGCCATCGCGAAAATCGGCGCGCCGCCCGAGCTGTACAGGCTGGTGAACGCCGCCACGATGGACACGACCGGGAAAATCAGCCCCACGCCGGTCAGCGCCAGCGTGTTTCCATCCGGCAGATGCCCCAAAAAGATGCGATCCACGATGTTGTAGAGCAACTGCACGATTTCGGCCAGGCTCAGCGGAATCGCCTGCGCCATGATGCGGGAACCGATGCTCCCCTGCGAAAAATCCGCCGCGTTCTGCTTGTTCAAGGGAATTCCTCCAGCTTTTGTGTTCTTTTTTTGCATTATAGCACGGGCTTCCCCGTTATACAAGCTCAGATTGCGTCCGCCGGAAGCTCCGGCCTCGCGCCGAAATATGCCGCCATTTCTTCATCCGTCAGCCCGAATGTCTCCTGCATCATATCGTAAAACCGCGTCGGCCGTTTTTTCATCACGTTTTTGGCGCGTTCAATCCGCTCCTGCCAGTATGCGTATGCCCCCGCCGGGTTTTTCGGCTGGTCAAAACTGAGCTGAGGATACATTTCCGCCGCCCAGCGCTCAAAATGCATGGCCATTTCCGGCTGAATCTGCGCGGTCATTTCATCGAGCAGGGCGATCATGTTTTCCGTCGTGAACACGGTTTGGAACAGTTCGCCCGCGCGCGTCAGAAACTGCGCGCGAATCTCCGGAACCTGCATCAGCTTCACCAGCAGGATGTTTGACTGGATGTGGTAGCGCCCCATGCCGTTTTCGTTCATCACGAACGCGGGTCCGCCGTTGCCGGAATCAAACAAGCCCCAGTCGAGGTCATAGAGCACATAGCGCCACTTGCCGTCGCCCTCCACGGCGTTCCTGTAAAAGCGGATGTTGCCCGCGTCCTCGTTCCCGACAAACATTTCAAAGAAAAAATAGTCGATCAGGTTCTCCACGTCCACATGGTCAAGCACATGCGCCAGCGCCTCCGGTTCGGCCGCCAGATCGTGCGCCTTGACATATGCTGTCAGCGCGCGGTAATCCTCCGCGCTGCCCTGATTCACAGTGCCGTCCCCTTCCAGCAGATCGACGAACTCCGGATGCTTCCATCCTTCGTGCTGGGCAATCATCTTCGCGCCGATGCGCTCCCGCAGATTGTAATGCCCCCAATATGCCCCGTTGATGTAAACGATTACGGGTCTCCATGCCTGCGTAATTACGCTCGTGCCGCTTTGCTCGGCCAGCCGCTGCTGCAATCCGTCTAGCACGCGGGTATACAGCCCGTCCTGCCCGCCGTTGCGCAGGGCAAAGGCCGCATAGCTCGTATACGGACGATCCTCAAACGCCGCAACATCGAACGTGTCCGCGCCGAACTGCGCGTTGGCGCGAATGGAGAAGGATTTCTGCGGCATATCCAGCGAATACTGCCCCATGCAGGAAAAAATCATCCCCTGCGAAAGCCGTTGTCTGCCGTCGGTGTCGTACCACTCGATGTAGCCTTTGTTCTTTTTCTTCTGCCGGTAGGCAGCCTTCATCCACGGACGCTTCTGGGCGTCGCGGTCTAATTCGTTTCCGTCGGCCAGCATGCCGTCCGTTTCGTTAAAGAGATTCTCCGGGTCGGTGGTCAGCGCCAAAATGGGCATCGTGTGATAGGTCGAAATGAAATACGTCTGCGTCATCGTGGCGGAAGCCGCCCGTCCCGGCAGAATGGAGCAGGCGCGCAGAACGGCGGTTCGCGCCACTTCAATCGGCTGCTCGTAGCGCGCCGCGTTTTCATCCGGCGTCGAGCCGTCCAGCGTGTAATAGATGGGCGCATCCTGTGCGGCGGTCAGCGCCACCGTGACAGGGCGCTCATACAGCCCGCCGGATAGCGAAGCCTCGACCGCCGGGCTGAACCCCGGCGCACCGCCGACATTCGCCTCGCCCGGCGTTGGGTTCACGTAGATCATCGGCGCGGCCTCGCCCAGCGTCCGCCCGGAGCTCCAATCCGATTCCAGCGTCGGCAGGGCAAGCCTGTCCGCCAGCTTTCCCTCCGGCGTGGTCAAATACACGCTGCACCCGCCCGCGCTCAGGCGAAAATTGGCGTAAAGCACCGAATCTGTCGCCAGCGCCAGGTTGTCCGGCTCGCAGTACACCAGCAGATAGCCGTGCGGCGCAATCGTCGTGTGTCCGAAAGTCCAGCGGTTCAGCCATTGGGGATCGTCGGAAAGCGACCATCCGAATAAATCGACCGCCTCATCCGTGTTGTTGTATAATTCCACATAGTCGTATTTGCCTTTTACCCCCGGCAAAGCCGTGTTCAGGTTCGAGGCCATCGCTTCCGATAGGAAAATGCCCGCGTCGTTCTTCGCGCGCAGCGCGCCGTCCGTCGCGGCGAGGTCGGCTGTTCCCGGCGACGCCTGCCGCGTGACGCGCCACTGTCCGTTTTCCTTGGCGTATGCTTCGTCGGCGCACATCTGCGGGAGCTTTGCCAGCTCCTCTACCGTTCCTTCCCTCCGGTTGTATAAACAGACGGTTTCGCCGTCGGCGTTCAGCGAAAACGCCGCGTTGGCATACCCTTCCGTCACGGCCTCCTCTGTACAGAGCACAATCGCCGTCTCGCCCGCGCCCAACACCGCATCCTCGGGAAAGACATATTGCTCCGGGCGGCTCGCGTCATCGGAAAGCGCGTAGTCGCTCAGCCGGATCGGCATGTCGGATGCGTTGCGCAGCTCAATGTAATCCGCCGTCACGCCGCCGAACGCATAGGTTGCGTTATTCGACATGATCTCCGTCAGCTCGAGTTTCGCCTCGGTTTTCCGCATGTCTGCCGTTTGAGCTTCCTCCGGCACAACCGCCTCCCACTCCCCGTCTACGCGGCGATACGCGCCGTCCGTGCCGAGCGCGGGCAGCTCGATTTCGTCGCTCGTCCTTCCGTCGGCGGCATAGAGATAGACGTGCTCCTCGTGCTTCGCGGACAGCCCGAAGGAGGCATAGCGCAGCGTGCCCTTCGCCCCGTGCTTGCCCGCCAGATACACCGTCAGGCTCTCGCCGGGGGCGAGCGTCGTCCCGCGCTCAAAGACGTATTTCACCTTGTAGACGCGGTCGGCCAGCCCCCAGCCCGCCAGATCCGCCGGCGCGTCGGCAAAGCTGGTCAGCGTGATAGATCCCATCGCGTAGCCGTCGGCGTTGATCTGCGTGCTGTGGGGCACGATCTCCGTCAAGCGGATATCGGGCAGGGGCGCGTCCTCCTCGCGTGTCTCCCCCGCCGTCAGCAGCACGACGGCGGCGATCAGCAGGATGAACAGCGCGATCAGCCCCAGATTCTTTTTGTTCATATCCGTCCCCTCCGTTTGGCGTCTTCTTCCATTATAAACGAATCAGCCGCAGTTTTTCTTGCCTGCGGCTGATTTTTTTATATAGGAAGCTGCGTAAAGCCGCCCGCGTTTATGCGTTTCTCGCGATTTCGATCAATTCCTCGAACGTCTTCTGCGTCTCCGCAGGCGAGAGCACCTTGCTTTCCAGCAGATCGTGAATGAAAAACGCCTTGTATTTCCGGCTGAACTCGGTCTGGGTAATCAGCACCTCCGAGTGCGCGCCGGAAAGGTCGTAATCCGTATCGGCCACGGTGAGCATCGTGCCCGCGCCCTCGTACAGGCAGATTTCCGTGCGCGGCTGACGATACCCCGGCTTGAAGAAATAGAGACAGAAATTCGGATTGGTTTCGTTCTGCTCCTTGAGATGCGTCAGAATCGAAACGCGCTCCGCCGGGCTGAACGGGCGGATGGCGAAAAAGTGGTCGCTTTCCAGCCCGGTCTGCGCGAACTGCTCCATCGCCTGCCGGGAGAAGATGGCGTGCGTCGGGCGGCGCTTTTGGAAATAGTTGTCAAACCGCTTCTGATGCACCTTGTAGAACTGCCCGATCATCTCCTCCAGCGCGTCATCCTGCGCGAACCCGTGCGCCGCGAAGCCGTCGCGCGCCGGGCCGACCAGCACCTCGGGCGCCACAAAATTGATCGGCACATCCAGCTTGATGTCGTAGATGCTGCGCCCCTGCTCCAGCCGCTGGAGACTCTTTGTATACGCCAGATAGCCCTCCGGTGAGCCGCTCGTCTGAAATTCTCTCTTGATCGGGTGCATCTTCGGCCTGTCCTCGCGCATCATCCGTTCCACAATCTCGATGTTGCGTTCATCCGGAGAGCCGATGGAGAGCAGCCGCTGCGGGTCGATCATCACCGCCATGAGCACCTGCTTTTTCCCCTGCGCGTCCTCGCAGTGCGCGGTGATCGTGTTGCAGCGGTAGACCTGCTCCCGCTGGATATTGAACATGTTTTCGTCGATGCAGTAGCCCTTGTAGTCGGGCAGATAGAGCACCGGCTGAATGGCGGATACGCAGCCGATGATCTCGTCCCCGCCGGTATACAGATAGTGCTCGATGCTCATTTCGCAGGCCGATCCGGCGAACGCGGCGGCGATGCGCTCAAGCACCCTGCGGTAGCAGCAGCCCGTGATGACGAAATGCACGCGCTTTTGTTCGGCGGCCAGCCGCTCCATAGATTCGCGCAGCGTCGTCACCGAGCCGTCCCGGCTGCGATCCACGCGAAGGGAATCGTCCGCGGCGGCCTGCAAATCGACGTCGCCGAGCAGCCTGTGCATCGCCTGATTGGTCATGTAGCCCGCCACGCCGAAGCGGCTGACCTCCAGCGCTCTTTCCAGCTCGCGCTCCTCCTGCTCGGTCAAATGCAGGCAGTCGCTCGCCTTCAGGCTTTCAAAAAAAGCCGCCTGCACCGCCGGGCCGCCGGTATCATCCAAAATGCGGAACATGCTGTTCCGGCTCTTCTGCTCCATCATCCGGGATAGGGCGGAGGCCGACAGCTTGCGCGCACCAAGTATGTTTTTCAGGCACTGGCCGAAGGTGAGCAGCGGCTGAACCGTGGGCGCTGCTTTCATGGTGTCCCTCCAATATATACTTTGATACAGTATATTATACTCGACATTTCAGCGCAGCGCCATAAATAACGGGCGGCGTATTTCCTAAAAAATGTAGGAAATACACCGCCCGATTTGTGCCTATTGTGCGTTTATTGCGCGCAATGGCGCACAATGTCCGCCATCTGCGCCCAGCTTTCCTCCATGCAGCGCACCAGCTTGAACTGCGTGCGCGCGCGGTCGAGATTGTGCCCCTCGCGGTGAACGCGGAAATATTTGTCCCCGTTCAGGTAATCCGCCAGAAAGCGCATGCCGCATTCCAGCGTCATCAGCTTCGCGCCCATCGGCAGCAGCTCGATTTCGCGCGCGCCGAGCGTCTGCCCGGCCTCCTTCAAAAAGCCGCGGGTGAACGCCTCGAACATCGGCAGGGAGAATTGCACGCGGCTCAGATCCGGCTCGTCCTCGGCCGCGGTGCTCGCGCCGAAACGGATGGAATCGCCGAAGTCATACGCCGCCAGCCCCGGCATCACCGTGTCCAGATCAATCACGCACACGCCGCGCCCGGTTTGGCGATCCAGCAGCACGTTGTTGAGCTTGGTGTCGTTGTGGGTGACGCGCAGGGGGATTTCGCCCGCCTCCATCGCGTCCAGCAGCGCGTGCACCTCCCGCTCGTACTGCCTGCAAAACTCGATTTCCGCCGTCACGCTGCCCAGCCGGCCGGCCTCGTTGCGCGCAATCGCGTCTTCGAGCTGGCGGTAGCGCGCCGGGGTGTTGTGGAAATCGTGGATCGTCTCATGCAGCGAATCCGCCGGAAAGCCGCCCATCTGCCGCTGGAATTTGCCGAACGCCTCGCCGGAAAGCTCGAACAGCGCGGGCGTGTCCGGCAGATCGTAGGAGACCGTGTCCTCGACGAACAGATACATCCGCCACAGGCCGCCCTCCCGGTCGTAGGTGAAGCATTCTCCCCGATGCGTCTTCACAAGGGTCAGCGTCTCGCGCGCCGGATCGCCGCCCTCCCGCTCAATCTGCGCCTTGAGGAACGCGGTCACGCGCTCGATGTTGTCCATCACGTCCTCCGGCTTAGGGAAAACATAGCCGTTGACGCGCTGGAGAATAAAGCGCTTCTCCCCCGTCGTGACCAGATACGTCTCGTTGATGTGGCCGTTGCCGTAAGGCTCCGCCGTCCACGCGCCGTCCGGAAGATCAAACTGCATCACGACGTTCTCGATATGTGGATTCATGTTGTCGCCCTCTCTGTCTTAACCCTTCACGCCGCCGGAGGTCAGCCCCTCGGCGAGGTGCTTTTCAATGCACATGAACAGAATGATGACCGGGATGGTCGCCAGCAGCGCCGCCGCGAAGAGGTATTGCCACTCGATCATGTTAAACGAGCTGAACTGGGTGATGCCCACGGTGATCGGCTTGTTCGTCGGGGTGGAAATGAGCACGGTGGAGATCGTGTATTCGTTCCACGAGTTGATGAACACGAAGATCAGCGTCGTCACAATGCCCGGCGCGGCCATCGGCAGCAGAATGTTCCAAAGCGCGCCGACCGTGTTGCAGCCGTCGATGCAGGCGGCCTGCTCCATCTCCGGGGAGATCGAAACGAATGTGCCGCGCAGCAGCCAGATGGCGAACGCCTGGTTGAAGGCCGCGTTAATCAGCATCAGACCCAGAATCGTATCGTTGAGGTGCAGCGCGTTCATCAGTTGGGAAATGCCGACCAGCAGCACCACCGGGGAGAACATCTGGCTCATAATGACGAAGCCGAGGAACAGGTTACGCCCCTTGAAATGCATGCGCGCCATCGCGTAGGCCGCCGGAATGCCGCAGAGCATCGCGATGGCCGTCGCACCGGTGGAGAGCATGATGGAATTGAGCAGGAAGCGCAGAACGCCGCGGTCGCAGATATCCTTGAGGTTGCTCCAAATCCACTTCGTCGGCATCATGTGCAGGAAGTACATATCCGTCGTCTCCGCGTTGCTGCGGAAGCCGGTAATGAGCATCACGTAGAACGGATAGAGGATGAAGATGCACAGCGCAATCACGAACAGATACAGCCCGCCGCGCGCCAGCGTCTTTTTCAGCTCGCCGCAGCGCAGGCAGGTGATCGCGCACAGCAGCAGGAACAGCGCCGCAAACGCCACCCAGATCGCCCAGTTGGTTTTCACCGTCAGCCCGCGAAGCATCTCCATCAGGCCGTCGCCCGCCTGCCCGCCGTAGAGGAAGGCGTTGAGCTGCGCCAGCAGCGCGTCGTTCTGGATGTGCCCGCCGACCAGCAGATCCACCTGCCGGGCAAACGTATAGTTCATCGCCCGCACGAACGCCGGTACGCAGAACCACGCGATCAGCGCAAACACGCCGGCGGCCGTATACAGCCGTTTGGCCGTCTTGGGCAGATCCGTGCGCGGCAGTTCCAGTGTCTTGTAACTCGCGCACAGCAGCAGCACCAGCGAAACCGCCATCGAGCCGAGCAGCAGGCGCATCACGTTCGCCGGGCCGACGCCCGACATGCCCTCGCTGTGGCCGACGCCATGCAGCAGGAAATCCAGCCCGTTGCGGCGGACGGTTTCCTTCACCGTGAAGGTGACCATCGACGTGGTGACGCCCTTGGAATTGACGCGCTCGGTCACGCTCTCCTCAATCACCGCGCCCTCGTGCTGCGCCGCGACAGCCTCGGCCTCCGCGCGCGCCTCGACGTATTTCTCGTCGCCAACGAACGTGTTCGCGCTGCGCTTGACATAGATGCTCGTTTCAAAGAACGCCAGCGGCAGCAGCAGGATGGCCAGCGTGATGATCATGCAGTTGATGCAGACGAGCAGCGTGCTCTTGTTCTTCCTTTTCATCACGCCTGATCCTCCTTCCGCAGCGAGATCATCATGTACAGCCCCGCCACCGCGCACAGAATCAGGAAGCCGACGACGGAAAGCGCCGTTGCCGGTCCCTTCTTCTGGTCATAGAACGCGAGCATATACAGATAGGTGATGAGCGTGTCGGTCTTGTTGGCCGGCGCGCCCTTGGTGATGGTGTAGATGATCGGGAAGGAGTTGAACACGTAGATCACGTTGAGCACCGTGCTGACCGTCAGCGACGGGCGCACCAGCGGGATGGTGATGTTCGTCAGCTTCTGCCACCAGGACGCGCCGTCCACCGTCGCCGCCTCGTAATACGATGCGTCGATGGATTGCAGCCCGGAAAGCACGCAGAAGGTGACGAACGGGATGGTGACGAAAATGCCCACGCCGCATTCCCACGCGAACTCAATCTGATACGTCGCGCGCCAGTTGATCGCATCCTGAATGATGCCCAGGTTGAGCAGCACGTTGTTCAGATTGCCGTATTCATACTTGATGATGTAATTCCACACGGAGGCCTGAATGACCAGCGAGGTCGCCCACGGGAAGACGACGACCGAACGCGCCAGCTTGCGGCCGTGGAATTTCTGGTTGAGCGTCATGGCGACGATAAAGCCCAGCAGCGTGGACAGGCCGACGACCGAAACCACCCACACCACCGTGTTGAGCATCACCGTGCCGAACACCGGCGCGGAAACGGCCGCCTTGAAGTTGGCAAAGCCGATGAAGCCGCCGACGATGCCCGCCTTGGAGATCTCGCTGAAAGCGAGCTTGAAGACAATGCCGATCGGGAAGACGACGAAAATCGTCATCAGCAGGATGCTCGGCAGCAGCCAGACGTATGGTTCCCATTTGTGACGCACGAGAATGGAATTCAATTCTCTTACCTCCCTATGCCGGATAACGCCTTTCCGCCGCCCCGAAAAAAGGAGGCTGTCGGAAAAGCGGACGAAAGGCGTTCAACGACGCGCAAATTGATTGAAAAACGACCGCGGCGGCACGCGCATCAAGGCCGAAAAGAAGGGGGTCGGATTTTCCAACCCCCTTCCCTCATCGGTTTGCCTTGATCGGTTTGCAGCCATCCGGGCTGCCGATTTTTTACTTGGTGACCTTCGCCTGAAGCTCGTCGAGCAGCGTCTTGACGTCGCCGCCGGTCAGCGCGCTCTGCTCAACAGCCGCCGCGCCCTGCTTCACGTCGATCCATTCGGTCTTCGCGGTCGGGTAGAACTTGCAGCCGTCCAGCACCTTCAGCCACGCCTCAAAGGACGGGTTCGCCTCAACCAGCGCCGCCACAGCGGAGTTCACGGCCGGCAGGAAGTCTTCCATGCTGACCCAGCCCACGTAGTTCTCCGGATCGTAGAAGAACGTCAGGAACTTGCCGATGGCCTCGTTGCGGGCGGTCTGATCCGGCGCGCTGTCGTCCTTGAACGCCATGATGCGGTCCATGACGCCGACGGAGCTGGAGGTCTTGCCCTCGTTGTGCGGGATGTCGGCAACCGCGTAGTTCACGTCGGTGTAGCCCTTCGTGGCGATATAGGTCGGCAGGGAGTTCGGGGCGATGACCATCGCCAGCTTGCCCGCGCCGAACATATCCTGCAGGTCATAACGGGTCTGGGTCGCCGGGTTCGGGTTGGTGTAGCCCTTCTTGTAGAGGTTCACCGCGAACTCGACCGCCTCGATGTTCTCCGGGGAGTTGATCGTCCAGTTGCCCTCGTCGTCAACGAAGCCGCCGCCGTTGCCCCAAGCGTAGTAAGCGAACGCCGCCTGGCCTTCGTCCGTGGTCATGTCGATGCCCCACGGATACACGTCGCCGCCGTAGAAGTCAACCAGCGCCTGGCAGACGTCTTCCAGCTCCGCCCAAGTCGTCGGCACTTCGACGCCGGCCGCTTCGAGCAGATCCACGTTGTAATACAGCGCGCGGGCGGAAGCCAGATCCGGAACGGCCCACACGGTATCGTCAATCACAGACTGCGCGATGAAGGACGGGAAGAAGTCGTTAAACAGCTCTTCCGGGCAATAATCCTTGACCGGCAGGAGCAGACCCTCGTTGGCGTAATCCGCGAAGGAGTCCAGATTGAGGATGTCCGGCGCATTGTTGTTGCTGATGCGCGTGGAAACCACGGTGTATACGTCGTTCCAAGAGACGACCTCCAGATTCAGCTTGATGCCGGGGTTCGCTTCTTCGAATTTCTTGACGAAGCTGGTGCCGTTCATGCCGGTGCCGGTAAACCAGTCGTTCGTCTGGGTGCCGTACTGGCAGATGATGACGTCCAGCGTGATATCCTCGGCCATACCGATGGCCGCGCAGGAAATCAGCATCACGAGCGCCAGCATCAGGGTCGCAAACTTCTTCATGAGATATCCTCCTTATATCGGGCAACGCCCCTTTGTTAAATTCATTATAAACGACGCATCAAAATTTGTAAAGAATGTTCTGATATTTTTTCATCTTCTTTTTATTCTTTCGTTTTCGTCCGCTTTTCGGCCTGTTTTTCATCCAAATTGCTTAAATAATCAATTTGTTCAGAATTCCTGCGCCTCGCGCGCCAGCGCCCTGTGAACCAGCGCGAGCGCCTCCCGGAGCGCCCCGGCCTCCA
>ENA-ORTY01003183-ORTY01003183.1-human-gut-metagenome-genome-assembly--contig:-NODE-3183-length-14464-cov-7.099035_pt1 | contig 14464 bp, 9 predicted proteins | sample MGYA00241917_ERZ509198 | MGnify/ENA primary metagenome ERZ509198 (study PRJEB26280, sample SAMEA2338857) | human gut metagenome | biome: human gut; feature: human-associated habitat; material: faeces...
CCCCGCAGCCCCAGCAGGCTGCAGCGAGCAATGCGGTGAATGCAGCAGCTCCGGCCCCGGTGCAGCGCCCCCGTAGCCCGCAGCGCCGCAGCTATAAGCAGCATTATTATGATGCTTCCACCCCGGCTGTTCCCATGCACATCTGCCCGCTGGGCGGCCTGGGCGAAGTTGGCAAAAACATCACCCTGTATGAATGCCAGGGCGATATGATCCTGGTGGACTGCGGCCTGGTGTTCCCGGATTCCGATATGTTCGGCGTGGACCTTGTCATTCCGGATTTCACCTATGTATTGGAAAATAAGGACCGCATCAAGGGCCTGTTCATTACCCATGGCCACGAAGACCATATCGGCAGCCTGCCGTATCTGCTCAAAAAGTTCAACGTGCCCATTTACACTGCACGTTTGACCATTGGCCTGATCAAAAACAAGCTGGAGGAGCACGGTCTTGCCTCCAGTGCAGAGTTCCATGAGATCCGTCCCCGCCAGAAAGTGCGCCTTGGCTGCTTTACGGTGGAGCCCATCCATGTCAACCACTCCATCCCGGATTCTCTGGCGTTTGCCATTGACTGCCCGGCAGGCATCGTGCTGCATACCGGCGACTTCAAGATCGACTATACGCCGCTTTCCGGCGATGCCGTTACCGACCTTTCCACCATTGCGGAGTATGGCCGCCGCGGCGTGCTGGCTTTGCTGGCGGATTCTACCAACGCGGAGCGCCCCGGCTTTACGGCAACCGAGCAGACTGTGGCCGAAGGGGTGCGCAGCCTGTTTGCCCGCGCCAAAAACCGCCGCATTATCGTGGCAACCTTTGCTTCCAACATCTACCGCATCCAGCAGATCATTGACCTGGCCATTGAGTATGGCCGCAAGGTGGCCGTCAATGGCCGCAGCATGGTTTCCAACACCGAAATGGCGCGGGAGCTGGGGTATCTGCATGCGCCGGATAATGTGCTGATCGATATCGAGGAGATCAACAAATACCCGCCGGAAAAGGTTGTCCTTATCACCACCGGCAGCCAGGGCGAACCGCTGTCCGCTCTGTCCCGTATGGCGCAGGCCAGCCACCGTACCGTCAAGGTCGGCCCCACTGACTTTATCATTATCTCGGCCCGCCCCATCCCCGGCAACGAAAAGACCGTGACCAAGGTGGTCAACGGCCTTCTGGCCCTGGGCGCAGAGGTCATTTACGAAAACATGTACGATACCCATGTTTCCGGCCACGCCTGCCAGGAAGAGCAGAAGCTGATGCTGACCCTTGCCCACCCGCAGTATTTCCTGCCGGTTCACGGCGAGTTCAAGCAGCTCAAGCGCCACGCCGAAACGGCGGAGCACCTGGGCTATATCCCCAAGCAGAATATTTATATTGCTGAAAATGGCCAGAACATCCGCCTTTCCCGCGATGGCATGGCAGTGGAGGGCACTGTGCCTGCCGGTGCCGTGATGGTGGATGGCTATGGCGTGGGCGATGTGGGCAATGTGGTCCTGCGTGACCGCCACCACCTGTCGGAGGACGGTATCATCATCGTTACCGCAGCCGTGGATGGCAGCACCGGCCAGCTGCTTTCCGGCCCGGACCTGGTTTCCCGCGGCTTTGTCTATGTGCGGGAAAGCGAGGAGCTGATGGACGGTGCCCGCGTGCAGGTTGAAATGGCCCTTGACCGCAGTATGGCGGATAACATGCACGACTGGGCCAGCGTGAAATCCCGCGTGCGGGAGGCGCTTTCCAGCTATATCTACCGCAAAACCAAGCGCAGCCCCATGATTCTGCCCATTCTGATGGAAGTTTGATCCAAACCATATCTGACCGTGACCGCCTGCCCCACATTGCAGGCACTGAGGAACGATGATGAAAAACAAGCTGAGACGTGATATCTTTGTCATTATCTTTTTGCTGCTCGTTGCGTGCATCGCTCTGGCTGTGCCGCTGGCGTTCAGCAACCCGCGCTGGCTGCTGGCACCGGCGCTGCTTGTAGTGTTTGCGTTGGCGGTGGCGGTGCTTGGCATCCGCCGGCTGCGGCGCTTTGTGGCCGATATGCTGTGCGGGACCAACTTTGAGGGCAGCAAGACCCAGTATTCGCTGGCGGATTTTTCCATCCCCACTGCCCTGATTACCGAAGGCTCCGTGGTGTGGTATAATCCGGCCTTCCGGGAGCAGATCCTGGCGGGGAAGGATGCCCTGCTGGCTGCACCGGATCGCCTGATGACCGGCATTGACCTTTCCGTCTGTGCCCGCGCCCACGGCCAGGACCTGACCATTGACGAAAACCGCTACACGGCCTATGCCACAACCAGCCGCAGCAGCAAAACGGGCACATTGCTGTTTTTGGTCAACGATACGTTCTACAAAAACACGCTGGATGAATACACTGCCAGCCGCCCGGCTTACCTGATTATCGGGGTGGACAGCTATGACGAGCTGTTCAACGATATGAAGGACTCCGAGCAGGCGCACGAGCTGGAGGCCATCAACACCCTGCTGGAAGAATACATCGGCCGCACGACCGGTTTCCTGCGCAAGGTGTCCAACAGCCGCTATATTGCGGTGGTGGAAGAGCGGGATATCCGCTGGATGATGGAAGAACGCTTTGATATTCTGGATAAAGTGCGTGCGTTGCACCCCGGCGGAATGCTCACCCTTTCCATCGGCGTAGGCCATGGCGGCGCTACTATGCAGGAATGCCAGGAGATGGCCCGCGAAAGCATTGATATTGCCTTGGGCCGCGGCGGCGACCAGGCTGCCGTGAAAACAGTCGATGGCTTTGAGTTCTTCGGCGGCATTTCCCATGGTGTCGAAAAGCGCAGCCATGTGCGCAGCCGCATCATTGCCAACGCCCTGGCAGACCAGATCCGCCAGAGCGACAGCGTCATTATCATGGGCCACCGCCAGAGCGATTTGGATGCCATCGGCTCCGCCATCGGTTTGCTGCGCATGTGCAAAATGTGCGATGTGCCTTCGGTTATCGCAGTGCGCAGCAAGGCAACGCTGGCGGGCCAGCTGCTGGATGTGTTCAACAAGGCGGGGGAGGACCACAACTTTATTGAACCGGAAGAAACCTATAAGCTCATCACCCCCAAAACCCTGCTGATCGTAACCGATACATACCAAAAGCGCCTGCTGGAAGACCAAAAGATTTACGAAAAATGCAGCCGCGTGGTTGTTATCGACCACCACCGCATGGCGGTAGGGCATATTGATAACCCGATCCTTTTGTATCATGAACCCTTTGCTTCCAGCGCCAGCGAGCTGGTGTGTGAACTGCTGCAATTCATGCCCGCCCAAAACAACATCACTCAGTTGGAAGCCCAGGCGCTGCTGTCTGGCATCATGCTGGATACCCGCAGTTTTGCGCTGCATGTCGGCGTGCGTACCTTTGAGGCTGCCGCCTGGCTGCGCAGCCGCGGGGCCGAAACCGCCGCGACCAAGAGCCTGTTCAATATTTCCAAAGAAGAATACGAAGCCCGCGCCGCTATTGTGGAGGGCGCTTACCTCTACAAAGGCTGCGCTATCGCCACTTCGGATGAGCTTGACCCCGCCATGAGTGTGGTTCTGCCCATGGCAGCCAATGACCTGCTGACCATCAACGGCGTGGATGCCAGCTTTGTGGCAATCGCCAAAAACGGCGGTGTCAATATCTCCGCCCGCAGCATGGGTGCGCTGAACGTACAGGTCATTCTGGAGCCCTTGGGCGGCGGCGGCCACCTGACGATGGCCGGTGCCCAGCTGCGTGATTGTACCGTAAAGGAAGCCGAAGCCCGCATCCGCGCGCAGATCGACGAATACCGCGCCAACCAGGAATGCCAGGAAGAACTGGTGGGTGCAGTTTAACAAATTAAATTATCAGCGAATCCCTGCCAATGGCAGAAAATTATATCAATTACTACATAGAGAGGGGAACCACCACGATGAAAGTTATTCTCAAACAGGATGTCAAGAGCATTGGTAAAAAGGATGAAATCCATGAAGTGTCGGACGGTTACGCCCGCAACTTCCTGTTCCCGCGCGGTCTGGCTGCAGTGGCCGATGCTGACGCTGTGAACACCGCCCGCACCAAGAGCGAAGCCAAAGCCCACCATGAAGCCGAAGCTAAGGCTGCTGCTGAAGAACTGGCTGCCAAGATCAAGGGCCAGATCGTTTCTGTCAAGGTCAAGGGGGGGGCTTCCGGCAAGCTGCACGGCAAAGTGACCGCAAAGGAAGTTGCCGAACAGTTGTACAAGCTGACCGGCACCGAAATCGACAAGAAAAAAATCGAAATGCCCGCCAGCATCAAGGAGTTTGGCAGTTATGATGCCAAAGTCCGCCTGCATGTGGGTGTTGTGGCCGCGTTCAAGGTCAAGGTCGAGGAGGCTCCGCTGTAATTGGCAGGGGGTCTTGTAATTACATTCCAACAAAAACGGCAGGGAGGTGCCTGAATGGCAAACAATGAATTAAGCTTGTCCAGCCTGGGCATTCAGCTGCCGTATAACATGCAGGCGGAACAAAGCGTGCTTGGCGCAGCGCTGATGGATGAAACCATCCTGAACCGCCTGATCACCGAGATGGACCCCGATATGTTCTATTCGGAGCAGAACCGGGCCGTCTATGAGGAAATGCGCCGCCTGTTCAGCGAAAGCGAAGCGGTGGACGTTATCACTCTGGTGGACTCTCTGGCTCAGAACGGTGTGTTCAAGGGCGCAGATGATGCCAAAGTGTACATTACCCGCATTGCGGAAACCGTCCCGGCGATTTCCAACGTCGATTCTTACATCAAGATCGTCAAGGAAAAATATCAAACCCGCCGTCTGATCGAAGCAGCCCGCGATATCCTGCAGCAGTCCAGCGAGGAATCCGATTCTGACCTGCTGCTGGAAAGCGCCGAGCAAAAGCTGTACGATATCCGCAACGGCCAGGACCGCTCCGGCGTTAAAACCATTCAGGAGTCTATCCTGGAAGTTATTGATACCATGCAAAAGCTGTCCGGTGCGGACCGCGATAAATTTGCCGGTATCCCCACAGGCTTCAACTATCTGGATAATATCCTGACCGGCCTTGGCCGTTCGGACCTGATTATTCTGGCGGCCCGCCCCGGTATGGGCAAAACCAGTTTTGCGCTGAACATTGCTACCAATGTGGCCCGCCTGCAAAAGATACCGACCGTCATTTTCAGCTTGGAAATGACCTGCGAACAGCTGACCGACCGCATCCTTTCCAGCACCGCAGGCATTGACAGCCAGGCATTCCGCACCGGCCGCCTGAACAACTCCGACTGGAACGACTTTGCCAATGCAACGTCACTGTTGTATAACGTTCCCATTTACATGGATGATTCCTCCGGTATTTCGGTGCCGGAAATCAAGGCAAAAATCCGCCAGATCAACCAGGACCCCAAACGGGATAAGATCGGTCTGGTCATCATCGACTATTTGCAGTTGATGCAGTCCGCCAAGCGCACCGAAAGCCGCGTGCAGGAAATCAGCGATATCACCCGGAACCTGAAAATTATGGCCAAGGAACTGAACGTTCCTGTCATTGCACTGTCCCAGCTTTCCCGTGCTGCCGAAAAAACAGCGGGTCGCTCGGACCACCGCCCCCAGCTTTCAGACCTGCGTGATTCCGGCTCTATCGAACAGGATGCGGACGTGGTGCTCTTCCTGTACCGCGCTGCCTATTACAATTCCCAGAACGGCGAAACCGAGCAGGCGAACGAAAACGAAGCCGAATGTATCGTGGCCAAAAACCGCCATGGCGAAACCAGTGTGGTCCGCCTTGGCTGGGATGGCGCCCATACCCGGTTCAGCAATCTGGACGAGATCCATGAACAGTACTGACGCAGACAATTCATTGCAAAACCCAGTAAACACGATGGAACAAACCTTGCTGGCCTATTGCCGCCGGCAGGGTTTGTTTCGGTTGGGGGACCGTGTCATCGTTGCCTGCTCCGGCGGGGCGGATTCGATGGCGCTGCTCTGTTTTCTGCTGCGCTGCAAAGCGGAACTTGGCATCACCGTCATGGCGGCCCATGTGGACCACGGAATCCGGGGCGAAGCTGCCCATGCGGATGCCCGCTTTGTGGCGGAGTTCTGCCGCACGCGTCATGTGGCGTTCTTTTTGTACGATGCCGCTGCCAGCGGGGTGCAGATTCCCCCAAACCCCAGCGAGAACTGGGCGCGCAGCCTGCGCTATACCTGGTTTGATGCGCTGGCCGCACAGCAGCATGCCTGCATTGCCACAGCGCATACGTTATCTGACCAGGCGGAAACGGTGTTGTTCCGCATGGCGCGCGGTACCGGCCTGCACGGCATGGCGGGTATTCCGGCGGTACGGGGCGTGTACCGCCGTCCATTTTTGTGCCTGACAAGGAGCGATACCACGGCATACTGCGCCGCCCTTGGGCAACACTATGTTCAGGACGAAAGCAATTTCAGCGATGCCTATGCCCGCAACCGTATCCGCCATTATGCTGTTCCGGCGCTGCAAACCATCAATCCGGCGGCAGAGCGGGCCGTGGGGCGGCTGTGCAACCAGCTGCAGGAGCTGAACATCTGGCTGGAAAACCTGGCCGAAAAACTGCTGGCGCAGGCTGCCTGCGGGGGCGGGTACAGTATCCCGATTCTTGCCGCGGCGGATGCCCCGGTGCTGGCTGCTGCCCTGCGCATGCTGGCAGCCCGCGCGCGTGACCCTGAAGAAAAATATGTGCAGGCTCTTGCGGCCATTGTTCGGCAGGGCAGCGGTGCGGTACAGTTGACGCCGGATGCCTGCTGGACCGCGGCAAACGGCATTTTGTACTGCCGCTCAGTGCTAAAAATGCAGCCGGAAGCCATTCCCGCGCCGCACCAGCTGCTAAAAACCGGCGTTTACTGCCTGCCAGGGGGCTATGAGCTGGAGATTCAACAACTAAATTATGAAGTTTTTTTGAAAAATCCATCATTTTTGAAAAAAGACTACACCTATTGTGCAGATTATGCTAAAATAAATAAGAATATTTTTGTGAGGACCCGCCAACCCGGCGATACGTTCCGCCCGGCGGGACGTCACGTTGGCAAAACGCTCAAAAAATATCTGAATGAGGCAAAAGTTCCTGTGGCTGAACGGACGCTGATGCCGCTGCTGGCCTGCGGTAGCCAGGTGCTTTGGCTGTGGGGGGCAGGCTTTGCGGACGGTTTGTCCCCGGATGATGGGACAAAGCAGATCCTGTTGATTCGGCAAAGCCGCCAGCCTGCGGCCCCGGAGCAGGAACAAGATCATAATATTGGAGGAACAGATCATGCATGATATGAACAATGATATCGCCAAGGTTTTGATTTCGGAAGAGCAGCTGCAGGCCAAGGTGGCTGAATTGGGGGCACAGATCAGCCGCGATTACGAGGGCAAAGATTTGTTGCTGGTGTCTATCCTGAAAGGCTCCGTGGTGTTCATGGCCGATTTGATGCGCGCCATCACGGAACCCTGCAGCATTGACTTTATGGTGGTTTCCAGCTATGGCGGTGCCAACACCACTTCTACGGGCCTTGTCAAGATCGTCAAGGACCTGGATCAGGATCTTTCCGGCAAGGATGTTCTGATCGTGGAGGATATTCTGGATACTGGCGTCACGTTGTCTCACTTGGTGCCCATGCTGAAATTGCGCCGCCCCAACAGCGTGCGCCTGTGCACCATCCTCAGCAAGCCCAGCCGCCGCAAGGTGGATATTGAGCCGGACTACTGCGGTTTTGAAGTGCCCGATGAATTTGTTGTGGGCTATGGCCTTGACTATGACGAAAAGTACCGCAACTTGCCGTATGTCGGCGTGTTAAAACCGGAAGTATATTCCAAATAAAATTCTGTCTTGGCAGAATAACCAATCGCCCGCCGTTTTGGCGGATTTTGACAGGGAGTTGATTTTTTGCAGCACAAACCGCGTTTCAGCGGCATTATCATTGCCGCTGTCCTGATGGTGGCAGCACTCGTGATGATCTCCAGCTATTCCAGCCTGTTTGCCTCAAGCAAGAGCACCATGATGTTGTCCGAAGCCATGGGGTACTTTGAATCCAATCAGGTCACCTACTTTAACCTGGACCTGAACACCGGCGTTATCGAGATGAGCGTGAAAGAAGGTGAACATCCGCTGCCGGAATCCGGCACGTCCAGCGAAACATCCAACGGCCTGCTTGCAGAAATTTACGGCGATGGCACCGATGCTTACGCCCCCAAGAACGGCGGGGCAGTGGTCATTACCTACAAGCTGCCGTATCCTTCTTATTTCCTGCAATTCTACCTCAAGGATTATATCGACCAGTATAATGCAGCCAACCCGGATGCGCCCATGCAGTACGATATGGTCGCCGTTAAGACCAACGTGCCCTGGTTTGAGATCATCCTGTACGCCTTTATGATCGGCAGCGTGGTGCTGCTCTTCATGTCCATGTACCGCGGCGGTGCCGGTGGCGGCGGCCTGATGAATGTTGGCCGTGCCAAGGTCAAGGACCAGCAGGAAGGCCAGCGCAAGGCAACCTTTGCCGATGTTGCCGGTGCGGATGAAGAAAAGGCTGAACTCCAGGAAGTGGTTCAGTTCCTGAAAGCACCGGAAAAGTTCAACTCCCTGGGGGCGCGCATTCCCCACGGCGTTCTGCTTGTCGGCCCTCCGGGCACCGGCAAAACGCTGTTGGCCCGTGCCTGTGCAGGCGAGGCCGGCGTTCCGTTCTATGCCATCTCCGGTTCCGACTTTGTGGAAATGTATGTCGGCGTCGGCGCATCCCGTGTGCGCGATTTGTTTGAAAAAGCCAAAAAGACAATGCCCTCCATCATCTTTATTGATGAGATCGATGCCGTGGGCCGTCAGCGTGGTGCCGGCCTTGGCGGCGGGCATGACGAGCGCGAGCAGACCCTGAACCAGCTGCTGGTTGAGATGGACGGCTTTGACGCCAACGACGGCGTTATCGTGATGGCTGCCACCAACCGCGCCGATATTCTGGATAAGGCTCTGCTGCGTCCCGGCCGTTTTGACCGTCAGGTTTATGTTGGTCTGCCGGATGTGAAGGGCCGCGAGGAGATTCTGCGCGTTCACACCAAGAACAAGCCCCTTGGCCCCGATGTCAGCCTGAAAACCATCGCCAAGTCCACCGCGGGCTTCTCCGGTGCCGACCTGGAAAACCTTGTCAACGAAGCCGCCCTGCTGGCTGCGCGCAAGGGCAAAAAGGCCATCACCGAACCCGAAATCGAGGAAGCTTCCATCAAGGTTGTGGCTGGCCCCGAAAAGAAGAGCCGCGTTGTGACCGATGCCGAAAAGCGCCTGACCTCTTACCACGAGGCCGGCCATGCCATTACCGGCTATTTCTGCAAAACGCATGATCCCGTGCACCAGATCAGCATTATCCCGCGTGGTTCGGCAGGCGGCTTTACCATGTATCTGCCGGAAAAAGACCCCAGCTATGTGACCAAGACCGCCATGAACGAGAACATTGTCTGCCTGTTGGGCGGCCGTGTGGCGGAGCAGCTGGTGCTGGATGATATCTCCACCGGTGCTTCCAACGACCTGCAGCGTGCCACGGATACCGCCCGCGCCATGGTGACCCGCTATGGCTTCTCGGAGCGCATGGGCCCGGTGGTTTATGGCACCGACCCTGGCGAAACCTTCCTTGGCCGAGACTTTGGCCAGGGCAAGGGCTATTCCGAAAATACGGCGTCCGAAATTGATAATGAGATCCGTGATATCATGGATGAATCTTACGAGACGGCCCGCCGCATTTTGACCGAGCACATGACTGAGCTGCACCGTGTGGCCGGTGTGCTGATGGAACGCGAAAAGATCAGCGGCGAAGAGTTTGACGCCCTGATGAAAGGCGAAAACCTGGCACCCTTTGGGCTGGATACCCCCGCGCCTGCCGCAGCCCCTGCATCGGCAGAGCAGCCCGCCGCTCCGGAACAGCCCTCCGAACCGTCTGATGAAAATTGAGGCAAGGTGAAACACAATGGATCAAAATTTTTCCCTGATGGCGCAATCCCGTGCCAATTATTACACTGCCGGCAGCCCGGTTCAGTTTGTCCGTGTTGAGCTGCTGAAAGGGGATGTCACGGGTGAAGTTGCGGTCTGCCTGACCTTTAAGAATGTTGGTACAGAACCGCTGACCGGCTTTATCATCCACTTCAAGTGCAAAGATGCTTCTGGTCAGATCCTGTGCGAGGATGATTTCTATTATGAGCAGCTCAATGTGCAGCCCGGCGAATTGTTTGGTGCCGATGACGCTGTGTTTGTCAGCGATACGCCGGTTTCCAGCGTGGAAATTGAGCAGGACCGTGCTTTCCTGAACGGCCGTGGAGTGGATCTGCGTAATTATAAGCGTGTCCGCCTGCAGGCCCCCCGTGTGCTGCCTGGCTCTATTGCCCGCACACTTCAGACCCGCACCAACAATAAGATGCTGACCTGCGTCCCGCAGGATACCGAAAACGGCTGGTTCTGCGCCTGCGGCGCGTTCCACCCCAACGAGGAAGCTGTTTCCGTCTGCAGCGAGTGCGGCGGCGACCGCGCTTACATCAAGGCAACCCTGACCCGCATCCTGGAGGAAGCCCGGCAGGCCGCCGAACAGCAGCAGCGCGAAATCAACGCCGTGGCCAATGGCGTTGACCCCGCAGCAGCCCAGGCAGCCCAGGAAGCCCAGGCCGCTGCCACCGCCGCCGCGGCTCAGGCAGCCATCAGCCAGGAGCCCACCGCACAGTTCACCCCGCCCGCCCCGGCCCAGGAACCGGAAGAAGAGGACGAGGACGACGAAGCAACCAACGCCGAAATGGACCGCGTGCGCCGCTATGTCCCCAAAGGCCATCTGTTTGCCGATGAAGAGGATGAAGAGGACGAGCATACCCGCATGTTCGATGATGAGGAAGAGGAAAGCGACGATGACGAAGAACCCCGCCGTGGCCGTTATGCGGACGATGACGAGGAGAGCGAGGACGATGTAATGGCCGAGCGTATCATCCATTGGGCACCGCCCATCACCGCAGTGGTCTGTGCGCTCATCATTGCTGTGTCGCTGATCTACCACTTTGTCATCGCCTGATCGCCTGCTGTTTATCGGCAAAGGCGGGCTGACCCGCTGATATTTATCTGGGCAGGATAAAGCAAAATAAACCAAAACCAGCCGCCGGGCAGGGGAAAATCCCTGAAGCCGGCGGCTGGTTTTCTATTTGTTCTATTCCGTGTCTGTGCTTATTGCTGCCATCAGGAATATAGGAAAATGTGATTAGATCTTGTGATTAAATTTGCAAGGCAGCAATCATAAAGCAGTAAAAGCATGCAGGATGCGAAAAATCAATCCCCTGGCGCATAACGCTTATTTCAGCGTTCCATCCAGTACCTGCTGGTAATACCATGGCTTGGGTGCGCGGAACACCTTGCCAGCCAAAGCGGCAAACTGTGGGTCGCTGATCTTTTTGGGGAACGCCAGCTCCCAGGCGCACAGAGCCTGATATTTCAGTTTCAGCTCCCGGTTGGCGGCATTGTTGCCATACTTGGAATCGCCCAAAATCGGGCAGCCAATGCTGGCCAGATGAGCGCGGATCTGGTGGGTGCGGCCCGTTACCAGCTCCACCCGTAATAGCGCCAAACGTCCGCTGACGGCAATGGTATCATATGCGGTAATGATCTCTTTTGCACCGGATTTCGGCTCGTCCAGAATGCGCACAATGCCATGCACAGAATCTTTCGTTAAAAAGCTGTGCAGCGTGGCAGCGGGTGGTACCGGACGGCCAAAGGTCACGCACAGGTAAGTTTTGCGAACCAACCGCTCTTTGATGGCGTTTACCAAAAATTCTTCCGCCGCCGCGGTCTTTGCCAGCAGCACAAGGCCGCTGGTGCCGGTGTCCAGCCGGTGGCACAGGCGCGGCTCATGGGCGGCGTCCCATCGCTTTTCCTCATACAGGCGGCGCAGTACGCGGTTCAGCAGGGTGTCAGCTTCGTCACCATCCACCGGGATACCCGCGGGCTTGTTGGCCACGATCAAATCATCGTTTTCATAAATAAATTCCGCCGGGGCGCGTGCCTGCAAAAACTCCGGCCCCTCCTGGGAGGTCAGTCCAAGTTGGTCGTCCAGCAGGTAAACGCGGATCACATCGCCGTTCTGCACACGGGTGGCAAGGGGCTGCTTTTTGCCGTTCAGCTTAATTTTGTTTTCCCGCAGCGCCTTGTTCAGCCGCCCCAGCCCCAGGGCAGGGAACTGCTCCATCAGGTATTTGTCCAGCCGCACGGGCAAAAGGCTTTTTACATGTAGTTCCTGCATTATTTACTCTCCAATTCTTTATCCCACAAAACGGTTGCGTCCGGGATATCCAGTGTCACCATCAGCCAGCCTGCATCGTGGTCGTCAATCGTTTTAATTGTGTATTCTTTCCCATCGGCGCACAGCACACTGGCATGTTCCAGCTTGCGGCGCACAAAGGGGGAATCTGCAAAGCATACCGTCTGTTTCGTTTCGTCCAGCACACCGCGGTTCCACAGGGCGTCAGTGTAATCCGCAAGGCGCAGGGGATAATTTTCGTCATAGGGGGTGCACAGCGCATCAAAGTTCTGCCCCTGCAGCCCCGGCGCAATCACATACCAGCTGCATGTGCCGTCCGTACTCGTTACCCTGCCGCACCAGGCATTGTCTTTCACCGGTTCCACGGCTTGCAAAAAGGCACCTTCCTCTGCAAACAGGTACAGCGTATCCTCCCACACGGTTCCGGCAGCAAGCTCCGCCAGCAGCGTTTCCCGTTGGGCGGCCAGTGCCGTTTCATCATAGCGGGCGGCAAACGGGTCGTTGGTCGTCATGCCGTTGTCCGCGGCAAACAGGGCTAGATGCAACGCGTCATCTTGAATTTCATCCATCGAGACAACCGCTGTATACTGCTGCGCTGCCTGCCAGAAATCGCTCTCCATCTCGGTGGGGAACGCATCGGTCTGCATGGCCTGCTGCATTGCCGCACTGCGCTGCACCATGCCAGGGCTTACATCCCAAACCTGTACCACAGCCAGCAGGGCAGCACCCGCCAGCAGCCAGCGGCCTTTCAGCCGGGCAAGGCCCACAAGGGTTAGCAGCATCAGCAGATAATAGATTGGCCAGAACAACCGCCCACTGGAACGGAAGATGGAAAAAAGTTTGATCAGCGAAGCGGGCAGCGGCAGCGTGGCAAGCGTTGCGCCGTTTGCGGTAATCACATTGCTGATGGCAAACACCGTTAAAACCGCACAGCAGCAGGCCAATGCCCAGTGGCGGCGCAGCATGCCGCCCAGTTGCCGCCGCAGTAAAACCACCGCAATGGGCAGGGCAATCAGCACGCCCAGCCCCAGGTAGGCAAAGGCATCATAATTGCCGTAAACCTGGTTCTGTGCGGGCAGCACCCGGCTGTACAGCACGCCGTTTACCCCCACGGGGTTCCACAGTGCATTCAGGTTCATGCAGAAATAGCCGTACAATGCCTGCCCGCCGCTGGAAGCACTGCCGTACAGCAGCCCCAGTGCCCAACCCAGCAGTGCCGTGCCGCCAAAGTTGGCGGCAAGGTACAGGCCGGGCCCCGCAAGCTGGCGGTTGTGCAGTGCATATTCCAGCAGCAGTGCCAGCGTGATGGCATAGGTCATCGGCAGAAAGTAGGGGTGGATGCCTACCGCCAGCACGTTCAGCGCAAACAGCCCGCGGGAGGCATACTGCCCTTTGCGCCGTGCAGCAAAATAAAAATAGAGTGCAGCCAGCACAAAAAACTGTGCCCCCAGCGAGGTATGCCGGAACACACGCTCAAACAAAACTGGGCTGGTAACAAACAGCAGGTCCGCTGCAAGCGGTGCCGCGCACCCCGGCAGGAACAGCCCTGCCAGCAGCGCACCAAACCCGCCCTGCAATGCAAAGCAGACCAGCGTGAACAACCCCATATACTGGAACGTTCCGCCCACAAGGTTGGCAACCGGCTTTAACAGGGCAGCCACCAGCGGGATAGAGTCGGTATAAGCAACGCTCAGCCCATCCGGGTAGTTGATGCCGCGGGCAATGCAAAGCGGCCAGCCAGCGGAGCTTTGGCGGTAAAACAGCCACCCGGCATAATGCTGCTGGATGTCCTTTTCAATATACCCACCGCGGCAAAAGGCATCGTTGGTTACATCCAGTGTGCTGATCCCGAACACCAGCACAAACACCAGTACCCCCAGCAGGGCACCACCGAGGAACAACCGCCCATTGCGGATAAGTTTTGGTAAAGTTGAATTTTTTGCCAGTAGTAACACATCCTTTGGGGCAAAGAAATAAAATTTGAAAGCTGATATAAGCTAACTATCAAACAATAAAACAACTTTATTATAATATACACGCAGTAAAATATCAACGTAAACCATGCCATATCTGCCCCATGCCGGGCATGGCAGCAATCCACCGTGGGCGAAAAACACCTTGCATCCCGCCGCAACAGTGGATATAATGTAAAATTATACAAAATAATAAAGGCAACACCGCACAATTCCCGCCTTGCGGCTTAAGCACCGCTCCGGCAG
>ENA-ORTY01003185-ORTY01003185.1-human-gut-metagenome-genome-assembly--contig:-NODE-3185-length-14458-cov-2.082066_pt1 | contig 14458 bp, 13 predicted proteins | sample MGYA00241917_ERZ509198 | MGnify/ENA primary metagenome ERZ509198 (study PRJEB26280, sample SAMEA2338857) | human gut metagenome | biome: human gut; feature: human-associated habitat; material: faeces...
GATCCCGGGATGTGCGGGGATATATCTTCGGGTGCCTTTCGCGGGCGGGGGTGCCGGGCTGGCTCCCCGGGCGTCCTCCCGGCAGGATACGTCTCCTGCTCCCCTATACCTGGTCGAGCGGCCGGCGTTTTCGGTCGCTCCGCTTCCGGAATTCGCTGGGCGTTATGCCCGTGACGCTTTTGACCTGGGCGCTCAGGTGCGCCGTGCTCGAATAGTTGAGTTTGTCGGCGATCTGGCCGAGGGACAGTTCATTGTATACCAGCAGTTCCTTGACCCGTTCGACCCGCTGTGCAATGTAATATTTTTCCAGCGTGATGCCTGTCATCTCCGAGAACAACTTGCTCAGGGCACTGTAATCGCTGTGGAATTTCTCCGACAGGTAATCCGACAGGTTCGTCCGCATGCCGTCGTCGTGGTAGTGCGCCAACTCGATCACTGCGTTGCGCAGCCGTTCGATCAGCAGCGAGCGCCTGTCGTCGATCAGTTCGAATCCCACGGCCTCCAATGCCGTATTCAGCGCTGCCTTGGCCTCCGGCGGCAGCTCTTCCTGTACGATGGCCTTGCCCAGCTCGATGTGGAGAGGCGTCAGCCCCAGCCCTTCGAGCAGCTGCCGTACGACCAGTATGCACCGGTTGCAGACCATGTTCCTGATATGTAGCGTCGTCGTAGCCATATGCTGCAATACGGGTGCTAAATTAACGAAAATTAGCCGGGATTCCATGTTTTTGCGGCTTTTTCTGCTGCCGGATCATCGCTCTTCCTCCGCGGGCAAGTACCCGCCGCTGGCGCTGGCTGCCGGTGCCTTTCCCCGATTTCCTGCCGCACCCCGCCGCACCTTCCGCCGGTGCCTTTCTCCATTTCCGGCCGTACCCAGCCGCGCCCTGTGCTCCTTTACCCGTTGCGAGCTCACCTCCTCGCTTCTGCCGCCCACTGCTTTCATCCGGCCCGGGCTCGCTATTTTTGATGAGTTCCGCCGGAAATTTACCTAAAACTGGCGATTGTGCCGTTTCCGGGGCAGGCCTACCTTTGTCCCACTCTGCAAACAGAAATTATGACGCGAATCTTACATTGCCTGACATTCATTTTCGGCGTGCTTCTGCTTTCGTGCCCGGCCAGCGCGCAGCCTGCGGCGGGCGGCAAGGTGGTGTTCGAAGTCACCGATTCGCTGCATACCCCGCTCGCCTACGCCACCATCGCGCTGAAAGCCCATGCGGACGGGAAGATGTACGCCGCGACGACGGGTCTCGACGGTAAATGCGTCTTCACGCTTCCTGCCGACATGTACGATGCCGGCATTACGTTCGTCGGGTACGAACCGCGGCACATGTCGGTTGCGGCCGTTGAGGCGCGCGACCAGTACCATACGGTGCGCCTTCGTATCGCCTCCGTCTCCATCCAGGACGTCGTCGTCACGGCCTCCGAATCGAAGGGGGTCACCAGCTCCTCGGTGATCGACCGCAAGGCGATGGAGCACATCCAGCCGTCGAGTTTCGCCGACCTGCTTGCACTGCTTCCGGGCGGCTCCTCCTCGTCGCCGGTGTTGTCGGCGCCCAATACGATCCATCTGCGCGAGATCGGCATTTCGAATGACGATTACGCCACTTCGTCCCTCGGTACCTCTTTCGTCATCGACGGCGCCCCCATGCGCAACGACGCCAACATGCAGTATATTCCCGGGGCCGACCAGCTCCTCGAACGCAAACTGTTTATAAACAAGGGTGTTGACATGCGGTCGATCTCCACCGACGAGATCCAGCATGTCGAGATCGTCCGCGGTATCCCCTCGGTCGAGTACGGCGACCTGACGAGCGGTCTGGTGAAGATCGAGCGAAAACGGGGCGGGAAGGCGCTGACCGCCAAGGCGGATATGGACAGTAAACTCTTCTCCGTCGGCAAGGGTTTCGAAATTCCCGACCGCGGCCTCACGGTCAATATCGGCGCCGATCTGCTCGACTCCAAGGCCGACCCGCGCAACAAACTCGAAAACTACAAGCGCATGACCGGGTCGCTGCGCATCCATAAAACCTGGGACGCTTCGCCGGATCACACCCTCGCACTGGGTACGAACCTCGACTATACCGGGTCGTTCGACAACCGGAAAGTCGACCCGGAGAGCAACAACGGCAATCTCGACGACTTCAAATCCAAATACAACCGCTTCGCGCTGAGCGTCGGTTTCGATTACACCTCGAAGAAGGAGGGCTTCTTCCGCTCCTTCGAAGCCACCGCTTCGGTCGATTACTCGCGCGACCGCATCGAGCGCCGGAAGTTCATGCAGGTGACCCGCCCTACGGCCGTGCCCAACAGCCTCGCCCCGGGCGAACACGACGCCCAGTTCCTCGAAGCGAGCTACATTGCCGACCTGACGGTCGACGGCCAGCCCCTGAACGCCTATGCCAAGGCACTGGCCACCTTCGGGGTCAAGACCGCCGCGACCTCCAGCAGTTCATCGGAGACCGCCTCCAAACCGCCCAGCAGATTCGTATAGACCACCGGGAAGCACATCAAAAAACAGACCGGGACTGCGACCCAGTTCGAGTTGACCAGCAAGATCACATAAATGATGATTGCCATCACCGGCACAGCCTTAAAGAAGCTGACCGGCAGCGCCAGCAGCTGCCGGATCCAGTCCTTCCGATATGCCAGCCACGCGCAGACGGTCCCTGCCGCAAACGAGAGCAGCATCGCCAGCAGGCAGCGAAAGATCGTCCAGGCTGCCTGCAGATAAAAAGCCTTTTGTCCAAGCAGGGCGACCAGCGCAGCCAGCGTCTCTGCCGGAGACGGCAGAAGCAGGCTGTTTCTGACCAGCAGCGCCGCGCCTTGCCAGAGCGCAAGCCAAAACAGGCAGATGGCGACCCATCTGCCTGCTTGTTTGACGCGATTTTCAGTTTTGATATTCCGGTCCATATCATGCGGACCTTGTTCTCGTTCTTTTTCTTTCTGTCTCATTGATTTAGTAGTATAGCTCATCACCCGGCAGCGCCCCGCCGACTGCTGCAGGATTCATCGTGAACAGGGTCTCATTGAACGTCTTGAGCATCGCTGCGCCTGCGGCTGCCTGATCGCCGCTGTATAGTACGATGTGACAATTCGGGATTGCCGCCTCTGCGATCTCCGCTTTACCGATAAAGCCTTTTTCGACGATCGCCGCCGCGGCCTCTGCCGGACTATTGTTGACAAAGTCTACCGAAGCCTGATAGTCCGCCAACAACACCTTGAGATCATCGGCACGTTCTTCGACGAAGCTCTTTCTTGCGACCAGCACGCCCATCGGCAGCTCCTGTCCGGTCGCCTCGTTCCACAGCACATTGAGGTCAAAGAGCTGTGCGACTCCCTCCTTGCCTGCCGCCAGCGCCGTCGATACAAACGGCTCCGGTATCATCGCGATCGTGCCTTCCTCGGACAGCAGCTTCGTATTGACGTCCGCATGGCTTGCGAGCCATTCCACTTTGACATCCTTTCCCATCTCAAGTCCTGCGTATTCGAGTACTTTTTGCAGCACATATTCCGGCGTACCACCCTGACCGCTGGCCACAATGGTCTTACCTGCGAGCTCGCCGACCTCGGTGACCTCCACGTTATTTCCGAGCATATAGAGCACACCCAGCGCAATCGGGCTGACCGCCACGATCTGTCCCTCGGTCTTGTTATATAGTACGGCTGCCATATTGGACGGCAGCGCCGCCACATCCACCTCGCCGTTGATCAGCTTCGGCGCGATATCCGTCGGCGCCTGATAGGTCGTGACCGCATACTTATCGGTCAGGTCCATCAGCTTGACCATACCCATGCCGGTCGGCCCGTTCAGCGCCGCCACATTGACGATCGCACTGACCTTGTTCTCTACAGTCTCCTGGCTGTCATCCCCGCTGTCGTTCTGACTGCCGCAGCCTGCCAGCAGCGACATTGCCAAAAGCAGCACGAGCAGAAGCGAAAGCAGCTTCTTCGCATTTGATTTTTTCGTTTTCATTTCTTTGTCCTTTCTTTTGTGTCAGCAGGCTAGTATGCCCCTTCCACCTTAGAATATACCGTTTTGGCACTGACCCCGCGCAGTGCGCCGAGCTTGCCGGAAAGCGCACTGATGACGTCCTGCGGCGCATCCATCGCAATGCTGATGATAGAAATCTGCTTGGCAGCATAAGGAAGCCCCATCCTGCCGATGATGTACTGCCGATAGCTATGCAGCAGCGCATTGATTTCAAGCGCGGCATCCTGTTCCTCCACAATCATGCTGATCAGCGCAACTCTGGTTTCCATAACAATCTCCTTTCCCCTCAGCGACTTCTTCGGGTGTCAGTCCCATTTATCTCTATTAAGCGGCCAAGTCTTCTGGTTTTTCAAGAAAATCCGGCCTGCCCAATATGCTCTTATGCCTGCGGTTTCGCGAAGGTTTCAGATTGATTCTTGCCCTCTTCAGCAGTTCCGCCCCCCTCAGAGGCCTCAGGCGTGATGGTTTTGTCCGCGCCAGCGTCTCTCACATGCTCGTTCGGTTTCGCGCTCGGATAAGCCTCCGGATTTTTGATCTGCGGCATGATATGGTTCGCATCCGTCAGGAAAATATAGATCAGCATCAGTGCGATCGCAAACAGACCGAGTGTCTCCACCCATAATCCGCGGCTGAAAGTCACTGATGAAATGCCCATGATACCGCTGACGCCATAGAGCATCAGCGTTGCCCTGCGCTGTCCGTAGCCCAGCTTCATCAAGCGGTGGTGCAGATGCCCCTTGTCCGCCTCCATGATCGGGCGCTTGTTGACCAGACGGCGGAATATCGCAAACGCCGTATCGAAGATCGGTACGCCTAATACCAGCACCGGAATGATGACCGCTACAATCGTCGCGCTCTTGACCGGCCCCAAAATCGACATCGTCGAAAGCATGAAACCCAGAAACAGTGAGCCGCCGTCGCCCATGAAGATCCTCGCCGGATAGAAATTATACGGCAGGAAGCCGAGCGCACCGCCTGCCAGCGCAAGCATCGCGCCGGATGCCAGATACATGCCGTGGATATAGGCGACATATGCGATACACAGCGAGGCGATCGCAGAAGTGCCGGCCGCCAGCCCGTCCAACCCATCGATCAGATTGACCGTATTGGTAATGCCCACGATCCAGAGGATCGTGATGATGAAGCAAAGCGCTGCACCCAGTTCACTTCTTCCGTCACCGAAGAAATTGCTGATAAATTCGATGCGGATGTCGTACAGGTACATGATGACCGCCACGACTGTCTGCCCCAGGAATTTCACCTTGGCAGGCAGGTTTTTGAGATCGTCGATGACCCCGAGAATGTAGATCAGCGTGCCGCCGATCATGATGCCGATGATGCGGGTGTCCAGCTGCAGCAGGAAAATCGCCGTCGAAACCATCGTTCCGATGAAGATTGCCATCCCGCCGAACCGCGGCATCGCCTTGACGTGCATGCGTCTGCCGTCTTTCGGCACATCCATCGCGCCGATCTTCGGCGCCAGCTTGATCGCCGCCGGTGTCATCACCAGCGACAGCACAAACGCAACCAAAAAGGTCGCCCATAAGGTTGTATACATAAATGTCTCCAATTACTCTTACATTGTTTTTTGATGCTCCCAGTCATTTGGCTGTGCCTGCGGCGCAGGCTCGCCTGCGCACGCTGCCTCTTTGGACATTTTTTCGACCGCAAGCCCTGCCTCTTCTAAAATCTCAAGCGCCAAATCGTCCGGATAGCCCTCTCGCACCACGATGCGTTTGATTCCTGCATTGACAATCATTTTCGCGCAGATACCGCATGGCTGATGCGTGATGTAGATCGTGCCGCCCTCGATCGCGTGTCCCATGGACGCCGCCTGAATGATCGCGTTCTGCTCTGCGTGCAGCGCCATGCAGAGCTCATGCCTCTGCCCCGACGGCACACCCAGCTTTTGGCGCAGACAGCCGCCGCGGTCCTCACAGTGGCGAATCCCTTTCGGCGCACCGTTGTATCCGGTCGCAATCGCACGTTTATCCTTCACGATGACTGCACCGACATTCCTGCGCATGCAGGTCGAGCGCTTTGCCGTCAGCTCTGCCATTTCCATAAAATATTCGTCCCAAGAAGGTCTTTTTGTCTTTTCCATTACTGATTCCTCTGCTGTATTTCTCATTCCCTGCGTTGCTACGGTCCACCTTTACTGCTGTCAGCGCTCTGCCTCTGTCTGCCTTTGTTCGTCGTAGTAGACCTCGACCAGATACAGACCTGCCGCCGGTGCGGTATGCCCCGCCTGCTGCCGATCTCTGCTCGCAAGGATGCCTGCAAGCTCTTGCGGTCTGCGCCGACCCAGACCAACCTCGGTCAGCGTACCGGTAATGATCCGTACCATATTATACAGAAATCCGTCCCCGCTGATCTCGATCACCACATCGTCTCCGCGTCGGTCTATATCCAGACGATAGATTGTGCGGACCGTCGTTTCCTTTTCCTCACCGCCTGCCGCCTGAAAGCACTTAAAGTCATGCGTGCCGACGATGTACGCCGCAGCCTTGCGCATCGCCTCGATGTCCAGCGGCTGCAGGACCTGATAGCAGTAGCGCCTGCGAAAAATATCCGGTTCCGGCAGATTGCGGATCAGATAACGATATTGCTTGCCGCGGGCGCTGAACCGGGCATGAAAGTCCTGCGGCATTTCGCAGAGCGCGGTGATGCGCACATCACCGATACCCTTAAGCGCCTGTCTGCCGCCTGCCAGTATATTGTTAGCTGCCAGCATGATGCGCTCCGTCGGGATCCCGAATTCCCCGCGAAAGGACGCGCACTGTCCGAGCGCGTGTACGCCGGCATCGGTCCGGCTCGTCCCGTTGATCTTGATTGGCGTGCCGCAGACGTGGCTCAGCACCTCCTCCAGATGTCCCTGTACGGTTCTGACGTTTGGTTGTCTTTGCCAGCCGCAAAACCCGGAGCCGTCGTATTCGATTGTCATGAAAATATTACGTTCCATTGTTTTGCTACCCTTGATAGGCTTCGTAATCATCTGCACGCTTCTGCTCACGATTCCTGCCGTTCACATTCCCTGCCGCTTCCTATCGCGGCAGTACGATCTGCTTGTTTTCCTTCGATTCTCTGTAAAGTGTGAATTTATGGCCGATGGCCTGCACAAACTCCGCACCGAGCTTGTCCGCCATCTCATTGGCGACGTCCTTTGCCGCCAGATCACAGCCCTCCTGCAGCTTGACCTTGACCAGTTCCCGGTTTTCCAGACAGTTGTCGATCTCCCTTTCGACATTCTCGGTCATGCCGCATTTGCCGATGTAGACCACCGGGTCAATATGATGCGCCATCGCGCGTAAAAAACTTCTTTGTTTGCTTGTAATCATAATTCCTCCAAAATGCTCGCAGACCGCCGACGTCTTCATCATACTCCGATGCGGCGGCACATCCTGCCTGCCGTCAAAAACAGAAGGTCAGAAGCTGCATGTTGTTATTATACAACAGGTCATGTAAAAATACCAGATAAAATCCGGCTGCCGCCGCAATGTACGGCACCATCGCCCGTTCGTCCGTAAGCTTGGCCTTCTGACGCAGCATCAACCAAATGAAATGCCCCGCGCTCAAAAAAGTCGAAATGACAAAAATGACCAGAATGCCGTCCATGCCGGTCACCAACCCCAGCACGCCGAACAGCTTCACATCTGCGCCGCCGATGGCAGGCTTTTTGTACAGCAGCTTGGCCAAGAGCGCCATCGCTGCCAGCACGCTGAAGCCCAGCAATGCGCCCCATACCGCGTCCAACGGTCCGCCCGGATGCCGCGTGATGAAGCCCATGCTTGTCACGCCCAGCAGCAAAACGAGCTGATCCGGCACAATCATGTATTTCTGATCTGCAATCGACATTTCCAGCAGCAGCCACAACGCCGCCAACGCCGGAAACGCATAGCCGGGATCTTTGAGCCCCAGATAAATGCCGCAGCAGATAAAAAATCCGGTAAACACGTATTTCCAGGGTGTGCTCTTGATGCGCTGCTGCGTCGGATGCAGCAGCTCCTCGGACGGCTCCTCATCATAATCCGTCAGCCATTTCCCCGGTATGCGATTAAAAAACCATACTGCACTGTTTCCCAGCAGCACGCCCAGCCCGACTGCCGCGCTGCAAATGATGACGGCTCGTATGACCTCTCCGTCTGTCTCCAACATAAGGCCCTGTACTTTCCGAACATTGCTCTAGATTTTTCATATACCATCAGTTTACCACATTTCGCGCCGCATGCCAAAGACTTTCTTTTGGATCGCGCAGATTGCATGATTACAGAAAGAATAGGCACAGCACTATTTACGCCCCTGCGGATCGATGCTATACTGATAGAGCGAAGAAAAAGCAACCATATTTTATAGAAGAAAAAAATAGATAGAAAGAGGAACGACATGCAGACAAAACCGACAATCAGACAAATCACAGAAGATCTCGTGGCGGTGCAGAGCGATACCGGCACGCAGCAGGAGAAAAGCGCCGCTCAAAAAATCGCCGCATATTTCGCAGAGGATCCCTATTTCCGCGCACACCCGGACTGCTGGGGTCTGGCAGATACCGGAGACTTTTTGGGACGGCCCGTCGTGTGGGCGCTCAAACGCGGCACATCCGGCCGCACGCTGATCCTGACCGGACATTATGACGCAGTCGAAATCGATTGTTACGGTGACCTGAAGCCGTTCGCCCTGCAGCCACAGGCGCTGCTTGATGAAATACAAAAGCGCAGACTCGGCACCCAGACCCTGCAGGAGGAACTGGCGAGCGGTGACTGGCTGCCCGGACGCGGCACCGCGGACATGAAAGGCGGTCTTGCGGTCGGCATTTACAAGACGCTGAACCTGCCTGAGGATGCGGAGACCGGTCTGCTCTTTGCTGCGGTCTGCGATGAGGAAAACGTGTCCGCCGGCATGCGCGCCGCTGTCGATGTCCTGCTGGAGCTCCGTACCCGTTTTTCGCTTACCTATACGGCCGCGCTGATTCTGGAGCCGCAGCTGCCGCTCGCAGGAAACGACTTCATGCTCTACAACGGCAGCATCGGCAAACTGCTGCCGATGATCGTCGCCAAGGGCAAGCTCGCGCACTGCGGCGAACCACTCAAGGGTCTGAACGCTGCGCATCTGATCGCCGAGATTGCTGCTCGCATCGACCTCAATACAGATTTTATCACAGAAGATTTCGGGCTCGTCTCCGCGCCGCCTGCCGTACAGGTGATGCGAGACCTCAAACAGACCTATGATGTTTCCCTGCCGGAGCTCGGCGTTCTGTGCGTGAATCTGCTCTTCCTCGGTGAGCGCGGACCTGCGGACAGTATGGCAAAACTCCGCCGCGTCTGCGAAGAAGCCGCGTCTGCCGTCATGCACAAATACGAACGCGCCTGTCAACACGCAGAGCGCCACGGCATGCTGACAGCGGCCCAGCGCCTCACAGACGCACCGCGCGTCCGCAGCCTCCCGGAGCTGGAGGCGCTTGCGTCCGCGCAATGCGCCGACTTCGCGCAGTGGAAGCAGGCCCAGGCGGACGCCCTGCGCACCGAGATCCAGAGCGGCCGCCTGACCCTGCAGGACGCAAGCGTGCGCTATATCTGCAGCCTCATAACGATTTGCGGCTGTGACGATCCGATGATCGTACTGGCGCTCGCGCCGCCTTACTACCCAGCCGTCTGCAACGCCTATCTTGCAGCAGACGGCCGCCGGATCGCAGAACAGGTCAGAGAAGTTGTCGAAGACGACTATCAGATGCACTTATCTGTCGTCCCATATTTTACCGGCATCGGCGACGCCAGCTACCTGAGCTGCACAGACCCGGCTGCACAGCGGGCGCTGGCGGACAATCTGACTCTGCCGCCGTCTCTCTATGATATCCCGTTTGAAGGCGCCGCCAGCCTCGGTATCCCCGCCTTTTATCTCGGCCCACGGTGCCGCGACATCCACCAGTGGAGTGAGCGCGTCTATCTGCCGGACCTCGAGCAGACCGTACCGGACATCATCGACCGCATCCTCGAACTGCGGTGACAGAAACAGAAGCAGAAACAGAAACAGAAGCAGAAGCAGAAGCAAAAGCAGACACAGAAGCAAAAAAACAAAAATAGAACATGATTCTTGGTTTTTTCCTCTGCTTTCCCTTGGAGCGAGCAGAAATATTTGTTATAATTTGCATACACGATTCGCGATTTGTGTGCAGAAAACGCAGCGAATCGCGAACCAATCATAAAAGAACGAAAATTCTAAACAGGAGATCGTATCATGCAAATTATAAAATTCGATGCCGTCAGCTTGATGCTGAATCCTTTCGTGCTGATGTTCGTGACCATCGCACTCGGGCTTTTGTTCGGCAAAGTCAAGTTCGGCAAGTTCAGCTTCGGCACCTCCGGTGCACTGTTCGTCGGTCTGATCGTGGGCTGGGCGATCTACGGCTTCGCACAGAAGATCTACGATGCAGGCGATGAAACGGCTGCCGGGTTCAAGGCTGCCGCGCAGATTATGTCCGGCAACGGCGGCAAGGTCATTCACACCTATTTCTTCTCAGCCGCGCTGATCGTTTTCGTGGCCGCCGTCGGTCTGCTGGCGGCAAAGGATCTCGGCATCGTGCTCAAAAAGTACGGCGCGAAGTTCGTCGTGCTCGGCCTTTTGATCACCTTTATCGGCGCCGGCGCAACTTATGCCTGCACCGCATTCTGCAAAGACACGAACCAATATGCGGTGACCGGCGTCTATACCGGTGCGATGACCAGCTCTCCCGGACTCGCCTCAGCGCTGGAAACGGCAGAGCTCCAGGCGACAGACCTAGCGAATCACTATGAACAGGAGTCCGCGCTGAACCGCCAGTCTCTGATCCGCGTGCTCACACTCAATGAAAAGTACGCAGGGCTGACCGAGGAGAGCACCTCGGTACTGACCGACGAAATGAAGCAGGACTTCGTCAACCAAGCGACTGCCCAGGTCGGCATCGGTTCGGCTGTCGGCTATCCGTTCGGCGTGATCATCGTCATTCTGGCAGTCAACTTCCTGAACGTCCTCTTCAAATTTGACATCGAGGAAGAAAAGAAAAAATATCATCTGGAAATGGAAAGCGCCAGAAACGTGCAGGGCATGCGGCAGATCCCGACCACCGAATTCAGTATTGTCGCCTTTGCAGTCGTATGCGTAGTCGGTTATCTGATCGGCTCCATTAAAATTTACATGGGCCCGCTTGGCTACGTCAGTCTGGAATCCACCGGCGGCGTCCTCATCGGCGCGCTGCTGCTCGGCTATATCGGCAAGATCGGTCCGCTCTCCTTCCGCATGGACCCCAAGGTTTTAGGCATCATCCGCGAACTCGGGCTTGCCTTCTTCCTCTCTATTGTCGGCTTAAACTACGGCTACGGTGCAGTTGCCGCGCTGACAGGCTCCGGCATCACGCTGGCGCTGGTCAGCCTCTTCGTCGGTGCAGTATCGATCATGGTCGGCTTCCTGGTCGGTCGTTATCTGTTCAAACTCAACTGGATCATGCTGTCCGGCGCGATCTGCGGCGGTATGACCTCCACGCCCGGTCTGGGCGCTGCGACCGACGCGGTCGGCAGTGATGACCCTGGCGCAGGCTACGGTGCGACTTATCCGTTTGCCCTGTTCGGCATGGTCATCTTTACGATCATACTGAACAAACTGCCATTGCTGTAAGATAGCACAGAAACAGATGTATGCTTTTTCGTACGCATGCATCGCCCTTGCCGCGTTTGCTTTGTGTCATGTTTGCGGTTCACTGCTGCAGGTAATGATAGCCCTTGCCGTAGAAACGCTTCGCGGGCAGCAGCAGGAACTGATTGCTGCCCGCGCCGTCATTGAAGGTCACGTCGGTATAGTACCACTTGCCGTTGATTTTGCTGCGGCTCCACATATGCAGTTCGTAGTCCTGCTGTCCCGGTCCGGAGGTCGCCAGACCTGTGACGGACTCGGTCCGGATTCCTGCCTGCAGGCACATCAGGCGAAAAAGCTCCGCATAGCCCTTGCAGACGCCTTTTTTGTGGTCCAAAAGTCCGGTGAAGCTGTAGGAAGCATCCGCATATCGATCGTCATAGGTATAATGCTTGACCATATAGGCGTTGATGGCTTTGACTTTCTGCTTTTGTGTCCTGCAGGCTTTGATTGCGGCTTTGGTGATGCGGCGGAGCTTCTGCGCATAGCGGATTGCCGCGTCTGAAGCCGCCGCCTCCGACTGTGCGTTTCGCAGCAGGCATTCCACCTCATACTCCACCGTATAGTTGAACTGCACATCGATGGTTGCTGCACTGCCGCTGATGGTCGCATAGGTGTAGGTACTGACCGACGGACTCCAGACGGCGCTCTCTGCATCAAAGACCCGGTACAGACGTTCCGTCGTACGAAGCTTCAGCCGCGGCAGCAGATCCGCCTGCGCCTGCATATATAAAGAATATAACGTATCCGCATCGCTGACCGTCATACCCTCCGTATAGGTCACTTCCGTGTGCTTTCGCGCACTCCCGCCGCTGTCCTGCTCCTGCATCTGCACATCTGCAGACGCCGAAGACACACCTCCGGTCAACACATCTGCAGACGCAAAAGACACACCTCCGGTCAGCATAACTGCCGACAGCAGCAGACAAACCACCTTTTGCAGAACCCGCTTCATACCCAATTGCGCTCTCATTCTCTTCACACCTCGCTCACTGCACACTTTGCGCTTCATTTCATTCCCATTGCATTCTGTTTTGCAAACTCATCGTTATCATGTATCTGTAACTATTCTACCACACCTTTTTTCGCATTGCAAACATTTGTTCTTTTTTTAATGGAGCCATCTTTGCAGCATGCCAAGGACAATGAGCGGCTGGGTACTTGCGTAAATCTGCATCATCGTGCGCAGCTATACAGCATTTCCTGCGAAGTGCCTCGAGCGCAAACAAAAAGTCCTGCATAATGTAGGACTTTTTGATGGTTTTCCTATGAAAAATGTCTCAACGCCATACTGCGTTTTTTTGCGGCCGCGCTATTTTTTCCAACTGCTCTTAAGACCGATGATCTCGTTGAAGACCGGATTATCCTCGCTGTACAGTTTGGAATCCGCAACGAAATACCCATGGCGGAAGAACTGGAAACGTTCACCGCTCTGCGCTTCGAGCACTTTCGGCTCCGCGTAGCAGGTGATCTCGCGCATGGTATCCTCGTTGGCGACCATCTTGCCGTCCTCACCCTCCGTCATCAGGTAATCGAACTGACGGAGCTTGATCGGCACCGCGGTCTGCGCGTCCACGAAGTGGATCGTGCCCTTAACCTTGCGGCCCTCAAACCCGCTGCCGGATTTTGTCTCCGGATCGTAGGTGCAATGCAGCTCCTTGATCGAACCATCCGCATTCTTGATGACTTCCTGACAGGTCACAAAATACGCGCCCTTCAGACGCACCTCGTTGCCCGGAAAGAGTCTGAAATATTTCTTTACCGGCACTTCCATGAAGTCCTCGCCGTCCACCCAGATCTCTCTGGAAAAGGATACCTGACGCATGCCCATTTCCGGTACTGCCGGATTATTTTCGACTTCGCAGAGCTCACTCTGCCCCTCCGGATAGTTCGTGATGATGACCTTGATCGGATCAAAAACAACGTTTCTGGTTTCCACCTTTTCTTTGAGGTCGTCGCGCACGCAGTGTTCCAGCAGAGAAACATCGACCGTACTGTTCGCCTTGGAGACGCCGATCTCCTCACAGAATCTGCGGATCGCCTCCGGCGTGTAGCCTCTGCGGCGAATGCCCGCGATGGTCGGCATCCGCGGGTCGTCCCAGCCGTCTACTACGCCATCATCCACCAAACGTTTCAGATAGCGCTTGGACATGACGGTATTGGTCAGATTCAGGCGCGCAAACTCGATTTGCTGCGGCGGCTGCGACCACCAGCCGACCTCGGCCAGTACCCAGTCGTACAGCGGTCTGTGATCCTCAAACTCCAAGGTGCAGATGGAATGCGTAATTCCCTCGATCGCGTCCTCGATCGGATGCGCGAAGTCATACATCGGGTAGATGCACCATTTGTCTCCGGTATTGTGATGCGTCGCGTGCGCGATGCGGTAAATGATCGGGTCTCTGAGGTTGATGTTCGGCGACGCCATGTCGATCTTGGCACGAAGTACCTTTTCGCCGTCCGCGTATTTGCCGGCCCTCATTTCCTCAAACAACGCGAGATTTTCCTCCACGTCGCGATTCCGGTACGGACTCTCCTTGCCGGATTCCGTTAAAGTTCCGCGATATGCCTTGATCTCTTCCGGCGTCAAGTCGCAGACATAAGCCTTGCCTTTTTTGATGAGCTCGACTGCCGCCTCATACATTTTGTCGAAGTAGTCGGAAGCCCACAGGCGCTTGTCCCACGCAAAGCCCAGCCAGCGCACATCCTCCTCGATCGAGTTGATGTATTCCATATCCTCCTTGACCGGATTCGTGTCGTCATAGCGCAGATTGCACTTGCCGCCGTACTTGGCCGCCGTCGAAAAGTTCAGGC
>ENA-ORTY01003191-ORTY01003191.1-human-gut-metagenome-genome-assembly--contig:-NODE-3191-length-14421-cov-2.448838_pt1 | contig 14421 bp, 6 predicted proteins | sample MGYA00241917_ERZ509198 | MGnify/ENA primary metagenome ERZ509198 (study PRJEB26280, sample SAMEA2338857) | human gut metagenome | biome: human gut; feature: human-associated habitat; material: faeces...
AAATTGCCAATTTCCTTTATTAATAACCAACACATAACCTTGAGGCGTGCCCGTGTCATTCCCGCCAGTATTAAGGATAATGAAGTCGACCAAACCGTCATTGTTGAAATCGATAGGTTGGCTTCCTTGCCCGAACGCAGTACGTGGCAATCCGTTAGCCATACCTACAAAAGTCTCGCTGACCACCGTATCCATGACCACCTTACCGTCAAAGATAGAATCTTGCAACTCATACTTGTCATTGTCTTTATCTATCCAAATCGTATCTTTGGAATATACCTTATTATAGGTTGTATCCTTTTCCAGAATGGCATCGCATACGCCCTCAAACTGCCTGTCTCCTAAATTTTTAATCAATACGCTACGCGCCTGCCACCCTTTGTTCTCGGATGTGCCATTCCAAAACATATCCATCAATCCGTCATTATTAAAATCGGCCACAAATGCGCGGCTCCGATGGCTCGGCCATCCCCCTATATCCCCCAAGGTGAAATCTGTCTCAAACAACAATGGATTTTGTGCAGTCGCTTTGGCAACTCCAAAGAGTGCACATCCTAACATGACCTTCATTACAAGTTTTTTCATATCAAAATCCTCCAAATATTTAATAAACTTTCTTTTTATTTCAAGAACCATGCATCCTCGTCCATTAACCGGACTTGTAAGTCACCCTTCCCATCTTCAAAACGAGCGGCTACTTTTTCGGCCGCATAAGCTGGCCACTGTCCACGATGACGTGCAATACGCATCAAATCGAAGAAACGACTGCCCTCAAAAGCCGTCTCAGCGGCCATCTCATCAATGATACAGTTTTCTACATATTCAATAGAATCAGCTTTGGCAGCAGCTAAACGGACAGGATCTGTAGAAACCACTTTTCTTTCTATTTCCTCACCCGTTTCCTCATCTGTTTCCGTTACTATATCATACGGTGTATAATCCGGAATGAGATAATCCGAACCGGTATAGCCAATAGCCCGACCACGACCACGAGTGGCAGTCCCCACATTATTATCATACGTATCTGATGTAAAATCCAAGAACATCTCCCCTGTACGTTCACTTACAGGAATTCTCGAAGCATTAGCCAACGTCGTCTTGTTCAACCCGTAAGCCAATATAGCAAAAGCCGTTGCCGGACGACCATAACGGTTAATAGCCTCAGCCAAACGTAAATAAACTTGTGACGCACGGTATACCGGCAAATTACGCACATAACGCAAACCTCCCAAAATCTCATTCTCCGGATCTTCTACCCCACCGGATACAGACAAAGAATAGAATTTATCAATAAGCACACCCTTATAATCCCCTAAACCATTGGTGCTGTAAGAGACAGGTGAAGTAGTACCGTTCGGGAATTCAAACTGTCCACGCAAATCCCCCGTAAAGAATCCCTGTATACGAGTTGTATTCTCGGCAGCATAATAATGTGTCACACGCGACATCCAATCCGTAAAAGAAACTGTCGGTACAATCGATGGGACTTCATTGTATGACCAACGTACCAATTGCGGATGGTAAGAATCCGGACGGGAACTGTAAACCAAAGAAGAAAGCAATTCGTTGGAACCGACATTCACATAAGCTGACATCCATCCCCCAGACGCACTCGTACGAGCGGTATTGTTCCAATAGTTACCATAAGAGCTGGTCAGAGTCAATTTACGCTTATCAATAAGGCGATAGTAAGCTGTAGCAGCATCTGCATAACGCCCCAAGAACAAGTATAAATCCCCCAACACCATATCTACCGGGAAAAACATTTTGCGAGAATCAAAATTGTCAATCGTTCCATAATCCAATGCACGGGCACCCACATACGGAGTCAGATCGTCAATGAGCAACTGTGCCAAGTCTTCAAGATTCTTCTGCGGATAATTTTTAAGTGCAGATTCAAGACTTAGTACAGGTTCTTCTATCCAACCTACTTGTCCAGTAGCTAATCCCAACTGCCAATACGTCCAAGCACGGAGAACTTTGATTTGCGCATATTCGGGAATCATAACCTTATCTTCGTAAAACACAATATTCGTGTCCATCTTCGCAATGGCATAATTACAATTATTAATGACATTATAATAATCATAAAACGAGGCATATTCATTACCCGACGAAACACTAAAATTGGAAATCTCCTGAATGTCTACATTGGCATCCGCAGTAGCTTCCATCAAGTCGCCACGCAACTCTCCCAGCAACACATAACGGTCGCCCAAACGTTGCACCTGCGAAAGGATACCCAACACAGAATAGAGGGAATCATTTGGGGAATCCAAACGGTTGTCCTCCTCAAAACCCACCGTAGTAGAATCTGTCTCCATCATATCCGTACAGGCCGGGAAAGCTGCCATACAAGCACAAACGACACCCACAGCTTTCATATAGTTTTTGATAAATGTCTTCATATTCACTTTCTTATTTTGCATTACAAATTCAATTTCACCCCAATCTGAAACGAACGAGATTGTGGTGTCAACCCGGCATCCACACCTTGGTAAAGCACAGACTGGTTGTATGAAAATTCAGGATCCGTACCCAAATACTTCGTCAGCGTGCAAAGATTGTTCACTGCAGCCCATACCGATACTCCTTGCAGGAATGAAGTGGAACGTACCGGAACACGGTATGACAACATCAGGCGTTTAAATTTCAAATAGGATGCATCCTCAATCCAACGGTCTGAGAAACGGGCATTCCCCATCGGGTCGTCATAAGTGGCACGAGGAATATCTGTCATTTGGCCATCTGCCATCCAACGGTTCTCCATGGCTATGCTTTGGTTGGACAAACTGTTGCCCGACTCCAAGTTGGCACGTAAGGCATTGTAGGCATCATTACCCAAAGAATAAGTAAAAAGTGCTCCCAGTTCCAAATCACGCCAGCGGAAGTTCAAGTTAAAATTACCATAGATATCCGGATTCGGGTCACCGATGACCACGCGGTCATCTTCCCCGATGATACCGTCTTTGGAATGATCCACGAAACGCATGTCGCCAGCCGAGAACGGAATACGCTGGCCCGAAGAAGAAAGAATGGCAAGCCCGGCATCCGCAGCTTCCTGAGCTGTGACATATACCCCGTCGGTCTGATAACCATAAAACACACCTGCTGGCTGTCCTTCCGTAGTCAATACCGTTCCTCCGGCTACTTCCGTAGCGAAACTGCCATTGGGCAAGGACGTAATTTTATTCTTATAATGGCCTACGGTCAACCCTGCATTGAACTTGAAATCTTTCGTATCCACGATACGAGCATTGGCTGCAATCTCAAAGCCCCGGTTCTCCATTTCACCATTATTGTCATAATAATACTGTAAACCAGCTTCTTCGTTCAAAGAGCGGAGCGTCACCAAATCTTTCGTTTTGGAATAGAAATAGTCGATATTCATGTTCAAACGGTTCGCCAAAATGCTAAAATCAAATCCTACGTTAGCCCGGCCAGTGGTTTCCCATCTCAACTTTTCATTCCCGATATTGCTCAATACCACGCCCACAGCATCATTAGCCACCAAAGAAGAAGTGAAATAAGTACGGTTGGCATAAACAGGCAAATTACCGTTACCCGTCATCGTATAGGCCACACGCAACTTCAAATTGTTGATAAAATCCACATTACGCATGAATTTCTCGGAAGAAATGAGCCAAGCTCCACTGACCGACGGGAAATATCCCCACGACACACCGCATAAGTCTATTCCTCCGGCTTCGTTACCGAAACGAGAAGAAGTCTCCATCGACATTCCGATATTCAGGAAATACTTGTTCATAAAACCATAATCCGCATTCAAATACCAAGACATGTTACGATCCATGTATTCCGTCCCGAAAAGATAACGCAAGTCACTCGTCGTATTGGACAAAGCTGTCATATAGTCAGAACCCGTATTGTAGCCCTGACCGTATGTATACTTGAAATAGTCGTTATAAAAACGATAGCCCAAGGCTGCGGACAGATTGTGCCGGTATCCTTTCAAAATATCCCATTTCAAATAAGCGTCCAACGAAAGGGAAGTCTGCCGAGCCATAGAACTGCGAACTTCGTTCAATGCCGTAGCATACACTTCACCCAAATCATTGTAAAGCGGCTCATTCGCTACGCCTGCATCCGGAATGAACAAATCTTCATTCTCCTTATCATAAGAGAAACCGAAAAGAGCAGCAGCTTCCAAACGGTCGGTAATTTGGTAAGTCGGACGCAAGTTCAGCGTGAAACGATATTTATCGAGTGTCGGCATATTATCTTTCTCCAACAAAGCCAACGGGTTGCCATAATTCAACTCGTCCACATCCGTCAAACGACCGCTTAAAGAACCACTCTCATTATATTGATAAGGAGAATAAAGTGGCGACTTTACCAATGCAAGATAATACGGTGAGCGCATTCGATCCAATCCATCAAAAGTCACCTTATGTCCGGTCTGCGTATAAGCGATGTCGAACAATATCTTAAATTCGTCCGTCAACTTGATGTCTGAATTGAAGCGTACATTCAGGCGATCAAACTTTGTTCCATCTATGTTTCCATTATTTTGAGCATACCCCAAAGAGAAACGGTAAAGAGCTATGTCGTCACCACCCGACACAGAGATACCATAATTTTGGATAAAAGCTGTTTTGTTGATTTCATCCATCCAATCAGTATTATTATGTACAGCACGGTAAAAAGACCGCGAAGGGTCATCATTCGTGAACTGGAAATCTTCCACTTCATGCCGATCCATACCAGACATAACATCAGTGGCATAACGACGGTAGGCATCAGCTCCCATTACTGGCAATGTCTCAAAGGGTGTCTGAAATCCAAAAGAAATGTTAGCATCGATCTTCGTCGCCATCTCTCCGGCACGCTTAGTTTGAATCAACACAACGCCATTTGCTCCTCGTGTGCCCCAAATAGCCGAACCATTCTTCAATACCGTTACCTTATCTATATCTGACGGGTCAAGCAAAGTCAAAGGGTTATTGTAATAACCATCCACAATAGAGATTCCCTCATCCTGCATCTGCCAGACTACACCATCCACCACAAACAAAGGTTGGGAAGAAAGATTTAAAGAATTGTAACCACGCACAAAATAGGAAGCACTTGCCCCAGGCTCACCCGAACGGGCAGACGTACGCATCTGACCGGCCAATAAAGAATTCATATCTTCCGTCATGCTTAACGCGCTTGCCGTAAAACCGTCCACCACAACCCGTCCGTCCGACACGGACATTTCATCGTCATAATAAGAATGCCCCGGTACGGTATAGAGCGACACATTCACTTCTGTACGCCCTTTAACGGCTACCACTTGTCGGGAATATCCCGGCGCATCTACATAAAGCGGTATCCGCAAATCGGGCAATCCTATCTCGTAGTCACCATTTTCATCAGTCATCGCTGACACGTTTACATCAGGAGTTGTAATACGAGCACCGGCAAAGCCCAGCCCCGTCACGGCATCTACTACTCGCCCCTTCACATGGTAAGGCATCTGAACCTTTTCAGTCTGCCCAGTTTTTATCGAGTCTACGTGAGCCGTCTCCTGGCCCTTTAAGGCAAAAGAGAAAAAAGCTAAACCGGCCACAGTTCCCGTAAGTTTCAACAAATAAGAATTAAATATAGAATACATAACTCATCATGCTTTAAGGATTAACAAATCAAGGTACAGGCACAAAACGAATACGGTCTACTCGAAAACGACGACGATATTTCACATTTACCTCCGAAGCTTTCACATTGGTACGAATACGAAGCGTTGTACGCACCTTTACGTCATCTGTGGAATTATTCTCATCCATAAACCACATTCCATCATAATAATTGGCTGCGGGCAACTCCAATGCACTCCAAACTTTCAAAGTCTTCACTTTGTTATCGCCAACGCTGTCCCCGCCGATAATCAAATCCGGATCATCATCATCGTCACGCGATATATTAGAAGTACCATTTCTGTCTGCACGTGGATAAACCAAACGGAACTCCAGCCGCGTTTTTTCCTCGGCCAAAGCAACTCCGTCAATGACAGGTGGAACAAAATCCACATATACGTCATATTTGCCAGCCAAAATCTGAGGAATTTCGAAAGTGACTTCCGCCGTACCTGTAGCATTGGTCACCTCCAAATAACTATTGTTGCTCACACCTTGCACGGCACTATTTACATCAGTATTGCGCACGTAAGCGCTCGTACTAGTACTCGTAGTCCGCCCATTCAAATACTCAGCTTCCACTAGAATTTCTTTATTCCAAGTACAAGTATCATCCAAAATCAAATCCCCCTCCGCTAAGTACATTAGCCCGTTGGAAGCATCCAGTTTCGTATAAGGTGCAAAATAACGGCTCGTCTGATAAATCACATTTCCAGTAACCGTTACTAAAGAATCCTTTGATGCCGGATCATCGACCTTTCCTCTGAATGTTAAGCCATTCAGAATAGCTTGCCCTGTCTGCACATCGCGAATGGAGTCTGCCACAGCTTCGTTTGCATTATATGTCGTAAAATAAGGACTGATATGAGCATAAGCTTTATCCCAAGCCGCGTTATCCGGCAAAATCATAGTATAGAGCGAGTCTTCATCATCGATATGCCCAATACCATAATAATAAGAATAAAGCATCGGGTTATAATCCACGAACACCGAGTCCGTTCCTACACTAGCTGACGCATCATACCTTTTCTCCACGAAGCGATTGATGAACTCATACACTTTGGAATACTCAGGATAGACAGACAAATATTCATAGAAATTATAACGGTAAGGAATAGTGTCCCTCAACTTATGCAAAACACCATTAATCGCCCGTTCATTACCATCCTCCAAAGATGTTCCATTGAACGACTCTGCATCATCATATGCCATACGCTTACCATTAAGCATATAAATATACTTTCCAGGCTGCGTAGAAGTAGGGTTAGTGTAACGAGCAATATGGTTTTTCACCAAACGTTCCAAGGCAGCTCGGTCTGTCATATCCACATTTGTTAGAGCCTCATTTACTGGTGCCCATACCGTGTAGGTTTGATCGGATACAAGCAAACTATCAGTCCCCGTTATCTCCACTATTTGCGTGAAAGTACTTAACGATGCATCATTACGGAGCAAATCCATCAGGCTGACCTGAGGCACACTACCATTCCGGTCATAGTGCGCATCCCACTCGTCATTACAGGAAACGAACAACGCCATCCCCGATAACAAACAGATGATTCCTTTATTTATTTGTTTCATTTGTTCTTACTTAAATAGTCCAACATTAGTAACGATCTTCATCCCGAATCATATCCACTGGAATTAACTCGAAATAATCGATCGAGAATTCACGACCTGAGAAATCTACATTACGAGCACGCAATTTATGCTCCCCATAATCAGTAAAGCGATATTGTCCCACAATATAACGCAAAGATTTATAAAAATCTCGCAACAATATATTTCCATTAAGAAGGAAACAAGAAGCCGGACCTTTCATATATCCCAAATTACGCATCATTTTGTCAACTTCGATACCACCATCAGCAGTCTCAGCATCGGCAACCCAGCCTGCACGCGGATCTCCCTCTACATCACCAATCTTCAAATCAACTGGTGTTCCAGCCAAATTTCCATCTACAAAAATCTGTCCCATTCCACGCCAACCTTCTGCATTATAGCCAATACGAAGTTCCCAGTTACCCGGAGGGACAGGCAAAAGACGCAACGTAAAATCATATCCCTTCTTCATATTGATCTCATCAACTTGATAAGAGGCCCATCCACGACTTCCCCATAACAAACAATCGCTAGCTTCATTATATGTAAAATACTCTCCACAATAATCAGGAGTCATCGTATACCCATTTGCATCCGGAATATCTACATTATTCCAACGAATATTATTATTGGTCAGTTGAGGGGGAATGGAATAAGCATCAAAACGGAGACGCTTATGCAACACATCATTATTCATCACCTCTTCGTCATACACCAACACGTCTGTAATGGTATGGATAAAGCCGTTCACAGCATCAATGTTACTGTTTTTCTCATCAATACCTACATAATGCCCGTTTTTCTGCAAATTAATCTTATTGCCTATCTTGATTTCCATAATCCGATAAGTGTACATCGTCTCATAATATTCCGCCCAATAACCTTCCGAGCCTTGCGCGATACATTCGGCCGGAGTGTCGAATACCATATTATTAGTAGCCATTTGGCGGTTCAATAAATGATAGGCAACAAAACGATTCAACGGATTATTCTTACTTTCGTAATTTCCCAAATCCTCTGAACCATAATAGGTCCGTGCATAATTCTCCAAACTACTCAGAATTTCGTCCTTTGTACTTCCATCAATACCATTTTCATTTAATAACTCATCCGGCTCGCAAAACATCGTATATCCATACCGGAGACTCGTAGGCACTTTCATCGTATAGCCTGATAATTGTACAACATCCGCCCCGAACGTATTCACATAGCTTTCGTCATAAAGCTTTTCCATTTCCTTATACCATCCAGAAGCCTCGTAAGCCATTGCCCAAATCGTAAACTTATCATTATTCTGGAGCACCTCCAATAGAGATAATTCTGACGGTTCAATAACCTTATCCACCACATGAATCACTCCATTATGCACTTCCTGATCCAATGTGGTAACTTTAGATTTATCATTCACCCAAATTATACGCCTCCCTTTATCATCATTTGTGAAAGAAAGAACAAGATAACGTTCCGCTAAAGTCATACTCGTAAGCGACCCAGCAATAAAATCCTGAGAAGTATACTCGGCATTACCACGAATCACGCAATTGTAGACAACCCGTTGAGCCTCTTCGGCTGTCAATTCATCCAACGTCTTGCCTTTCTCCTCCAAATAAGCGGCAATGGCATCATTATTGGGCACAAAACAAGTATAATGGCCATAAACCTCCAATAAGGCATCTGCCCCACACTTGGTTATCAATTGGTAAAAGTCCGACAATTCGGGGTTGTTCTGGCAAAACGAAGCCACCGTCTCTCCCGTAAACGTGTACATGGCATCAGCATCAATATCATCGCTATTGCAAGACATCTGCATGCCAGAGAGGCACAAGACCGCTACCGACCACAGCCCCCACTTGAATAATCTATGTATTTTGTTCATAATCGTCAATTTTTAGAAATATCATCCGAAGTCTCATAAAATGGATTCTGTTCCAACATCTGATTCAAACGTAACTCATCTTGATGAATAGGCATATAAATGGCATTGATATCATTAATTTTGCTCATTACTGTACTTTGACTTAAGTTCATCCCTGATGTGTATTTCCGCAAAATATAATTATTAACCACATTATTTGTCGTTTGTTCGCGGCGCATCCGACGCACAAGATCAAAATAACGTTTACCCTCAAACAGAAATTCTCGCTGACGTTCATCCAATACCAAATCCCGTATAGTAGCTTGAGGAGTAGAGGCCGTATATTGACTCTTCAAACTTCCAGCATCCAAATTTGGATGTGCTCGGTCATAAGTATAAGACACCATATCCACTGCTCTTACGACATCACCCTGTTCAGCTAAAGCTTCGGCTTTCATCAAATAGGCATCGGCCAAACGATATATAATCCAATTACCCTCTCCATTGATATAGGAGCTGAAATCAGAAAATCTGATGTCTTCATAATCCGTGCTATAAGTAGCATATACATATTTCTCAATATAATAAGTTCCGGAATTCTCCGCATAAGCACCTATACGGCGCATATCCACCCCATTCCACCATTCTGTACCATTAGCCGTTTCCAGACTAAAAGCAGACAGCAAACAAGAATGGTTATTATCCCCATAAAATGTACGCACAGCAGAATTCTGCGTATTATTGTCATACTGAAGTTCCCAAATACTTTCATCTGAGTTTCCCACAAAAAACACAGAGTTAAAATAAGAGGCCGCCGGCAATAGCGACAAAGGATTGGTCGTTGTAGTCAGAATCTTATCACAATAGTCCACACATTGTTGATAATCTCCCTTCCATAAACTCATATCGGCAATCAAAGCCCAAATGGCCTTCTGCGTTACTCGTCCACGAGTATAAGTTGTGTTTTCACCATATTCTGTCACGGCCACATTTTCCACTGTCTTTAGATCGCGAATCAAAGTATCCAGAACATTCTCAAACGGAGTCTGTCCCACTTGAAAGCTCTGTGTATCATCTACATAAGGGGTTTCTATATAAGGAATATCCCTAAATGTACGAGCCAAAGTAAAATAACAGAAAGCACGGATAGCCTTGGCTTCCGCCAAATAATGGTTCAAGTCCTCCTCCGTAAAGTCTGCATCACGTTCCCTTACCATCGGTGCGTTTTGAATCACTGTATTACAATAATTAATGACCGTATAGAAATCGCTCCATTTGCAATAACTGTTAGACTCATTCAAATTCGCATTCAGAATATAACCGATTTCCGTATCTGTCGTTGTTCCATCAATCACATTGTCTGAACGCAATTCACCCCATACAATCAAACGACGCATAAAGCCGTCTTCTAGCATAGCCCTGTAACAAGCACCTACAGCACTTTTCACATCTTGCTCATCTTTCCAAAAATCCTCAGCCACCATCTCAGACTGCGGCATAATGCCAAACCAGTCATCACAGGAAGCTGTGACACCTAAAAAAGGCAAACTTAGGAAGAAGGCACCTATTTTATATATATACTTTTTCATCTCACATTTATTTTAAAAGTTAAATACCTATGGTCAGGCCAAACGTAAAGTAACGCGAACGTGGCGTACGGTTTTTATCCTCACTCACTCCGATATTATTCGGTGAAATCTCAGGATCCGCCCCTGTATATTTAGTCACAGTAAACATGTTATTCAACGTCAAAGAGAGATTAAGAGTATTCAGATGCGCCTTCTTCAACAATTTAGGATCGAAAGAGTAATTCAATGTCAACTGTTTCAAACGCAAGAAAGAACCATCTTCTACAAAGCGATCACTCCCCAACCAATTATATCCACTCTGGAAAAGAGCACGCGGAATTTCCGTCACATCGCCATCCTTGCGCCAACGCCAGTTCGTGGACACTGATTGATTCTCCGTATTATACATACTCTCGGAATACATTCGTCCGTAATTAATAATCTTACCTCCCACGCGATAGTTGAAGAACACGTTCAATGAAAGACGCTTCCAACGGATGGTCGTCCCGAAACCACCATCAAACTTCGGATTGGAGTTACCCAAATACACGATGTCCAACTCGTCTATCGTACCATCATGGTTAATATCCTCATAGATTGCATCTCCTCCCCGGAAACGGTATTCATTCGTCGTTCCGTATGCGAAATACATCGGAATGGGGTCACCGGAACCATCTAACACCACGTTACCATTTGCATCACGCACCACTGGTGCCGTAGCATCCGGTTTGTCTGGTTGGTAAGTATCGTATTGGTACACTCCTTTATAACGGAAACCGTAAATGGAACCGAAAGAGTTATTCACCTGGAAACGGTTCAGGTAAGAGCCGTTAGAGTAATTAAAGTCTGCATTGTAATTATGCAACACATTTTCATCCAGATCGATGATGGTATTCACATAGTTCGAGAAGTTCAAGCTCAAATCTACGGACCAATCTCCACGCTTTATCATATTGTTCGTACTGAACTCTATTTCCCAACCATCATTATCCATCGTACCTCCATTAATATAGGATATGGAACCAAATCCTGTTGAAGACGGGATAGACTGGTCTTTAAATAACAAGTCGTCCGTACGACGATGGTACACGTTCGCCACCAAACGGTAACGCCAATCGAAAAGGCTCAAATCCACACCCAGATTGTATGACGTGGAACGTTCCCATTTCAAATCGGTCAATTGCAGAGACGAAGGTTTAATAGCCGGAATGTCGATGTAACTCGTCCCGAAACTACTGTAACGGGCATAATGCAAGTACTCGTAATCAGGACGGTTACCAGTTACACCATAACTTAAACGCAAAGCAAACTCATCCATCCAATCATCTGCAAAATCAAAGAACTTCTCTTCCGAGATAAGCCATTTCACTGATGCAGAAGGGAAGAAGCCCCAACGATTTCCCGGTCCAAAGCGCGTACTACCGTCCCAACGTGCCGTCACATCGAACACGTAACGATCAAGCAGAAAATAGTGGCCCTGCAAAAGAAAAGCCATATTACGCCCTTCGCTCCGCTCACTCTTGAAAGTGTTCAGGTGTCCCAAGTTCGTAACGTCCGTAGCAGATGTGGAAGCCAGTCCGTAACGTTCAAACTCCTGATTTCTGGAATTGGCCATGTCCATTTCCCACTTGCCATAGAGCATCAAGGAATGTGCATCAGGGAGCTTGGGTTGCCATGTCAAATCATGAGCAGTATAGATAGAAGAAGCTTCACTCTCTTTTCCGTATGCCTTATTCACACTTCCGTCGTTCCAATTCTTTGAAGTAGTTTCACGAGGCAAGAACTTGGTATCTTTCACATTCTCAGAATCGAACTTAATATAACCCGAATAACGAAGCTTGGCTTCTCCAGCCGGGTCTAAGAAATCATATTGTAAACGTAATGTCGGCATGATACGCATACTTGTCTGCTGATAGGAAGCCAGGTTACCGATAGCTACAGGATTACGCAAATTCTTCTGCGCATCATCCAATTGAGAATTCTGCGCGATATTGAAGTATACATCCGTATTTTTTCCATTGGCATCCTGTCGGAAAACCGATGCATTCGGCATACGCTTACGGGCGATGTTCAATAAATTATCCTCACCGTACGGATCGTCCGTATAATTCTTGTCATTATCCGTATAAGTGATAGCAAATTCCGCAGAAAACATCATCCGTGAACTTACGTTGTAGTCCAGATTCATACGATTGGAAAAACGGGTCATCTCCTGACCGATAATGGTACCCGTCTGATTATAATAACCGAATGAAGCACGGAATTTGGCCTTATCACCACCACCGCTCACAGAAAGATTGTGGTCGTGGGTAAAACCATGCTTGATCACCTCATCCACCCAGTCTGTATTATTATTAAAGTTCTCAAAATCCTGGGCCGTTCCGTATGCAGAAATAAACTGTGAACGGTCATAGCTGAACTCCGGGATATTACAATCTTGCTGAGCACGATTAAAATAAGCCTGCTTCATGAGCATCGTATAATCATCGCCATTGAGCAATTCCGTACCTTTAGGCTGAGTATAACCTGAAAAACGATAGGAATAGCTTACACGTGTAGGTCCTGTTGCACCCTTCTTTGTCCTGATGTCAATCACGCCATTGGCACCGCGGCTTCCCCAAATAGCAGCCGCCGCACCGTCTTTCAAAATCTCCATCGCCTCGATATCCTGTGTATTAACCGTAGTAATATCTCCGGGAAAACCGTCGATTATATAAAGAGGTTCATTGCTGCCCATCGTCTTGATACCACGTATTTTAACAGAGATAGAAGCTCCTGCATTTCCTCCCGACTTCAAAATACTAACTCCCGCAACTTTTCCTTGTAAGGCCTCCGCCGGATTGGTCGTCGCACGGCTTGCCAAGGATTCTACATCTACCGAAGAAATTGCCCCTGTCATATCGCTTTTCTTCAAAGTACCATAACCGATTACCACAGTCTCTTCCAACAACTGACTGTCATCCTGCATAATCACCTTAATTGTTTTCCGCCCGTTCAAAGGAATGATCTGCTTTATATATCCCATATAGGATACTTCAATCCGATCGTTAGGAGAAACAGATAAGGTAAAGCCACCATCCAAACCGGAAATTACCCCGTTAGTTGTCCCGGCCACAATTACATTGGCACCGATCAACGGCTCATTGGCAGTATCCAGTACGTAGCCTTTTAATTGGTAGTTTTGTGCATAAGCAGAGGATGGAATAAATAAAAGGAATAGCATTATAGCATATAGTAATATGCCTCCCCAACAATAACTTTGCTTCATAGCAATTAAATTTTAAAGTTAATAAATGCGCTTTTCAAACACAGCAGCAAATAAACCCCAAAACCTAAATATAGCCTAAAAAAAAGGGTCTACACAGACCCTACAAAAGCATAAAACAATCATATTTACGCCCTACACAAGCAAGAACTAAAACACTAATTAGCAATAATTTAACAACAGAAAAGTACTCTACAAAATCACTTTTTCAAATATTACGCAGATAACAAAAAATGTCCTCTTGAGGATGTAGGTTCAATGACTTTCTTAAGCGATATCTTGCCATACTGATAGCTTTAACAGAGATCCCCGTTAATAAAGAAATTTCCTTGGTAGATAAATTAACCCGCAAAAAAGTAGCTAACCTTTTTTCACCGGGAGTCAATCCCGGATGTTTCTGTACTAACCGGTTAAGAAATTCAGTATTTTGCATTTCGACCTCGTGCGTCAGGCAATCATTTTCTTCCTCAATCTTCTTTACTTGAAGAATATTTG
>ENA-ORTY01003202-ORTY01003202.1-human-gut-metagenome-genome-assembly--contig:-NODE-3202-length-14387-cov-2.676040_pt1 | contig 14387 bp, 10 predicted proteins | sample MGYA00241917_ERZ509198 | MGnify/ENA primary metagenome ERZ509198 (study PRJEB26280, sample SAMEA2338857) | human gut metagenome | biome: human gut; feature: human-associated habitat; material: faeces...
TGCTGGCCTCTCTTCCGGAATCCAAGGCTGAAGCCGGTGACAGGAACGGTCAACGCGCCCTGGAAACGCTTTCGCATACCTTTGGACGCATTCAGGCACTCTGGAAACCTGTCGGTGCGGAAGAAGCCTTTGAGGTCGTGAGACGCAGGCTTTTTGCTCCGGTAACAGACAGAAAAAGCGCCGATGACGTATGCAGGGCCTTTGCCGGCTTCTATATTGAAAATGCCTCCGGTTTCCCTCAGGAAACGCAGGAAAGTCACTATCTTGCCCGCTTGAAGGCCGCCTATCCCATACATCCGGAAGTGTTTGATCGCTTGTATGAAGACTGGTCCTCCCTGGATAATTTCCAGCGGACGCGAGGCGTGTTGAAATTTATGGCCAAGGTCATTCATCGTCTGTGGAAAGACAACAGCACCGACCCGCTCATCATGCCCGGCAGCCTGCCGTTCTACGATGGGGGAACACGAGCCGACATTATCTATTATCTTCCTCAGGGATGGGATCCTGTCGTCGATAAGGATATTGACGGAGAAAACGCGCAGCCAACGCAACTGGATATGAGCATGCCGCGTTTCGGCAATATTCAATCCTGCCGTCGTGTGGCGCGTACCATCTTTCTGGGGTCTGCACCGGCAGGCAACTTGGGTGGAAGCAATGTGTACCGGGGCATTGATGAGAAGCGCATCCTCCTAGGAGCGGCTCTCCCGTCTTGCGCTCTGGCCGTTTTCCGGGATTCCCTCCAGCGCCTGCAGGACAAGCTTTATTACCTGAACATGGAAAATGATAAATTCTGGTTCAATGTGCGCCCCAATCTGCGCAGAGAGATGGAAGACCGCAAGGCCAGATACGGCATGGAACAGGCGCTTCCTTTCATGAAGGACCGCCTGCGTCATACTCTGAAACAGGGGATGTTTTCTGCCGTGCATATTTTTGCTCCCGGCAGCGACATTCCCGATGACGAGCAGCTTCGCCTTGTTGTTCTCCCTCCTCGGGAAGCCTACAGCAAAACCTTGGACAACGGCGCGCTATCTGCCGCGCAAGGCATACTGGAAAACAGGGGAGATGTGCCTCGCCAGAACAGGAACCGTCTGGTGTTTCTTGCGCCGGAGCACGATAATATCTCCCGGCTTGTTGATCAGATCAAATCCTTCCTTGCTTGGCAGTCCATTCTTTCCGACAGCGCGGAAGACAAGCTGGTTTTGGATACTCTCCAGATAAAAAATGCCCGTACAGCAGCAGAGAAGACGAGACAGATTGCAGCCCGTTCAGTCGAGGAAGCCTTCAAATGGCTTCTTGTCCCTTACTGCGGGGAAAGAAACCTTACCGAAACAGTATGGGAGAGACTCCCCATTCCCGGCGGAACGACAAACCTCATTTCCGAGATTGAGCGGCAGCTTCGTGAAAATGAAATGGTCATCGAACGCTGGGCTCCCGTTCATCTCAAACATGCGCTGGATCAGTGGTTTTGGAATAACAACGCGCCCTACAGGAAGGCCATGGACGTATGGCAGGCAACATGCCGCTACTTGTATCTGCCCCGCCTAGGCAGCAAGAGCGTATTTACGCAAACCATAAGCGATGGACTGCCCTCTCGTGACTTTTTCGCCATTGCCCAGGGGCTGGAGGAAGAAAAATTTCTCGGCTTTTCCTTCGGCAAGGCAGGGCTGGCTATTCTGGATTCATCTGCCTTGCTGGTTTCCCCTGAAAAGGCAAAGCAATATGAAGAGGCTCTTCTTGCAGCTGAATCCCGTAAGCCTTCTTCAGCAGGACAAACTGGCCAATCGGGAGGCGATACTCTCTCTGGAGGCGGAACGTTGGAACCCCCCGATTCTTCGGGAACAGATGGTTCTGAAAACGTGGTTCACCGCTTTATGGGAAATGTGAAGATTGATCCCATGATGGGCAAGATGGACAGTCAGGCCATTTTTGATGAAGTTATACAGCACCTATATGAATATACAGGAACCAGTATTAAAATTACTCTTGAAATAGAGGCTGTTACCGAAAATCCATCAGGGTTTGATTCCAGCATTCAACGAATAGTTAAGGAAAACAGTAAACAATTAAATTTCACTATCGTAGAATTTGAACAAAACTAATGTGTTATCGAATAATAATACCAAATATGCTGCTGTCAAAGAAGATAGGGTATTAAACTGGCTTTTGGCATGCTCTGAGAGTAAGCCCTTGAAAGGGAAAGGAGCTACTACCAGATCAAGCCAAAACCAGTTCAAACGATGTCTATGAATCACACAGCTCAAGAGCAATGCTCTGGCGGCTCTCGTTTTGATCGGTGCTGGATACGCGGATGTATCCGTACGTTTTTGCCATGACGGTTTCTCCCCTGAGTGTTTTTTCTCACAGTTCATCACCCGGGATGTCAGCAACAATGAAGCTGCCGCGTTGTTCGTGTCTCGGAGGCGGCGGGGGTGTGTCTCTCTTCTTGGTTTTTCGGCTTTCCCGCTGCCGTCTGGCTTCGGTCAGATATTTGGTCAGGGTTTGGGGCTTCACCTCAACCCCTTTCTCATGCAACTTTTCGACAATCTCCAATGTATCGAAGCCGCGCTTCTTCATCCTCTCTAGCGTCGGGGCAAGGGTAAAAATGGCCTGCTTCACGGTCATGGCGCGGTTTCCGTCCAGCGTGACGGTGGCGGGCTTGAGTCTGGCGAACTCCTGTCGGATTTCCTTCAGTTGGCTGACTGTGATGGTCATGGTGTTTTCTCCTGTGGGTGGCGGGGCATGTCCCCGGTTTTGCCTTTTGTCTTTGGCGGTCAAGCGGCACGCTTGCCCACTGGTTTACGCAGTAAACCCTAGTGGGCTATGACTCGCCTTCGAGTCGAGATTCCCGGCGGATGGTCAGCGCATCCTTGAGCGATGGCGCTGCGGCATGGCCTCCGGCTCCTGTCGGATTTGTCGTTCACGCTCGGACTGCTGGCGAGCTTCCTCTTCCTGACGCTCTCGCTCTTGCTGTGCCTCTTCCTCCCGCTGCCGCTGTTTCTCCTTTTCCTGAAGGAATGCGGCATGGAGAGGCTTGATTTCCGGCTGGAGGGTGAACTCCTGATATTCCTCCAGCTCATCCCGAAGCTCCCGCTCCCGTTGCATCAGGCTGCGCATGTTGTGGGCGTTGGCGTCCCGTTCCTGCGCATACTGCGCTTTGAGCAGAGAATGCTGTTTTGAAAGCTCTTGCAGCCGCTTTTGCAGCGTCTCATTTTCGCCCTGTAATTTGTCTCTGGCGGCCGCGATCATGCTTTTTTCGGCAAGGGCTTTTTGCTGCTGCGTCATGATCGTCTGCGCCTGTTTCAGCACGGATTTGTAATTGAGCAAGGACGCCTGTGGGAGTTCCGGCATGTTCGATAAAATGTTTTCCGCCTCACGGGCCTGCTGTTCCATGGATTGCAGACGTTCCTGCAAGACTTCCTCCTGCTTCCGTCTTTCAGCCATTTCTCCGATGAGGAGCAAGGCTTCATGCGCTACGGCATAGGCCTCGCTCCGCAGACCGGCGAGAGCCTCCTTTTGCTGCTTGAACTCCCGCGTATCCAGATGCTTTTTGGCTGCTCCCGGCTTCTGTTCAACGCCACGCTGAATGTCGAAGCCACGGCTTTGCAGATAGATGGGCAAGTCGGTTTGCAGCTTTTTCAGACTGGCACGGGTATAGATGCTGTTGGCGTTGAGCCGCCCGTCCGGCGTCACAGGCACATGAAGGAAGTGCATGTGCGGCGTCTTTTCATCCATATGAACCATGGCCGAGATGACGTTTTCCTTGCCGACAAAATCGGTGAGGTACGTTGCGGCTTCCTCAAAAAAGCGCCTGGTTTCGTCTTTGCCGATGCGGGTAAAGAACGATTTATCCGAACTGACAATCAGACCGCACAGATGCACGGCGTCCTTGCGCACGGCCTTGACCATGAGCAGGTCGTCAATGCGGTTTTGGATGGCCTGCGCGTAGTTGTCTGAGGCGGATTCATGCAGATCGTAGTTTCCCGCGCTTCGGCTGTAATCAATGTCGGGGTTGGAATGGCTCTCGCGTTCGCGCCGGTTGTGCGATTGAATGCCACGAATGGCGTCTTTCTTGAATTTATCCATATGCAAGACAAGGAGTGACATTGTTTTCTCCTTCATTGTTTTTTGGGGGGCAACGTGGGCACAGGGGCGAAGCAAGGGATAACGGGAAGAAAACGCGCCCACTTTTTTCCCCGTGCCCACTTTTGATTTTTTCATGGGTGGGCGTAACAAACAGGCGTCGCATGGGCATTTGCCCACCTGCCCACCATGCCCACGCGTTTTGGATACCGTTATGATGATTCATCATTGCCGCTTTCATCGGGCAAAACGAGGACGTAGGCCCTGACTCTGCCCATGCCGGGCAGTTCACGTTTTGTCGTGTTCTTGTCGTCGCTCAGGTGCAGCCACCCCGCGTTGCGGAGAACCGCCGCCGCGCGTCGAGGCGAGAAACCTTTGATGATCTCGGCCCTGAACGATTCCGGCAATACGATATATTCAGTGACGCCCGTTGCGTCTAAAGCCCACACGGTTGACGCAGGTGGCCATTTGAGTATCCAAGTCCTGAAAGCGGCTTGCTCCGTGCTGTTCGATGAACAGGCGCACGGCCGCGAGGATGGCGGTATCCTCGGAAGCGCCGATTCCTCCGCGAGCTGTCAGCCAGTCATGGAAACAGCGTTCGGCGCAGCCTGGAGCTTCAAAATCAGGGGGCAGAATTCCCATCTGCACGGCCAGACCTCCGGCCAGTCCGCAGAGCGCGAAGCGTTGGGCCACGCGCCGCACCTGTCCGTCCGCTCCGACAGGCACAAGACGACTGACCGTATTGGCAAGAGCCGGTTGCAGCTCGGACAGAACCGTGGTCATGGTGTCAGGTTCGGTCAATTTGTGCAGGAAGGCGCGGCCCGCGTGGCCGTAATGTAGAGCGGTCAATTCTTTGAGGCGATTCACCACTGCCCCTGCATGAGGGAAACCGTGCAGTTCGATGAGCATGGACGTATCCACAGGCAAGCCCACAAAACGCACCTCTTGGCCGCCTCTGGATTTCAACCCGTTTTCAGCCAGTTTGTCGGCAAGACCAAGTTCGCCGCTGGAGAGAAAGAGCAGACGCCAGGAAAGGGATTTGCGCAGATTGCCCTCGCGGCTGGAGCGTCCCTTGCCCTGACCGTTGGCCAGCATGTAGGCGCATTCGGCCAGAACCTTGCCGTTGACCTGTCCGACTTCATCCAAAATCAGCACATTGTCGTTGTGCAGGACAGCAATGTTCTCAAGGCCGTTGTCCGTGGCGCGCCAGCTTCGGACGTGTTCCGGACCGCCCCAGACGGACGCGGCAATCTGGAGGGCCGTTGTCTTGCCCGATGACGAACCTCCCTCAAAGCTGAATCCGCCACCCTCCAGACCAGCCAGACGCAGCAACGGCCCGGCGAAGGACACGCACAGGGCAAAGCTCAGACGGGAATTGCCGATGGAGAGTGCGGCTATTTCCTTCCAGCCGTCCAGAGTTCCGGCGGTTCGGTACAGATCACCGTGATGTGCGGATTGCAGAACCACGCTTTCGCCGGAGGTATCGCCATACACGGCATCCGGCAGAATGTAGGCGGCCCTGTCCCAGCCGGTGCGGGGCACACAGCGGATACGCCGGGCGGGCCGGACGGTGGCCAGAAAATCCACCAGCTTTTTTCTGGCAACAGGATTGCCGAACCAGCCGCCGGAAGCCAGGGCGCTGTACCAGTCCGTGCCCTGCCGGAAGAGCAGCTCAATGGGCATGGGCCAGGTGTGCTTTTTGCCGTCCGGGTCAGCCCATTCGAGCATGAGACCCCATTCGTTGCCCTCGCTGTCGCGGGTCATACCTTTCACGGCGAGCGGAGGCCCGATGCGGACTTCCTTCAGCTCGCCGTCCGGTTTGGTTTCCAGTTTGTACAGTCCGGCGCGTTTGCCTTCCGGTACCAGAAAGAAGCTCTCCGGCATGGGGCAATCAACATCCTGTTTTCGTGCCGCTTCCACAACAGAACGGACAGCCTCAAGGGAACGCTGCCGATGCAGATCGTTGAAGTCCGTTGCCTTGCCGCCATGGGCCGGACAGACAGCCAACTTGCCGTTTATAGGCCGCGCCGCTCTGGAAGCTGCTTCTTTGCCGGGATTCCACGGCGTTCCATCGGGTTTGACGGTTTCACAGTCGTTGTCCGCACAAAGTACCAGCTCTCTGTCTGGATAGGATTGCCGTGCCATGCGGGCCACGGCTTCCAGATTTCCGGCATTGAAGGCGATCAGCACGGCGTATCCTGTAGCCAGATGCAGACTTGCTCCTGTGGCGTAGCCTTCGGCAATGAGCAACGGGCCGTCCCTGGATTCGTTTTTTGCAGGAATGGAGCAGAATCCGCCGGACGTTTTGCCACCCTTGAGAAAGAATTTGTCCGTCCCCTCGGTGGGCTTGTCCGGCAGGATGAATTGCAGGCTCTGTATCCGACCGAACGGGTTCAGCACGGGAACAATGAGTCGCCCGTCCTCCGTCTGTCGCAGGCCGATGGCCGGAACTTCCTTTCTTTGCAGATAGGGATGGTCGTCCCCGGCGGTTCGGGAACGGTTCCAGATGCTCGCGGCCAGCTTTGCGGCTGCCTTCCAGCGGCGCTCCTGTTCGGCCTTTGTGTCGGCTTTGGCAGCGGCAAGGCGCTCTTGCAGAGCCTTGCGCTGGGCGGCGCTGAATTCCCTTTCCGGCCTGGCCGTCCATGTTCCCTCATCGCCGGTGCGCCAGTTCTTCCACCAGATGGAGGCCGGAGCGTCCAGAAACGCCTTGTACGCGCCGTCCTTGCGATGGGGCCTGTCCGTTGTGCCGCAGCGATGCAGGAGGCCATCGGTCAGAACGGCCTCGACCTCCAGCCCGGCTGCACGCAGACACTCGGCAAAGTTGTGCAGAATGTCGGCGCTCATTTCGGCCTCCAAGTATAGAGATGAAGGCTTGCGCTCCCTGACATTGTCTTCACCGTTGCTCAGGCGTTCAATAAGCTCCCTGATGTCCTCAACACGCCAGGCTGTGGTGCGGGGGCCAAGTTTTACAGGCTTGGGATAACGACCGGTTCGGCAGCCTTCCCACCATGCGCTTTCACAAATGGGGATGCAGGCCAGAATCTGGGGTAGACGTACAAAGCCGAATTCGGGGAATGATGTTTTTTGCTGTGCCATAAAAAAATCTCCTGAAGGGTATTGGTCTTCAGGAGAGTCTGGCACGTTTGGAAAAAATCCCGTGAGGGAATTTGGCGGGAAAAAGACGGGAAAACGCGGGAATACGGGAAAATGGAGCTAAAAAATCACCCCTGAATGATGGTGTATGCGTCAGCTTCTTCAAGAAGGCGGTTCATCAGGTTTCGGTACGACTTGGGATCGCCATATTCTTTTTCCGTGAACAGGCGGCCAAGCTGCGTTTTTCTGCCCATCTGGGTTTTGTGTCCTGTTTCGGGCTTGTCGGCACTGCACCAGTAAAACAGTAGGTATCGTGAACATCGATTCTTCAAACAGGGGAGAGTCTGGCGAGTATTGGTCAAAGAAATCTTCTGTTTTAAGATTTTTCAGAGTATGGAACAAAAACTCTCGTTCCTCAGGAAATACGTTGTCAATTTCATCATAGGTTTCTTCCAGAATGTACTTGAGACCCAGTTCCAAGGCATTGGCATGAATATTCCATGAAAGTTTTTTAAAAAAATCCATGATGTCACACCCAAACAAATGGGTGTGGATCCGTTTGTCTGACAGACAGGGTTGCGGTAAAGCAGGACTTTCTATGTTATAGACGGTCTGATTGCTGTCAGCGAAGTCTTTCCAGTACGCTTCATGCGCTCTGCGCCATAATTCCGCAGGAAAAACGGCATGAGGCCACATTGCCTGAATGACGGTTTCGACTTCGTTCGAGGTCAGCCAGTATGCCTGCCGTACCCTGCCGAGGGATATTTTTTGCTGGTCCAACATGGAGGAAAGCGTAGCTCAAACGCCGAATTCGGACAATATGAAAACAGGCGGCGCGGATTTTGTGAGGCATTGCGCAAAAATGCCGACTGCAAAAAAGACCTCCCCCCGGAGGCCTTGCGTAATCAGGTTGTTTTGCGGTCAGCGTTTGCTGATGCAGCAACGCAGATCCTGTACCATAGTTTCAAATCGTCCTTCTTTTTCTCCAAGCCAATGCAAAATTCTGTCGTACAGCCATTGCGGATCCGCATCCAGACGGTATCCGTTGATATCCAGAAAGACATGACAGCTCGCAAAGGCTACCCGTTTGTTGCCGTCAACAAACGGATGGTTGATGAGCAGGCTTTCCATGAGCGCGGCGGCTTCTTCGATGATGTCTGCATAATAGCCGCTTTGCGGCCGAAACAATGCCGCTTCAATGGCTCCGAGGTCGCGCACACCATTGGAGCCGCCATATACTTTGATGGCTTCGGCATGGATGGCCAGAACTTCATGCAGAGTCGGGTAATCCATCATTTCGCCAGTTCCCGGTACAGGCTGTCGTATTGCTCCATGCTGTTCCTGAATGCATCCATCACATGCCTGCGGGGAGTATTGCCGGTTTTGCGCTCAATGTAGTCGCGCAGGGCTTCATCCACCAAGGCTTGAATCTGACGGCCTTCGCTCGCCGCGATGCTTTTCAGGGTTTGCAGCACTGCCGGATCAGCCTGCGTGGCGAATTTGACCTTTGCCGTTTTTTCTATCTGAGCCTGTTGCATGGCGATCTCCTGTATCCAGATGATGGCAAGTCTTCATGAAATGTCAAGATGTATCTTGACGATTATTATATGAAAAGCTGGGAAAAAGAGTAAGCCGCCGAGTTCGGACAACATGAAAACAGGCGGCGCGGATTTTGTGAGGGCATCGCATGGGAATGTCGATGCAAATATTCGTGCCGCCTGCTTGAGCAAAGGGGTATTTTTTCAGCTATACCACGCCCGGATCATGTCCATATCGTCATACCCAGCCAGCCTCATGCGTTCTCTGGTTTCTTCACTCCAGCCGGTATCGGCAACGGTAATCTGGTCATCTTCAGGTATGTTGCCGATGGTGACGAACGTATCCTGTTCCGGGGATTGAGGCGATTTCACGGAATGAATGGTATCGGTCATGGTTGCCTCCATGCTTATCGTTTAGTGGCGCGTAATTCGTCCAGATAATTGGCCCATTTCTGCATAAGCTGCCGACGTTCTTCCATGTATTCCGCGCGGTTGTAGGCAAGGCGCACGGTATCCGGCTCCTTGTGGGCAAGCTGTGCTTCAATGACATCCGCCCGGAAGCCAAGCTCGTTGAGGCGGGTGCTGGCCATTGCCCGGAAGCCGTGCAGGGTCATGGTTTCCTTGCCGTAGCCCATGCGCCGCAACGCGGCCAGGGGAGCGGCATCGCTGATGGGAGTGGTAAGCGCGCGGGCGCTGGGGAACAGCAGTTCACCGTTGCCGGTATAGGTGTGAAGCTCTTTCAGCAAGGCCAGAACCTGTTTTGACAGCGGCACCACATGCTCGCGCCGCATCTTCATGCGCGAAGCCGGGATGAGCCAGATGGCGTTTTTGCAGTCAAACTCGCTCCAGTGCGCCAGTCGCAATTCCGAGGGGCGAGTGAAAACGTAGGGCAGGATTTTCAGGCAATAGACCACAGAGGTATAGCCGACATAGGCATCAATATCCCGCAAGAGCTGGCCGATGTCGTCCGGCAGGGTGACGGCGGCAAAATGCGTTGTCTGCACCGGCGTCAACGCTTCGGTCAATCCCGCAGCCACATCGTATTTCACGCGGCCGGTGATGCGGGCATAGCGCGTCACCTGTCCGCACAGGCGCATGAGCTTGTGGGCTGTTTCGTGATGGCCGAGACGCTCCGATGGCTGAACGAGCTGCAAAAAGTCGGCAGGCTCAAGCTGGGTGACAGGCTTTCCGCCAATGACCGGGAAAATCGTGTTTTCCAGATAGCGGCGCAATTTCTTGGCGTGCTTTTCGGAGAGCGTCGGCTCGTACTTGGCGAACCACTCCCGCGCCACAAATTCAAAGGTGTCCCGTTCTTCCCGCTCTTTGGCGAGTTTTTCTTCTCTGGCCTGCTTTTTTTCCTCACCGGGATCAATCCCTTTGGCAAGCGACTCTCTGGCGTCATCACGCCGATGGCGGGCATCTTTCAGGGAAACCGCCGGATACGCGCCAAAACTCAACAGTTTCTGCTTGCCCTCAAATCTGTAGGCAAGCCGCCACAATTTGCTGCCTGTCGCCGTCACATGAAGGTACAGGCCGCCGCCGTCAGAAAGTTTTTGCACCTTGCCGTTGGCCCTGGCGTTCCGCACAGCGGCATCGGAAAGTTTCATGTTGGTATCCTCCAAAACAGTCCGGAAGTGTGCGGCGAAAACCAGAAAAATCCACCTCCATCCATTTGAATTCAAAGAAGATTTGTAGCTTGCTGGTATTTCGCCGTGCCGAAATGGCGTCGTGGTATTGGTACCTGCGAATCTACCAACGATTTTTGTGGGTGTCCACGTGGGTACTTGGTTTTTACTGGACAAAAAGAGAAGGCCGAAACCACATTTTCCTTAGTGATTTCAGCCTTCTATGAACCATTTTGGACTTTTTATTGGTGCCGAAGGGGAGACTCGGCACTTCGGTACCGTTATGCCTTGAGTAACTTGAAATAACTGAAGAAATCTTTCCGCTATTTCTAGCTATGCCCTACCAGAATGCCCCACTTTCGTCAAGAATAGCAACGGGTAAAAGCCATATGGTGACTTACTATAGACAACGAACGTAAGTTCGAGTCTCATTTTGAGACTCGAACTTATGTGCTTAACCCTCTGCTTCCTGAATTTGGGGGGCCTAATGTCTAATTGCGTAAATTTCAATTTTTTAAACGTTAAGTATTTTAATATGTTATATGAAAATATTCATGTCGTTATTTTTGCAATTAGACACTAGGTTTGATTCTTGGCAGACGGAGGCCCAAAAAGAACCCTATCAATGCGCCGTGTATATTCACATCTATTTATCCGGTAGTGTGGACGCTTCCGATAGAGGTAGTGGGAGCATACAACTATTTAGTCATAGTAAGAAAATCGTGTTGCGACTCTGGATCATAATGAGCTGTCGGGGCAACTGTAATAGATGCTTTTATAGCACTTTGTTTTGCGAGTGTCCGAAATCTAATCACTTCTTCAACTTGTGATATTATCTCGGCTTTTAACGCATCAGACTTAGGAATAGGTAAAATTAATTCATAAAGGCGAGCACCGAGAGTATCGATTATATCTTGCGTAAATCGTTTGGAATAAATCTGCTCTTTAACAATTGGAGAGGAAAGTATTGCAAGTAAGAGATAAGGATGAATTTTCTCCTTATTTTTTGAACGTATTTTATAGATATGACTTTGGTAGACTATCTGTATATCTGATGCCGTAACTAAGGCACATGTTCCTACAAGATAAGTCCCATCTCTCACCATGAGTATATCGTTTTCACGAACATCTTGCTTAGACTTTAATTTTTCATAAAGTTCTTGGCTTAAGCCATGCTTTGGGTCTAATTTTATTTCCCAATTAGCAATGTCTGATGTTCTTATAAAAGGAATACATCCAGTACCATAAGCAAGTTTGCCGACTTCATGTCCAGTTTTTACGGAAAGGAGACCACTTTCTACCAATTCTCCAAACTTTACTAAACTGTGTGTAGCCTTAAGCCTATCAAGGTGTTCTGTAATTTCTGGATTGTAGTATTTTGGTAGATATATTGAGTCTATAATTTTTGCTTCATTAACTATAAATCCAAAATGATCGTAGTCCAAAGAACCATTAATAAGATATTTTCTATACCTATCAATTATTTTTGGTATATCATCATTTGGGATCTCTAATCCTCTCGAATCATGCCCACACCATCTGGCAATGGCCATAAAGATATCATGGCCAATAAATTTATCTGTAGGTATCTTTTCAATAAGAACAGCACAAGTTTTCGCATGTGTGTAAGGCTGAAAAAGTTCTTCAGGGAGAGATACTATGGCTTTTATCCTCGCTACAGAACGTATATACTCAATAATATATCTATGGCTAGGATTACAGAACATACTCTCTGGAGCGATTATACCAACCCTCCCTCCTGGTTTTAGTAGTTCTATGCATCGTTCAATAAAAAGGATCTGAGGAGCTTGGCCTTCAAGCTCACGTTTGGTTTTCAAATATGTACAAGTCTCGCTGTCAAAACTCCATGCATACCCAAAATTATATTTTGATAATATTTCTGAATCATCTATTTTCAGCTTTTTACCGAACGGAGGATTTGTAGCTACAGCATCAAATTTTCCTAACGAAATATCTTGTTGTGTTGCAGCAGACCAATTAGATGGAAGTTCTAAAGAATTTTCGCAGAATACACCACCTCTTCCATCTCCCAATATCGCCATATATGCTTTGGCAACTTTACTAAGAAATTCATCTTTGTCGATACCACGTATATTTTTTATTGCTACTTTTTGTTTTTCCGCAAATGTTTCAGAATCAGGCCATGCAAAGTCTTTTGCTTGTTCTTCTACTAACCGCCAAATGGTTCTTAAGCTCTCGACAAGAAATCCACCACTACCACATGCTGGGTCAATAATGGAATCCTTTACATTGAGATTAACAAGTTGAAGAACTAAATTTATAACATTACGAGGAGTAAAAAATTGACCTTGACCACCTTTTAATGATGGTCCAATGAATGTTTCAAAAGCATCACTTAATACATCACGCTCACTATCAATTAAACAAAAAGGTTGAAGTGCTCCAACTACATATATAAGAGATTTATCATCAAGAATAATCTCATCGCGTTGATTGATAACATCATTATATTGACTCTTGACCTGCCTGAATAAATCTTCTTTTATTCTTTTAACAATATTTTTAGGATTTTCTTGATATCCAGCTCTAAATTTTACTTGATCTTCAGGTTTTGTAAATCTTTCGTCATGTATCTTACAAAATATAATATTTATAATCTGCTGGGCAAAAACCTCATCCCTAGTGATACCTACAGCATTTGCGGCAAGATAGTTCCTTATTGAGCGGAAAATACTTTTTAAGTTATGAGTAGCTTGTAAATCTTTTCTGTAGTATAATCCAATATCTTCTAAGCGTTGACCATATTTGGGAATTGTTGGGATTTCATCAAAAAGAACTTTACCATTTTCTTCAATTTTTTTTAAATAAAGAGACTCTGCGCCGTTGAACCATACTCCAATCCTAGCACGGCACAAACGCAAATAGTCCTCAAGTTGACTTCTGCCGTCTTTTCTATTTTTTCGCTTACACTCTACAATTATCAGCTCTTCTGATTCTTTTCGTTCTGCCGAGGAAAAAACAGCAATGTCCACCGGATAGTCCTTCTTTTTATCGGAAGGACGAGCTTTCACGCGCCATTGGGGATGTGTCTGTATGTGACCTTTCGGATAGAGGAAGTCTTCAACTAAAATTTTGGAAAAGACCTGAACGGCTTCAACCTCTTCCGGTGTGGCCTTTACCGTAATGCCGGAACAATAATCAATAATATCTGAGGGCATTTTTTCCTCTGTAGCGTTGTTGTAAACAATGTATAGAATTTCTAACCGGTAATTTCAGTCAAAGCAAGCATGCGCAGAGCTATAACGGGATAAAATGGCCACCAATAAAGAGGAGTTACATTGAATGCCGTAAGTCCTTTGTAGTTTCTGTTCGGAATGAAAGGTTTTTAACTTTCGAGCCATGAACTCCATCCGGCACGTTACCTACGTAACCCTTGAATAAACTGTCTGTCTACTCACCCCATATTCCCTTGCTAGATCTGCAACCTTCGCTCCGTTTGCGATCTTGACGCGGAGTTCGCTTACCTGCTCCTCGGACAAGATAGGCTTTCTGCCGACATTCTGATATGTTCCTTCTCGTTTGGCAATAGCAATCCCCTCCCGCTGCCGCTCCAGGATCAACGCTCGCTCAAATTGGGCGACGGCCGCGATAATATGAAGCTGAAGCTCTTGGAAGGCATCGCTTTTTCCCGCCGCGCCGTTGCCGACAAATTCAAGTTTTTCCTTGTGGAATATGACCGTGACTCCCTTTTCTTTCAGGGTAGTGATGATGGAAAGCAGATCTTGGAGGTTCCGGGCCAGCCGGTCGATGGAGTGGACATGGAGCACATCGCCCTCCCGAACATAATCCAGGCAGGTTTGCAGCGCCGGTCTATTTGAGTTCTTTCCGGAAGCGTGTTCCTCAAAAACTTTATCCAGGTGAACGCCGTCCAGTTGTCTGGCGGTGTTTTGATCATGCGTGGAAACGCGGACGTAGCCAATATCTTTACCGGGCATGGTGGCCTCCTTCGGTTTTCTGTCAAAAAAATCTCTTTGAGCATTTATGGAAACTGTCCAAGAATATGGATTCA
>ENA-ORTY01003205-ORTY01003205.1-human-gut-metagenome-genome-assembly--contig:-NODE-3205-length-14377-cov-3.201159_pt1 | contig 14377 bp, 15 predicted proteins | sample MGYA00241917_ERZ509198 | MGnify/ENA primary metagenome ERZ509198 (study PRJEB26280, sample SAMEA2338857) | human gut metagenome | biome: human gut; feature: human-associated habitat; material: faeces...
GGATTTGGAAACGATACGCCGAAAAGCAGCACAAGCCCATATGAGCCAGAGCGACTATGTAATCAGTTGTTGTCTGGGCAAGAAAATCATCATTCTTGACGGACTGAAAGAAGTTCTGCGGCAGCAAAAGGCCATCGGTAACAACCTCAACCAGCTGGCAGTGCTGGCGAATATGGGCAAGGTACAGTTCGCCAATCTGGATTCTGCTGTGTAAATTCCAGGCAGGAACGACCCATCAATATTTACGATTGTAATACCAGTAGCACCCGGTATAAATGAGCGATTGAATACAAGTCAGCGCGCAGAGAACTTTGCCAATGAGCGGCTGATGGAAAATCAGAATTGCTGCGAGGACGGCAAGCAGCTGCGCGTAAATGCAGATAAAAAATGTCAGACTGCGCGCCTTATTTGCAACATATGCTGTTCGCTCGTCCTGAAGCGAAGCATCATAATCAGCTGCTTGACCGGGATCACGGCTGAGTCGGGCTGCGCGCAGCAGTCGGACAAGCCCAAGCACGCAAACGCCGCCGCCAAACGGTGCAAGCCAACTGCTTTTTATAAAATATCCTGCGATCGCCAAAACGGTTCCAAGTACGAAATACAGCGTACCAAGTTTTTTCTGTTCCTTCAGTTTCATGTATCTTCCTCCTCGAAAATAAAAATATCCTCAATTTGCGCATCAAATATCTGTGCAATTTTGTGCGCCAGAAGAATAGACGGATTGTATCTATCGTTTTCCAGCGAAATAATGGTCTGCCGCGTTACACCGAGCAGGCTTGCAAGCTGCTGCTGCGTCAGCCCGCGTGTTTTACGTTTTTCCGCAATGCAGTTTTTCATGTATACACCTCTTTTCAAAAAGTAAAGCTTGCTTTACATCAACATTATAACGCCAGCGCCGTAAATGTCAAGCTAATTTTACATATACGTTTCAAATTTTATGGCAAAGCCGTTGGACGCGGACCTGAAAAAGCTCCTGACGAAGCAGGATGCCCAGGAAGCACTGACCGAGATGCAGATGAGCGCGTCAGAATTCGAAAGACAGGCTGGGAGCCTGAACGTGAGGTATTCTTCCGTTTGCAAAGAGCTGAGCAAGAGTACCAAAACGGCGCTGAATACAATGACGAGAGAAGCGAATCAGCAGCTTTCCAATATGGCACAGGCGGCGAAGAAGAAAATTCACCTGTGCGCGTGGATCTCGATTACAGCGGTGATCTTGTGCGCGGCGCTGTGCAGCTTGGTCGTGCTGTGGAGCAGATGACAGATGATGCGCCGAAGTATCTCGATCACAATCCCGCGTGGCGCACCTACAAATACGCGGGGCAGAAGAAAGAGAAAAAGATTGCGGACGATGAAACGGTGAAAAAGCTGATTCAGGCGCTGGAAACCGTGAGCATCCTGTACGAAACCTACTTCAAGCTCATCATCGCAACTGGAATGCGGCGCGGCGAGTGCTGCGCTCTCAAATGGGAGGACATCAACTACGCCGAACGCAGCATCCACGTCTGCCGGAACGCAGTCAAAACGACCGGCGACGAGATCATCGTAAAGGCTCCGAAAACGAAAGCTGGCAATCGCTATGTGTACTTCTCCGCCGAAATGGAAAGCCTGCTGCGCGAATACGAAGCCTTCTGCGCAGCAGAAACAGAGCGCTACGACCGGCGCAAGCAGACGAAAGACGACTATGTATTCCGCAGAAAAGGTATGAATCTGCCGATGACGCCCTCGACCTTCACATGGCGCTTCAAGAAAATCCTCAAAGCAAACGACCTGCCGACGGACCTGAATGTCCACAGCCTGCGCCACACGGCGGCAAGCCTGTTCATCGCCAGCGGCACGGATGTCGGCACGGTCGCAGGGCTTCTCGGACACAGCCAACCGTCGACCACGCTGGATATTTACACGCACGCATTCGATAAGAACAAAAAGGCCGCCAGCCAGATCATGCAGAGCAGCCTGGAAATCTAAGCTATCCCCCAAAAAGCTCTGTCCGGTTGCGCTACGCAGTAAAACAGATAATTTGAACAATTTTATATAAAAATGCCGTGAAATCATACGATTTCACGGCATTTTGGTACGCCCGACACGATTCGAACGTGCGACCTACAGAGTCGGAGTCTGTCACTCTATCCAACTGAGCTACGAGCGCATGTTGTGTTTCAAAACGCGAGGCTATTATAGCAAATATTTTGGAGCTTGTAAAGCGAAAGCTGACGAGAAGCTCACTTTTTTCCGGTTCGGCTGCAAAGCCCGGCGCTTGCAGGAACAAACGCCGGGCTTTTGTTGTGCGTTACAAATCAGAACCTGGTTACGGCTTAGTACATGCCGCCGCCCATGCCTCCCTGTGCAGCGGCAGCTGCCATCGCGGCGTCCGCCTGCGGATCGGGCTTGTCGGCGACCAGAGATTCGGTCGTCAGGACGCAGGAAGCGATGGACGCGGCGTTCTCCAGCGCAGTTCTCGTGACCTTGGTCGGGTCGACGATACCGGCGGGGATCATGTCGCAGTAGGTCTCGCTGTAGGCGTTGTAGCCATAGCCGAGCTTGCGGCTCGAGCGGATCTTCTCGTATACGATGGAGCCGTCCACACCCGCGTTCTCCGCGATCTGGCGGATCGGAGCCTGCAGGGCCTTGGCAATGATGGAAGCGCCGGTCTTCTCGTCGCCGGAGAGCTTCGCGACCAGCTTCTCAACAGCCGGAATCGCGTTCACAAACGCCGTGCCGCCGCCGGCAACAATGCCTTCCTCGACAGCTGCGCGCGTTGCGTTCAGCGCATCTTCCACACGGAGCTTCTGCTCCTTCATGGCAACTTCGGTCTGTGCGCCGACCTTGATGACGGCTACGCCGCCGGACAGCTTTGCCAGACGCTCCTGCAGCTTTTCCTTGTCGTAGTCGGAGGTGGTGATGGCCAGCGTGTTCTTGATCTCGGCAACACGCGCCTTGATCTCGTTTGCGTCGCCAGCGCCGTCGACGATGACAGTGTTGTCCTTCGTAACCTTGATCTGACGGGCGCGGCCAAGGTCAGCCAGCTGCACGTCGGGCAGGTTCATGTTCAGCTCGCTCGAGACATATGTGCCGCCAGTAAGAACGGCGATGTCCTTGAGCATTTCCTTGCGGCGGTCGCCGAAGCCCGGAGCCTTGACGCAGACGCAGTTGAAGCTGCCGCGCAGGCGGTTGACGAGCAGGGTCGACAGCGCGTCGCCCTCAACGTCCTCGGCGATGATGAACAGCTTCTGGCCGCCCTTGACGATCTGCTCGAGGATCGGCAGGATCTCCTGAATGGAGGAAATCTTCTTGTCGGTGATCAGGATATACGGATCGTCGATGACAGCTTCCATCTTCTCGGTATCGGTGACCATGTACGGGGAGATGTAGCCGCGGTCAAACTGCATGCCCTCGACAACCTCGAGGCCGGTCTCGGCAGTCTTGGATTCTTCGATGGTAATGACACCGGAGGCGGAAACCTTCTCCATCGCCTCAGCAATCAGCTTGCCGATGGCCTCGTCGCCGGAAGACACCGCGCCGACACGCGCGATATCGTCGCTGCCCTTGACGGCCTCGGAGTTTGCCTTGATGGTCTCCACAGCGGTCTCAACGGCCTTTTCCATACCCTTGCGCATGACCATGGGGTTCGCGCCGGCGGAAACGTTCTTCAGACCCTCGTGGACGATCGCCTGTGCAAGCAGCGTCGCAGTCGTCGTGCCATCGCCGGCCACGTCGTTGGTCTTGGTAGCGACCTCGCGAACGAGCTGCGCGCCCATGTTCTCAAACGCGTCCTCAAGCTCGACGTCCTTTGCGATCGTAACACCGTCGTTCGTGATCAGCGGCGCGCCGTACTTCTTGCCGAGCACGACGTTGCGGCCTTTCGGGCCCAGAGTAACTTTAACGGTATTGGCAAGCTGGTCAATGCCGGACAGCAGCGCCTTGCGCGCGTCCTCGCCGTAAACGATCTGTTTTGCCATAATAAAATCTTCCTTTCCTTGAAGCGTTCAATCAGTCTTAGTCAACAATTGCCAGAATATCGGCGAGCTTGCAGATGACATAGTCCTCGCCATCGAGCTTGAGCTCCTGGCCCGCAAACTTGCCGGTGATGACCTTGTCGCCCTTCTTGACGGTCATCTTCACGTCGTCTGTGCCAGGGCCTGCGGCCACGACCTCAGACACCACGGATTTTTCCTTGGTCGCCGTGGACAGGATGATGCCCGACGCGGTCTTTTCCTCAGCTTCAAAGCTCTTGAGCAGCACGTTGTCTGCCAGCGGAGTCAGTTTCATAAGATTACCTCCTTGATTATGTTCTGGCCTTGCGGCCTGATCTACGGTTTTGCGTTAGCACTCTTTATCTCTGAGTGCTAACATCTTATATAATATCCAGATTGCCGAAAATGTCAAGGCTTTTTTTACAGAATCCTGTGACGAATTTGTGAATTCTCATGTCCAGCGCCGCAGCTGCTCCAAAAAATCGCGCAAACGAAAAATTTTTGCTTGACAAATACCCCTTGGGGGTATATAGTGAAGATACCCCAAGGGGGTATTTAAAACACACATCAGGAGGTGCGCCATGGAAGAACGGAACTGTCCCATGTGCTCACAGCGCAAAAAGGAGCGCTCGCCGGAGGAATACAAGAAGCTCATCAACCGCCTCAGCCGCATCGAGGGCCAGATCCGCGGCATTCGCAGCATGGTCGAAAACGGGGCGTACTGTCCCGATATTCTTGTGCAGTCGGCGGCGGCCAACGCGGCGCTTAACGCATTCAATAAGGAGCTTCTGGCGAGCCACCTGCGCTCGTGCGTGGCAAACGACATTCGCGAGGGACACGACGAGGTGATTGACGAGCTGGTCGTCACCCTGCAGAAACTGATGAAATAGGCAGAAGCCGGGCATGCTACCGGCAGGGTAAGACAAAGAGGTGCAAAGCATGAAACAATTCAATGTTACAGGCATGAGCTGCGCGGCGTGCTCGTCGCGCGTGGAGAAGGCGGTGAGCAAGGTCCCGGGTGTGACAAGCTGCTCGGTGAGTCTTCTCACAAACTCCATGGGCGTGGATGGAACGGCAAGCGCGCAGGAAATCATTCAGGCCGTCGAGCAGGCGGGCTACGGCGCAAGCGAAAAGGGCGCGGCCAATCAGCCTGCACCGAGCATGCAGGAGGTCGAAAAGCAGCTCGAGGACCACGAAACGCCGAAGCTCAAACGAAGACTTATCTGGTCGCTCGGATTTTTACTCGTGCTCATGTATGTTTCGATGGGGCACATGATGTGGGGCTGGCCGCTGCCGAGCTTCTACACGGATAACCACGTGGCGATGGGCCTGACGCAGCTTTTGCTCACGGTCGTCATCATGGTCATCAACCAACGCTTTTTCATCAGCGGCTTCAAGGCCCTCTGGCACCGCGCACCCAACATGGATACGCTCGTCGCCCTCGGCTCGACCGCCGCATTTGTTTACAGCACCTACGCCCTCTTTGCCATGACCGGCGCGCAGGTCCGGGGCGACATGGACGCCGTCATGGACTACATGATGGACTTCTACTTTGAGTCCGCCGCCATGATCCTGACGCTCATCACCGTCGGCAAGATGCTGGAAGCCCGCTCGAAAGGCAAAACGACGGACGCGCTCAAGAGCCTCATGAAGCTCGCGCCCAAAACCGCAACCGTCGTCCGGGGCGGCAAGGAAGAAACCGTCCCCATCGAGCAGGTGCAGTCCGGCGATACCTTCGTCGTCCGCCCCGGAGAGAGCATTCCGGTCGACGGCGTGGTGCTTGATGGCACAAGCGCGGTCAATGAAGCGGCACTTACCGGCGAGAGCATCCCCGCCGACAAGGCCTCCGGCGATACCGTTTCCGCCGCGACCGTCAACCAGTCGGGCTTTTTGACCTGCCGCGCCACCCGCGTGGGACAGGACACGACGCTCTCGCAGATCATCCAGATGGTCTCCGACGCGGCGGCCACCAAAGCACCGATCGCAAAAATTGCCGACAAGGTCTCCGGCATTTTTGTCCCGGCGGTCATCTCGATCGCACTTGTGACCACAGTTGTGTGGCTTCTCATCGGAAAGCCCTTCGGCTACAGCCTTGCGCGCGGAATTTCCGTGCTCGTCATCAGCTGCCCGTGCGCGCTGGGTCTTGCGACCCCGGTCGCCATCATGGTCGGAAGCGGCCTCGGCGCGAAGAACGGCATTCTCTTTAAAACGGCGGCAAGTCTGGAAGAAACCGGCAGGATCCAGATCGTCGCCCTTGACAAAACCGGCACCATTACCTCCGGCGAGCCCGCAGTCACAGACGTTCTCCCGGCAGCCGGCGTCGCGGAGCAGGAGTTGTTCCGTCTTGCCGTCTCACTCGAGCAAAAGAGCGAGCACCCGCTTTCCAAGGCAATTTTAAAGCGAGCAGAGGCGCTCGGCATTTCTCCCGACGAGGTTTCGGAATTTCAAGCCCTGCCTGGAAACGGCCTTACGGCGAGCCTGCAAGGAAAGCCCCTTTGCGGCGGCAACGACAAATTTATCGGCGCAAAAGTGCAGATTCCCGAAGCGATCAAAAAACAGGCACAGTCTCTCAGCGACGAAGGCAAGACCCCGCTTTATTTCAGTCTCGACGGCAGGCTTCTCGGCGTGATCGCCGTGGCAGACGTCATCAAAGAAGACAGCCCGCAGGCCGTGCGCGAGCTTCAGAATATGGGCGTTCGCGTCGTGATGCTGACGGGCGACAATGAAAGAACTGCTCGGGCCATCGGCCGTCAGGCAGGCGTGGACGAGGTCATCGCGGGCGTTCTGCCGGAGGGCAAGGAGCTGGAAATCCGCAAGCTCAAGACGCAGGGCAAGGTTGCCATGGTCGGAGACGGCATCAACGACGCGCCGGCACTTACGAGAGCGGATATCGGCGTTGCCATCGGAGCCGGCACCGACGTCGCCATCGACGCGGCGGACGTGGTTCTCATGAAGAGCCGTCTGCTCGATGTTCCGGCGGCCATTCGCCTCAGCCGCGCGACGCTTCGCAACATCCACGAAAATCTCTTCTGGGCATTTTTCTACAACACCATCGGCATTCCCCTCGCGGCGGGCGTGTTCGTCCCGCTGGGACTGACGCTGAACCCGATGTTCGGCGCGGCGGCGATGAGCTTATCGAGCTTCTGCGTGGTGTCCAACGCCCTTCGGCTCAATCTCTTTAAGCTCCGCGACGCGCGGCATGATCATAAGAGACACACAAAGCAGCTTCCTGCTGCAACAACAAAGGAGGAACCAGAAACCATGGAAAAAACGATGTATATTACCGGGATGATGTGCTCTCATTGCGAGGCCAGAGTCAAAAAAGCCCTTGAGGCCGTCGACGGTGTGGCCGAAGCGAAGGTCAGCCACGAAGCAGGCACGGCGGTCGTAACGCTCTCGAAGGATGTCGCAGACGATACCCTCAAAAAAGCCGTCGAGGCGCAGGACTATCCCGTGACCTCCATCGAATAAGCCAATAAAAACGTGCAGGCCGCGCCCCGGAAATCCGGGGCGCGGCTTTTGTCAAACCGGCAGACTTTTTCATAGAATGGCACAGCGGAAGCTTTCCGCTGCAAACCATGTTATGAGGTGAAGCAAATGCTGGCAATTGCAAAATTCGGCGGCTCTTCCCTTTCCTGCGCGGCAAACTGGAAGCGGGTGCGCGAAATTGTGACGGGAGATATCGCCCGGCGCGTTATCGTCGTCTCCGCCGCAGGAAAGCGCCATGCCGATGACCATAAAATTACGGATCTTCTCTATCTCTGCCACGCCCATCTAAGATACGGTGTGCCGTGCTGGGAGCTCTGGCGCAAAATCGCGAGCCGCTATCTCGCCATCCGCGACGAATGCGCGATCGACTATCCGATCGAAGACGACTTAGACGCGATTTACGAAAGCTTATCCGCCCGGACGAGCGCGGATTTTTTGGCCTCGCGGGGAGAATACCTGGCCGCGAAGCTGATGGCGGCCTATCTCGGCTTTTCGTTTGTGGACGCCAGAAGCTGGCTGCAATTTGACTACGCGGGAAACGTTTTGCAGGAAGCCTCCTATGCGGCGCTCCAGACGCTGGCCGACGGGCGGAAGATCGTAACCCCGGGGTTTTACGGCGTGCTGCCGGACGGACGCGTCCATACCTTCCCGCGCGGGGGCTCGGACATCACGGGAAGCCTGGCTGCGGCGGCGCTGCATGCGGACGTGTATGAAAACTGGACGGATGTGCCGGGCATTCTGGCCGCCGATCCGAAAATCGTGAAGCGCCCTGCGCCGATCGAAACCCTCAGCTACCCGGAGCTGCAATTACTTTCTGCCGCCGGGACGCAGGTGCTGCATGAAAGCGCGGTCGCTCCCGTGCGCGAGCGGCAGATTCCGCTGCACATCCGCTCGACCTTCGCCCCCGACGCCCCCGGCACGCGCATCGGCTTCGACGCGCCCGCAAGTCTGTCTGCTTCCGGTGTCATCGGCTTTGCGGGAAGACGACCCGTTTCCATGCTGCGCGTTATCTTTCCGGAAACCACGGAGGAGACGGCGCTCTGGGAGGTGCGCGCGTGCCTCAACGAGCACCGGATTGAAACGTTCCACAGCGCCTGCGGTGTGGAGGGCCTGTGCCTGCTGCTTTCTTCCGGCGCGGAAGCGGACGCACTGCATGCCACCGCCGAGCAGCTGCGCGAGCGCTTCCCGGACGCAAAGGTGAAGCTGCGGGAAAACCTGGCCGTCCTTCTCGCGCTCTGCCGGTCGACAAAAGATATTCCGAAGCTCTCCGCCGCCATCGAGGCCTCCGGTGCGCCGGTGCACCATCTCGTCCAGACCCCGCCGGGCGCAATGTTCTGCGTCAACGACAGCCAATATGAGCAGGCGCTCCGCGCGGCCTACGGGGCAGCGTTTGCGTGAGCCTTGCTTTTTGTGACGCATATGGTACAATAAGAAAAAAGCCGAAACAGGAGGAACGTTCATGGAAAAAAGGCCGCTCATCATCTGCACCGACCCGGGGATCGACGATTTTATCGCGCTGAGCATGGTGCTCTCGAAACCGGAGTTTGACGTGCTCGGCATGGTCGCGCTGAGTGGAAACGTCGGGCTGGATGTGACCGTCAACAATGCGCTGCTCGCATGTGAATATAACGCTCGCGCGGATATCCCGGTGCTTGCCGGAAGCGCAAAGCCGCTGGCGCGCCCCGCAAGGTCTGCCAGCAACATCCACGGCAAAAGTGGCCTTGGAGCATCGCTCGAGCTCTACGCGAAGGGAACGCCATCCAATAAAAACGGCGCGGATTTCATCATCGAAATGGCGCGGAAATACGCGGGGAAGCTCGAGATTCTCTCGCTGGGGCCGCTCACCGACGTGGCGCTCGCGCTTGAAAAAGCGCCGGAAATCGCAAACGCCATCGCCTGCGTTACGATTATGGGCGGCAGCATCCACGCGGGCAACGCGACAAAGTACGCCGAGTTCAACATCGTAGCCGACCCCGAAGCGGCAAGCGTCGTCTTTTCAAGCGGCGTGAAGACCGTCATGATCGGACTTGATGCGACGAACCTCTGCTACCAGCCGCGTTCGGACATTGAGCTTCTGCGCGCGCCGACCGGGCTTGGAAAAATCGTCCCTGCGATGTTATCAAGCTACGCGGACGTTTACAAGCAGGTCCATAACATCGACGGCATGATGATCCACGACGCGATCTGCGCGGTCTATCTCTGGAAGCCGGCGCTTTTTACCTGCATTTCCTGCCGGATGACCGTTTGTCTGGAAGAAGGCGAACACCTCGGGCAGACCATTCCGGAAGCAGGAGATACCTGCCTCGCCGCGACAAGCTGCGACGCGCAGGCGATACGTGAGGAGATTCTTTCCGTGATGAGGCAGGTTGTCGCCGCGCATTAAGATGCAAAGCGCCCCGGACGAAAGTCCGGGGCGCTCGATGTCAGCGTGTATTTGCTGTTCCCGACAGCAGGAAGTACAGGTTCACGCAGGCGAGGACGGCTGCAAACACCAAAAATACGGTGTTTATGATCCTGCTTGCCTTTGACTCGGCGTGTTTCCTGCAAAAGACGAGATACGCCGCCCATACAAGGTAGGTCAGAACCGTCAGCCAGCCTACACGAATTAGCAGAGAAAGGCAGAACAGCATGTTGACAATTCCCATGCCCCGTTCCGAAAAGAACATCTCTTTCAGCTTTTTCATCCTGCACCTCCGCGATGTTTCTTTTCCCAGCATATCACAGCCTGCATTAACATGCTAGACCGCCCGCGGGACAGCCCGCGGATGGTCTTCTGTTCTGTTATTTTACCAGCTCTGCCGCAGCATCCTTGCCGAGTCTTCTGAGCATCGTCTTTTTGACGGCTCTGAAAATGTTCTGGTAGCCCGTGCAGCGGCACAGGTGCCCGGAGAGGAGCTTGCGCAGCTCGTCGTCCGTGTATTCGACGCCTGCGTTCAGAATCTCGGTCGCCGTCAGGATGAAGCCCGGCGTGCAGAAGCCGCACTGGATGGCTGTCTCGTCAATAAAGGCCTTCTGGATATCGGAAAGCGTTCCGTCGGGGTTCATGAGGCCCTCGAGGGTGATGATCTCCTTGCCGTCTGCCCACACAGCCAGATACAGACAGGAGTTGATGGCCTCACCGTCCAGAAGCACTGTACACGCGCCGCACTCGCCGACCTCGCAGCCCTTTTTGACGGAGGTCAGGTGGTAGTTGTTGCGGAGCATATCGGTCAGGCTCGCGCGCACGTCCACGATCTGCTCGCGTTTTTTGCCGTTGATTGTGCATGTTACAAGCTTATACTGTGCCATTACACGTCACCTCCGCAGCGTTTGACCGATTCGATGAGGCAGCGCTTGGCCATCTCGACCGCGATGTGCTGGCGGAAAGCCTTGCTGGCGCGCCACGAATCTCTGGGGTGAATGTCCTCGAGAACGGTCTTCGAGAACGTCTCGATATTCTCAAGCGTCACGTCCTTGCCATTAATGAAGCTTTCGGCGCTCGGAACGCGCATAGGGACAGGGCCCGCCACGCCGTAGGCAATGCGCACACGCTCGAACGTCTTCTTGTCGGGGGAAAGCCGACAGTTGACCGAGCAGCCCGTCGTTGCGATGTCCATCGCGTTTCGCATGGCGTACTTGATGTAGAAGCCCGCCGTGCGGTCGTAGGACTCCTTCGGAATAAGGATCGCCGTCTGAATCTCACCGTCGGCGACGTTAATATCAACCGTACCGGCCTTGATGTAGAAGTCCTTGATGGGAAGATAGCGCTTGCCGTTTTTGCCGGTCAGCTCGATGATCGCCTCCCACGCATGAAGGGTAGACGCAGAGTCGGCAGACGTCACACCGTTGCAGGTGTTGCCGCCGATGGTGCCCGCGTTTCGGATCTGGGGGCCGCCCACCATGTCGACAGCTTCTCCGAGGACGTTTATATACTTCTGAATGATTGGGTCGCGCGTAATATGCGAGAAGGTCGTGAGGCTTCCGATGCGGATGGCCTCGTTTTCGTCCATGCTGACGCCGCGGATTTCATCCAGACCCTGAATCGAAATCAGTTCTTTTCCCGCACGCTTGCCCTCTCGCATCTGCACAAGAACATCCGTGCCGCCTGCGATGATCTGGGCTTCCGGGTGTGCAAGGCGCAGCTCGATGGCGTTTTGAACGCTCGTCGCTTCATAGAGCGCTTTCATATCATACATAGCTTAGTTCCCCTCCTCTGCCCATTCGTCGTGAATCAGGCCTGCCTTCGAGAATTCCGCGTACAGAATATGCGGGGTGATCGGTGTTGTGTCGATGGCGACGCCGGTGGCCTGCAAGATGGCGTTGCGGATGGCAGGCGCGCCGGAGCAGGCGGGCGGCTCGCCGAGCGCCTTCGTGCCGAAGGCGGAGGTCGGCTCCGCGTTCTCCACAAACTTCGCCGTCAGGTGCGGGTGATCCATGAACGTCGAGAGCTTATAGTCGAGCAGGTTGTTGTTGAGCGGGCGGCCGGTCTTTTCATCGAAGAGCAGCTGCTCGCTCATGCCGTAGCCGATGGCCATCGACATGCCGCCGTGTACCTGTGCCTCGGCGAGGGCGGGGTTGATGAGCCTGCCGCAGTCGTGGACGTTCACGATGTTCTTGAGCGTCACCTTGCACATGGGGATATCGACCTCCACCTCGGCGAACGTACAGCCGAAGGAATAGGCGTTGTTGCGGATGGTGTAGGTCGATTCAGCGGTGATGTGCTCGCTCTTTGCGGGGTTATACTGCGCGGTCATCGCGAGCTCCGACAGGCTCATGAGCACCTTGCCGTCCGTCGTGCGGACGATGTTACCGTCCACGATATCCATGTTGTACTCCGCCTGCCGCGTCAGGTCGGCGGCGTATTTCAAAATCTTTTCTTTCAGCAGCAGGCCCGTCTGGCGGATGGAGAAGCCCGCCACGTACGTCTGGCGGCTGGCGTAGGCGCCGAGACCCGTCGGCGTGACGTCCGTATCCTGACAGGAGATGACGTGTACGTCGCGGTAGCTCTTCAGCCCGAGCACGTCGGCGCTCATCTGGGCATAGGCCGTGTCCGCGCCCTGTCCGATCTCCGTCTCGCCGCACTGCATGTTCACCGTGCCGTCGAGGTTGAGCTGCATGCGGTTGCTCGACGTCTCGAGCGAGATGGGATAGACCGCCGTGTTATACCAGAACGTCGCCACGCCGATGCCGCGGCGCACGGGGCCGGTATCCTTCGCGTATTCGGCGACCTTGCGGTCGTAATCCATGTACTTCCGCCCGACCTCCAGACACTGGCGGAACGAGTCCTCGTAGTTGACGTTGTGCGAAAACGCGTCCTCGAAGCCCTTGGGCATCAGATTCTGCATCCGGAAGGCCAGCGGGTCCATGCCGACGGCCTTCGCGCACTCGTCGACGTTCGACTCGTCGGCAAACGACGCCTGCGGCATGCCGTATCCGCGCATGGCGCCCGCGGCGGGGCGGTTGGTGAACACCGTCCACGCGTCACACTCCATGTTGTCACAGGGATAGTGCTGGGCAAACGAGCCCATCGCCTTGGCGACGATGGAGTGTCCGTGCGAGGCGTAGGCGCCCTGATTGGAGAAGCACTCCACCTTGCGCGCAGCGAACGTCCCGTCGCTGCGCAGCCACGAGACGATGTGGAAGCGGATGGCGTGGCGCACGCGGTTGGAGACAAACGTCTCCTCGCGCGAGCAGTCGACGCGCACGCAGCGCCCGCCGACCTGCGTGGAGCACCACGCGCAAAGCGGCTCATACAGCGCATCCTGCTTGTTGCCAAAGCCACCGCCGATATAGGGCTTGACGACGCGGATGTCGCCCCACGGGCGGCCGAGCGCCTGTCCCACGACGCGGCGGATGATGTGCGGGATCTGCGTGGAGGAGACGACCGTGATGCGGCCGTTTTCCTCATAGGCGAAGCACCCGTGGTTTTCGATGTGGCAGTGCTGCACGGTGGGGGTGTCGTACCAGCCCTCCACCCGGATCAGCCCCGGCTCCTGAATAGCGGCCTGATAGTCGCCTTTTTTCATGTCCGTGTGCTTGAGGATGTTGTTCGGGAAGTGCTCGTGCAGCTGCGGCGCACCCGGCTCCATCGCCTTCTGCGCGTCGAGCACGAACGGCAGTTCCTCGTATTCGACCCGCAGCGCACACACGCCCTGCATGGCCGCGACCTCGTTTTCCGCGATGACGACGGCCACATCGTCTCCGTAATAGCGCACATGCCTGTTGAGCAGATGCCGGTCGGCCACGTCCTGATGGCCCGGATCCATCGACCACGGATGACCCGCCGTTGGGAACGGATGCTCCGGCACGTCGAAGCAGGTCAGCACCTTCACCACCCCGTCGATCTGTTCGGCGGCGGTCTTGTCCACGGATTTGACCAGCCCGTGCGCGATCTCCGCGTGCTTGATGCGGACATAGAGCGCCTCGCGGGGCATCAGATCCTCATAGTATTTCGTTCGCCCGGTCGCCTTGTCAAAGGCGTCCACGCGCACCTCGCGTTTTCCGACCTCTGCCATATGTATCTTCCTCCTTGCCCCGAGGGGCGACTTGTTAAAATACATGATAATAGCTCTTATAAATCAGACTTATTGTAGCATATTTCACGGCGCTTGAAAAGCACTTTTCGTAATACTAATCTGCGAATAGCGCAAAAACATTGACGCTGCACCGCCCGTGCGGGTATACTATGGGAAACGAGAGGAGCGTGGTCTGTCTTGCGCAGGAAAATCGGCTGCGTCGTCATGGCGGCGGGCAATGCCCGGCGCTTCGGGCGCAACAAACTGGAGGAAAACGTCGGCGGCGTGCGCATAATCCGCCGCGCGCTCGAGGCCGTGCCGCGCGGGGAGCTTGTGCGCGTTGTGGTCGTCAGCCAGTACGCGGAGATTGAAGCGCTCGCGGCGGAATACGGCTTTCTCGCCGTCCACAACGGCGATCCCGGC
>ENA-ORTY01003216-ORTY01003216.1-human-gut-metagenome-genome-assembly--contig:-NODE-3216-length-14328-cov-2.738457_pt1 | contig 14328 bp, 10 predicted proteins | sample MGYA00241917_ERZ509198 | MGnify/ENA primary metagenome ERZ509198 (study PRJEB26280, sample SAMEA2338857) | human gut metagenome | biome: human gut; feature: human-associated habitat; material: faeces...
GCGTGGATGATCAATTACCTGCATAAGAACAAGATTGGAGTTATTTTGGACTGGGTACCGGCACATTTTCCGAAGGATGCACATGGTCTGGCAGACTTTGATGGTGTACCGGAGTATGAATATGCAGATCCGAGAATGGGCGAGCATCCGGACTGGGGAACCAAGATCTTTGATTTTGGCAAGAACGAGGTAAAGAACTTCCTCATATCCAACGCATTATTCTGGATCGAGCATTTCCATATCGATGGACTCCGCGTGGATGCGGTGGCATCGATCCTGTATCTTGATTATGGTAAAAAGGACGGCGAATGGGTACCGAATGAATTCGGCGGCAATAAGAACCTGCAGGCAGTGGAATTCTTTAAGCATCTGAATTCAGTAGTGCGGGGTACATATCCCGGATTTATGACGATTGCTGAAGAGTCAACCGCGTGGCCTGGTGTTACACATTCTATTGAAGAGGACGGTCTCGGGTTCAGCTTTAAATGGAATATGGGCTGGATGCATGACTTTTGTGAATACATGAAGCTGGATCCTTATTTCCGTAAGGATAACCATTATGCAATGACCTTTGCCATGAGCTACAATGAGAGTGAGCATTATATCCTGCCGCTTTCCCATGATGAGGTAGTCCACCTGAAATGCTCCATGGTAGAAAAGATGCCAGGCTACAAAGTAGATAAATATGCCAATTTAAGACTGGGTTACACTTATATGCTTGGACATTCCGGCAAGAAGCTGCTTTTCATGGGACAGGAATTTGGACAGGAAAGAGAATGGAGTGAAGCAAGGGAGCTTGACTGGTTCCTTCTGGAGAATGATCTGAATAAGGGTATGCATGATTATGTGAAAGAGCTTTTGCAGATCTACCGCAAATATCCCTGCCTGTATGAAAACGATAACAGCTGGGCAGGCTTTGAGTGGCTGAACTGTGATGACAAGGACAGGAGTGTATACAGCTTCTTCCGTAAATCAGAGAATGGAAAGAATGAACTGTTATTTATTCTGAATATGACTCCCATGAAGTGGGAGAATTACGTGGTTGGAGTACCGAAGAAAAAGAAATATAAGCTGCTTCTGAACAGTGACGATACAAGATTTGCGGGAAATGGAAATGTGATCCCGAAAGAGCTTGCAGCAGAAGCAAAGCCGTGTAATAACAAGAAGTACAGTATTACATTTGATCTGCCCCCGTATACAGCAGCAATCTTTCTTTTTTAGAGGTTAAGAAAACAGAATATGTTACCGAAATAAAGGGTGAATGATATTGTCATTCACCCTTGTTTTTTGCAAATAATAGGATAAAGGAAATGAGCATGAATATTATCTTTAACGGGACAGGACAGGATCCCAAGGCCTATTTGAATAAAGACAGGGAGACAACAGGATATCAGAAGGCTGACAGTACCAGAGAGGTATGTTCGGCCGGGTTTGCATTAGACATTTCTGGCACAGTTACGGATAACAGCGCTTACGCAGGTCACGGAAGGACCGCAGAAGAGGTTATGCAGAAAGCGGGTATGGAGGATATTACTGCCCGCAGGAACTATATGGCAGTGATGTCTAATTCTGTATCTGACGAAGATTTTGCGAAGCTTCAGGAAGAAGGCTTTCATCCGGGCAGTACAGAGATCGATACGGTTGTCACCATTGTTGACAAGATAAAAGCAGCTCTGTTAAAGGGAGGTACACAGGTTGTTGGTTATACTGATACCATAGACGGTGAAAGCCTTGCTAGAATCACAGGAAGTGAGAGCTTTGCCAGAGAGCTGCAGAAGCAGTTCGCAGAGCAGGACATTCCTCTGACGGAGGGGAATATAGAGGAGGCTGTAACGACCTATGAGCAGCTGTCCTCCGTTTCCACTCTGAATGAGGACACCATACGATATCTGGTAGAAAATCAGCTTGACATTACTCCGGAGAACATTTACTTTGCCATTCATGCAGGATCAGCAGGAAGCGGCAGGACTGGACAGGGATACTACAGAGCCGGTGAAATGGATGGCTATTATGTAAAGAAACCGGAAACCGTGGAGTATGAAAGTCTCATGCCTCAGATTGAACAGGTGATACAGGAAGCAGGGCTTTCTGTTGATGAAGAATCTGTTTCCGATGCCAAATGGCTGATTGAAAGGGGGATACCCTTTAACACAGATAATCTGACAAAGCTGCATGAGCTGGAGAAAATGACGTTTCCCGTTTCGGAAGAGGATTTTCTGAAAGCGGCGGCAATCGCCATTTCTGATGGAAGGGCAGTGCGCAATGCTGATCTGACTGCGAAGGAGAGCCTTCTGCAGCAGGCAGTAAGAATAGAGGAAGGTACGAAGGAGCTGACAGACCGGGACGCAGACAGGATCCTGATATCAGAGCTTCCTTTTCAGCTGAAGAATCTGTTTGCAATCCATGCAGAGAGCACAGGCTTGGAAGAGACTGCAGATCAGAGCAGCAGTGATTCTCTGCAGGGAGCAGGCATGAGTGCAGACAGGCTGCAGGCCAGAAGGTATCTTGAAGAGGTACGGCTTTCCATGACAGTCAGTGCCAATTTAAAGCTTTTAAGGAGCGGCTTCCAGATTGAGACAGCTCCGATGGAAGAATTGATCCGCAGGCTGTCAGAAGCAGGGATACAGGTGGATAGAGAGCTTACAGGAGAAACTGATCCAGTAAGAGCACAGGAAAAGGCAGGCTGGTACAGAGATTCCCTGCAGGCAGCAGAAAGCCTGAGGAGAGCTCCGGCAGCAGTGGCCGCGCAGATCGAGTCAGCTGATACACTGGAGGGAGCTGCACAGAAGAGCAAAGCTGTCCGTATCTCCATGGAAAAAGCCGGTGAGAAGTACGAAGAGCTGATGACAACTCCAAGAAAGGATCTTGGAGATTCCATAAAAAAAGCATTCCAGAATGTAGATGATATCCTGGCGGATATGGGTAAGGAGCTGACAGAAGAAAACAGGAAAACGATCAGGATCCTTGGCTATAACAGCATGGATATGACAGAAAAGAACTTTGAAAGGATCCGGGCATCAGAAAAACTGCTGAAGAATATTACAGACAATCTAAGACCGGGAGAGGTTCTTTCCATGATCAGGAAGGGGATCAATCCTCTTACCATGACGCTGGAGGATCTTTATACCTATCTGACGGGGCAGGAGCAGATGCCTGAAGAGGAGCTTGCCTCCTACAGTGAATTTCTTTATCACCTGGATCAGAAAAAGGAAATCAGTCAGGAAGAGAGAGATGCTTATATCGGTATTTACAGGCTTTTCCGTCAGATTGAAAAAGGGGATGATGCAGCACTGGGCGCTGTGGCAGATACTGGCAGGTCAGAAACCCTTGAAAATCTTTTGTCAGCTGTGAGAACGGCGAAGAAGAAGCATATGGATTATAAAATTGGTGATGGGAAAGAGGTTATCGAAGCAGGTGACCTTACAGATTCCATCATTGCGCAGATCGAGCGGGGGTTTATCCATACAAGAAAAGAAATGCACCAGGCATTCACAGAGAATGATGATCCGGCGGCAGATGAGCTGGCAGAAGGGAAACCGGCTGAAGGAGAAATGGCTGGAGGGGCAGAGAATTTCCGTGCAGCGGCCGCCAGCGAAGAAGAGATTTTCCGATATCTTTCAGACAATGGACAGCCTATCACGGCAGATAATCTGCTGGTGGCAGGAGAATTGCTGCGGACACCTGCAGAACTGTTCAAGGGTATCAGGGGTTTTGAAAGAGGAGCTCAGACAGCTGGTAAAGCGAAGAAGGATCATGCAGACAGGACAGCCAGGGAGCCATCAGACGAAGCTGGTACAGACAGGATCAGTATAGAAGACCTTGGTGAAGAGCTATTATCCGGATTTACGACACAGGAGAGTGCAGGTAAGGCTTATGACCGCCTGGCAGATGTTCTGTCAGAGCAGATTGAAAGACAGGCCTTTGAGAACACAACAGATATCCTGGACGTAAGATATCTGCACAGTCTTTGCAGACAGGTAGGCTTTCTGAGATCTATGGCCAAAGAAGAAAATTATACCCTGCCGCTTCAGATAAATGGAGAGTTGACAGCGGTAAATCTGACTATGATCCATAAGGAGGGGGCAGAAAGTAAGGTTACTATCTCTCTGGAAACGGAAGCGCTTGGAAAGAATGCAGCGGAGTTTTCCTTTGGAAAGATGGGACTTACAGGCTGCAGCATCAGTCAGGAAAGACGTGCTGCAGAGAAGCTTTCCGGAGAGGCTGAGCTTTTCCGGCAAATGCTCTCTGAGGAAGAGATCCGGGCAGGAGACATTCACTTCATTACAGAAGAAACCCTGGATCCTGCCGGTTATGCGTTAAAGGCCGGATCTGGTAAGAAAAAAGGACAGACGGATGCAGCCCTGTACCGGGTTGCCAGAACATATATCAGTTTTATCAGACAGATAAGCAGAAAGGAATCAGAATAAAATGAAAATTAATTTTAATGCGTCCGCAGCAATTGCCAATAATGCACTGACAAGAAACGACAATAAGCTGGCGGCATCCCTGGGAAAGCTTTCCTCCGGCTATAAGATCACGCACGCCAAGGACAATCCGTCAGGACTTGCCATGGCCAAGAGAATGAATGCACAGATTGCGGGTGTTTCTGTTGCAACAGATAATGCAGGCGATGGTATTTCTGTGATCGAGATCGCAGATGGAACCATGTCAGAGATCCATGATATGCTGCAGCGTCTGAATGAGCTTTCTGTAAAAGCAAGTACAGGAACCCTGACGGAACAGGATCGTGAGATCATCAATAATGAAGCCCAGCAGCTGAAAGAGGAAATTGACAGAATCTCAGGAGAGGCTGAGTTTAATGGACAGAAGATCCTGGATGGATCCTTTGACCTGAAAGGGTATACCAATAACGTTGATGTGAAGGTTGCTTATTATGGAGATGAGGTTAAGGCGGGACAATATCAGGTGGCAGACCTGAAGATCGGTACGGATAAGGATGGCGAACTGGATTCGGCAAAGTCCTCTGTAACAATTACGGGACCCGACGGACAGACTGTTGCCGGAGCAAAGATAAGTGGTATAGACGGTAATATCGCCACGATCACCGGAGACAATGGATTTGAACTGAAGCTGGAGATCCGGAGCGGCATACAGAAGGATGATGTTACTACAGTTAACAATTTTAAGATGGAGCTTGCAGGCTTTGGCGCTATGGACACTCAGATCGGTGCTAATGAAGGACAGCAGCTTGGCATCCGTATCCCCAGAATTTCCTGCCTTAATATGGGAATCGAATCTCTGGATCTGACGACTGCAGAGGGTGCGACAAAAGCGATCGATCAGGTTGATGCAGCTATTAAATATGTATCGGAGGCAAGAAGCCGGATCGGTGCTTACCAGAACCGTCTGGAGCACACAGTCAGCAGCCTGGATATTACTTCGGAGAATATGACGGCAGCTTATTCCAGGATCATGGATACAGATATGGCGGAAGAAATGACAGAATATACAACTCTGCAGGTACTTTCCCAGGCAAGTACCTCCATGCTGGCGCAGGCCAATGAAAGACCTTCCCAGGTACTTCAGCTTCTGCAGTAAGTACAGATTTCTGACACATAGAGGGAAATGAAATGACGGATGAAAAGAAACAGCAGTATACGCTGAAAATATCTCAGGCAAGCCGGACACAGCTTGTAGTGATCTTATATGAAATGACACTGGATTATCTGAAGGAAGCAGAAGATGCGGCTGGCAGCAGGGATGAGGCAGCCTTTCATACCGGTATCAAACGGGCAAGGGCATGTATCCACGAACTGAGCCACTCTCTGAATCATGAATACCCTGTTTCCGGAAACCTGCTGCAGCTCTATCTCTTTGCGGACAGGACGCTGATCCAGGCAGATGCCAGACAGGATGCCGCACTGCTAAAGGAGCCGGAGGATATGGTCAGAAAACTTAAGGATGCTTATGAGACTATCAGTGAGCAGGATGATTCCGGTGCCGTTATGGAAAACACGCAGGCCGTTTATGCAGGACTTACCTATGGCAGAGGAGCTCTGAACGAGAGCTTAGCTGATCAGGGTAGCAGCCGGGGCTTCCGTGTTTAAAACAGAAGCAGTAGTTTTTTCTTCAGGCAGCATACACAGGTGTGCTGCCTGTTCCATTAAAAATTTATAGCGCTTCAGCACAGAATTGACCTCGTAGATATAGCAGTCGATGAGATCCGGTTCTGTGACATTGTCAAAGCCCGCATATGCGATCTCCAGGGCTTTTTTTGTTTGCTCCAGATCAGAAAGAAGAGCATTTCTCTGTAGTTCTTCCTCTGAAAGGGTTCTGTTGGTATGGGAAGAAAATCCAAAATATGATTTCATGTGCAGCCTCCCAGATATTTCCTTTTGAAAAAAGTATAGTCCGGGTTTCTGGCTTTTATTCATAAATTACATGAAGAAACATATATAATTACAGGAGATGTCTGGCTGGCCTGGACATATAGACAGCTGGACTGGAGAGAGGACGGAGAAAGATTTAAAATAATGAAATTGATGGAAAAAATTTTGAATTTCATATTGCGGGGCATGGCAGGCTGTCTGCTTTTTTATCTGGGGAATCAGGTGCTTGGCAGCATCATGGAGGGGATCCACGTTGGCTATAATCTGATCACATTTTCTATAGCAGGTTTTCTTGGGATCCCCGGGGTGCTGGCACTGTATGGTGTGCAGTTTTATATGCTGCTGTGAACGGATGCTACATTTCCAGGTGGTAACCGCAGCAATCCAGGATCAGCTCACAGAATACAGAATTGGCCCATGAAAACCATGGACGGGTATATTGTGCAGGGTCATCTACCAGAAAAGCCTCATGCATGAGGTCAGTGCCTGCATCTGTATGAGTCAGCGTGTCAAGGAGCTGCTCACGCTCTTTGGCAGATGTAGTAGTCAGTGCCTGCATGGCGAGTCCGATATGCCATATATAACGGGCTGGTGTATGTGGGCTTCCAATGCCTTTTGCACAGGCTCCGGCATAATAATAAGGGTTTCTGTCACTGAGGATGATCTCTCTTGTGTTCAGATACCGCCCATCTTTCCTGTCGCAGTATCCGATATAGGGAAGTGACAGAAGGCTGGGAAGATTGGCATCATCCATGATGTTATATTCGCCAAATCCGTCTATTTCATAAGCATAAAATTCTTTACTTTGACCAGGAACAATAGAAAGGGATTCTATTGCTTTCCGCAAATCTGAGGAAAACTGGTGTGCCTCTGCTGCTAACACAGAGTCATGATATATCTGCTCAGCTATTTCTGAAATATTTTCAAGAATAACGCTGGCGAGCATGTTGGAAGGAATTAAATATCCATAAGTACAGGAATCATCACTTGGGCGGAAGCCGGACCATATCAGCCCAATATTGCTTTTTACCAGTGCGCCCTTTCCATTTCTGGATAATGTGTCAGTGGGAACGCAGTTCATGCGTTCAAAGGTGTAGGGAGATTTATGCTCGTGATCCTGTTCTGTACGGAATACGGATATAATCGTTTTTGCGGATTTTAACCAGTCCATGGTAAAGTGTGCTGTATAACCGGTATTTTTCCAAAAGAGATAAGAGAGCTGGACAGGAAAACAAAGAGAATCAATTTCAAATTTTCTTTCCCATAATTCCGGCTTCATATCTGTTTTGTCGTGCTCCCAGCAATTACCATTTGCACATTCATTAAAGGCGTTGGCATAAGGATCTATCTGGATACATTGCATCTGCTTCTGGATCAGGCCGCTTATGATGTCGGCAATCTCCGGATCCTCTTTGGCAAAAAAGAGAAAAGGACGGAGCTGGCAGGCTGAATCACGAAGCCACATGGCTGGAATATCTCCGGTAATAACAAATATGGAACCGTCGTCCAGTACTTTTATGGTGGTCTGTAATGTATTGGAAATACAGTTTTCAAACATAACAGCAATTTTGCTGTCAGAACCAAACCGGTCTTTTACCTGCTGGATTGTCTGGTCAATGACAGGATAATGATCTTTTATAGTTATCATAATAAAGCACCTTTCCTTAATAATATTGTTTTTTGATTTTTTCATAGGCATCCCATATTCATGCTAACAACGTATCCTTTCTAAAATTATCATTTATATACTCCTCGAGTATAACATAAACGAAAAATAATTTAAACTATTTTTGTAAAAATCTTTTATAAAATAATTATGTAAATATACTTTATAAAACAGAGGGGTGATGTTATGATGAGAAACAGAAGGGGGAATTGTAAATGAAAAATACGACACGGGTTCTGAAAGAAGCGAATAAATATCTGATCATGCAGACCATCCTTCAGTACCAGCCACTAACGATAGAAGAGATCGTACGCAGAACGATGGTCAGCCGGCCTACTGTTCTTGAGGTGATCAAGGAGCTGCAGGAGAATAATTATATCATCAAGGAAGGACAAGTCAAGAGTACGGGTGGAAGACCTGCGGATCTGATACTGATCAATGCAGAAGCCTGTTATGCAATAGGTGTGGATCTGGAGTTTGCTATCCATACGGCCAGACTTGCAGTAACAAATGCAGCCAGAAAAATTGTCGGCTCGAAAGAAATCCACTTTGAGGGTGATGCAGATGCCGAAATGATCATGAAGAGTCTTATAGATGAAATTGACAGCATGGTAAGGCAGACCGGTATCAGTATGGATCAGCTGGCAGGTATTGGACTTGGGCTTCCTGGAAATGTTGATGAACCAAACGGAATTTCTATTCACATTGAACGTATCAGAAACTGGGATGATATCCATGTCAGGGATATATTAGAGGAGAAATTCCATGTGCCCGTATATATCAAAAATGATGTCCATCTGCTGGCTGAGGCAGAACGTGAAAAATATATGTCATCTGACATACAGGATTTTCTTTATATCGGACTTCGCTCCGGTATAGGAAGTGCTATTTTCTACCACGGACATGCCCTGGACGGACGTCAGGGTAATGCAGGCTTTATCGGACATACAACGGTCAATCCGGAAGGGCCCCTGTGCTCCTGCGGCAGACATGGATGTCTGGATGCATTTGCAAGTGAGATAGCAATGAACAAAGAATATAAAGCGCGGTGCATTAAGGCGGGAAATTATAATGCGGAAGAAAGGCACCGGACAGTGCTGGATTTTATTGACAAGGCAGAAAAGGGAGAGGAAATCAGCTGCCAGATATTGAAGCAGTCTGCTTTTTATATTGGAATTGCTGTCGCAAATATGATCAAGACTCTGGAGGTTACTACAGTGATCATTGGTGGATATCCTCAGATTAAGGACAGTGAATTCATAAAAGAGATTAAAGAAACGGCAAGGCAGTATATGATGAGAGGGTATGAAAATGAAATTGATATCCGGGTTGGCTCATTAAAACAGGAGGAGTATCCCTTAGGGGCATGCTGTCATGTGTTAAGTAATATCTTTGAAAAGCCAAAGCTTTCGCTGAAGGTTTAACAAAGTGCGGTATTCCGCAAGGAAATTATATAAATATACTTTACAAAGAGCCTATGACACTGCCGCTTTCACAGCAGTACTTTTATGGAACATACAGTAATCAATGGAACCTGATCTTAGCTAATTTCGTTATTTCCAGCATCCCTATTATTCTTTTCTATATCCTGATGCAGAAAAATATAGTAAAGGGAATAGCTGCCGGTGCCGTAAAGGGTTAGAGATCATACAAGTAAGGAAGGTACTATGTGGATTATCTGCGCTGGAGGCAGATAAGAAGAAAGCCATTAAAAGAATGAAATGGAGGATTTGTCGATGGAGCATTTATTGAAGATACCCTGTACAGCTATGCCTTTTGTAAGTGAAGCAGATTATAGTGTGACGTTGGCACCGATGATCCATGCGGATCGGACAGCACCATTTCATGTGGCAATTTATTTATTACAGGGAAGCATGGAGATTATAGAGGACGGGATTCCTTATAGAATTATGCCGGATCAGATTTTTTTCCTGAAAAGTGGTATTCATCATTGGGGGAATAAATCATTTGAAATAGGATCATCCTGGTATTATGCGCATTTTTATTGTGATGCTCCCTCATCCTGTATGGAGGAGCTTCCAAGAGGGATTTATTATGATGAAAGGGTAAGCCTTAAGCCTTCTGAGAAGGATCGGTATTTCATTACTCTCCCCAAATTAATAAATTGTGAAGAGAAGACACAAATAAAGAGAAACTTTGAGAAAATGATAGAAGCTCATATTCATGGGAATATTCCACAGACATCCATCCGTCTATGGCAGATTTTCCTGGAATGTGCACAAAATGCACAGGATGATAAGGTGAGCAACGGTTATGCGGAGCAGATACAGAATTATGTGAGACAGCATTATATAGATGGATTTACCTCTGCACAGATTCAGGAAGCCTGTGGCTTGTCCTATAAATATGCAGGAACCCTGTTTAAGGAAGTGACCGGACAAACCATTAAGGAATATCAGTGTACACTAAGATTACGAAAAGCAGAACAGCTGCTGAAGGAAACCAATAAATCCATTACAGAAATTGCGCAATTGACAGGATTTTCGGACGTGTTTTACTTTAGCAAAATATTTCATAGAAAGAAAGGATGCCCACCCGGTGAATATCGGAAAACATATATACCCGGTATCTAGGAAAGCAGGTCGGAAAAGCTCCCGTAATTTGAGGCATGTTATGGTAAAATCGGAAAAAAGTACAAATTATAAAGATTTTATTCCATTTTAAATTATGTAATAGAGGATTATTATACATAATATAGGAAGCAGGCAGAGCCGCCTGCTGAAAGAAACATGAATCAGATGGAGGGTATGTAATGGGTGATTTGCAATTAGTAAAGAAGTTTAAGGTAAATGATGGTTTTTTTGGCAGATATGAAAAGCTGGTCAAAGATGTAGTGCTTCCTTATCAGGAGAAGGCACTTAATGACCAGATTGAAGGTGCGGACAAAAGTCACTGTATTGAGAATTTCCGTATGGCTGCAGAGAAGCTGAAGACCGGAAAGTGTGATGGTGAGTTTTATGGTATGGTATTTCAGGACAGTGACGTAGCAAAATGGTTAGAGGGCGTGGCCTACTCTTTGACACAGTATCCGGATGCTGAACTGGAAAGACGCTGTGATGAAATTATCGATCTGATTGGCGAGGCACAGCAGGAAGACGGATATCTGAACACTTACTTTACCGTAAAGGCTCCAGATCAAAGATGGACCAATTTGCAGGAAGCACATGAATTATATTGCGCAGGACATATGATGGAAGCTGCCGTTGCCTACGCTGAGTGTACCGGTAAGGTTAAATTGTTAGATATTATGTGTGGTATGGCAGACCATATTTACAAACGTTTTATTGAAGATGGAGCAGAAGGATATCCGGGACATCCGGAGATAGAGCTGGCATTATTACGCATGTATCGCTGCACTAAGAAAGAGAAATATAAGGAATTAGCACTTCATTTTATTAACGTGAGAGGTGTAGACAGTGATTATTTCTGCAAGGAAAAGGAAAGAAGAAAATGGACAGTATGGGGTGCTGATCCGGAGGACAAAGAATGCATGCAGTGTAATGCTCCGGTCAGGGAACAGAAGAAAGCTACCGGGCATGCAGTAAGAGCGGTATATTTATATACCGGAATGGCAGACGCAGCAATGGAAACTGGCGACACAACATTGACAGAGGCCTGCAAGACTCTCTGGAACAATATTACCCAGTGCAGAATGTATGTAACAGGTGGTATCGGTTCTGCTTATGAAGGTGAAGCTTTTACTGAAGACTATCATCTGCCAAACGATACAGCTTATGCGGAAACCTGTGCCGCAATCGGTTTGATTTTCTTTGCCAATAAAATGCTCTATCTGGAAAGAAATCGAAAATATGCTGATATAATGGAGCGGGCATTATATAATGGTGTGCTGGCAGGAATGCAGTTAGATGGAACCAGGTTTTTCTATGTCAATCCATTGGAGACCTTACCCGGTATTTCAGGGGAAGCAAAGACCCACAAGCATGCTCTTCCTGTAAGACCCAAATGGTTTGCCTGTGCATGCTGCCCGCCTAATGTGGCAAGAATGTTATCCTCTGTTTCTGAATATGCATGGCATTTGACCCAGGATACGTTGTTTTCTAATTTATATATTGACGGCACATTAGATTTAACAGAGAATTTTGGTGGTAAAATAATCTTAGAGACAGCCTACCCGTACAATCATGTTATTAGCTATAAATTTGCACCGGTAAAGGAAACTATGTATGTACCTTTAGCAATTCGTATTCCGGCATGGAGCAAGAACACGAAAATTCTTTTGAACGGAAAGCCTGCAGAGTATGAAATGAAATCGGGCTATGCATATATATTTGGAGAATACCGGGCAGAAGATATCATAACAATAGAGCTGGATATGGAAGTGAAAAGAGTATATACAAGCAGCCGGGTGGCAGCTAATACAGGAAAAGCAGCACTGCAGAGGGGACCGCTTGTTTATTGTGCTGAGGGTGTAGATAACGAAAATGACGTACTATCGCTAAGCCTGAAAAAAGACGGAAAAATAACGCTTAGCGAATATATGCCGGATAAATTATGCGGTATTCAGGAATTATATGCAGAAGGTTATCGGGAAGTCGTCAGTGATGACCTTTATAGCTATGATGCACCGGTAACAAAAGAATGTCAGATTACCTTGGTACCATATTATAGCTGGGGTAATCGCGGATTGAACCAGATGAGGGTATGGATTCCCATCAGCTGACAGAATTATTTAATTGATACAGAAAAAGGGATATTATTTTCATTAGAGAAAATAATATCCCTTGAATTATTTCGTATAGATCTTCCGGTATTCCTTTGGGGTAACACCAACGATCTGATGGAACCGCTTAATAAAATATTTGGGTTCAGAGTATCCAATGTCAGAACAGATTTCATATATTTTTTTGTTGGTATTGATAAGCAATTCTTTTGCGCGCTGTATTCGTATAAATGTTAAATATTCAATAATGGTCTGACCGGTTGTAGAACTGAAAATATTGCTGAGAGACGAATAGCTTATACCAAAAACATCACCTAAATCTGAAAGAGTCAGGTTTTCACTTATATGATCAGAAAGATAGTTTTGAATTTGTTCAACAAGAAAAGTATTCGTGCTGTTTGTCTGTTCAGCAATTTTTTCGAAAATATTATCAATCATAGCTAAGAGTGTATTTTCAATATCTTCAAGACAATAAAAATTATAAAGAAATTGAAGGTTTTCTGTATAATCAATATAGTACGAGGAAGGTACTTTCTTGTCGTTACAGTACTGGATGATTATATGGGTAATTTTATTTATCCAGGAATGTAATTCGTAATAGGATGGCTGTTTGACTCTGATGTAATCCATAAAGGAATAGATTTCATCTCTTATGTTTAGTAAGTTACCGTTTGTGAGCTGTAATTGCAGATTTTTGTAAACGGAGTATGGAAAATCACAAAGCTTTTGATCCTGATATATATGCACAGAAGTCTTTGAGTAGAAAAACTGTGTCAGAGTAGAAAGCGCGCTGAAAAATGCATTCTTTAACGTATCATTATTGCAACTGTGATATATTCCTGTATGGACAAATAAATCTGAAGTGAATTTCCAGATAAATTTTTGCATATGTCTTTTGAAAGCATCATAATCGATATCCGTTTTCTGTAAGATAATACAGTATATTTTTTCGTGGAATAAGAATACATGGTGTTCCGGCGATATTTCGGAAGCAAAATTTTGTATCAAAGCCCTATGATCGTTAATATGATTATTAAATTCATGATTTCCGGCTATTAGCAGGAACCAGGCACCTTGAAATGAGAAGCCACACTGTTTTTCCAGTATATGGATTGTCTGGCTTTTGTTTAAAGAAACTGACTCAGAAAACAGAAGATCCAAAAATTGATCAAATTCTGATGAAGTAAGATTATATTCATTAAAAGGATCATCCTCTAATCGGAAAAAGTTTTCCACACTTGTAATCACAGCATCAAATTCAGATGGAAGAATGGGCTTTACAATATAACGGAATACCTGGTAATCAACAGCCTTTTTGGCATAAGAGAATTCTGAGTATCCGCTGATAATAATGATTGGAATTAATTTGTTGTATTGGCGGATTCTGCTGATCAGCTCCAGACCATCAAATTTGGGCATACGTATATCAGTAACAATCAGGTTAATTTCAGGATGCTGAAGGAGGTATTCCAGTGCCTGACTCCCATCTTCAAACAGACCACCTATTTCCCATTGGGGAGAATGATTTCTGAAGATTTCAGCGATTCCATTACGGCTTTGTATTTCGTCATCAATGATAACTACACGATTCATAAGCTTTCCTCATTTCT
>ENA-ORTY01003218-ORTY01003218.1-human-gut-metagenome-genome-assembly--contig:-NODE-3218-length-14316-cov-2.786691_pt1 | contig 14316 bp, 14 predicted proteins | sample MGYA00241917_ERZ509198 | MGnify/ENA primary metagenome ERZ509198 (study PRJEB26280, sample SAMEA2338857) | human gut metagenome | biome: human gut; feature: human-associated habitat; material: faeces...
GGCATGGAGGGGGGGGGAACAGAGTACGAGCGTCGCGTTTTGCGCGGAAAACGCAAGCAAGAGCGAGTATCGGCAAGGCCGGTCGAGTTCCACCCGGAGGTCGCGGTCGAATATCTCGCGAAGCGCGGTTGAGAGCGACGAAGCTCAGCCAGCTCTTGCCGAAGGGGCCTTTCACCGCGCTGAAAGGGCGGCTGCCGCTGAAACCGGGCTGGAACGACCGCCGATTGCTGTATCAGCCAGGAAATTTAATACAGCCTTTATTTTTCTGATATTTGTTTTTTATTCCGAATAGCTATAAAACAGCGTTCATCGAAAGACAAAATTTTTCAGACTCGATATCTATTTACATTTCAGTTAGCTTGTTGATATCCATTGTATGGCTGCATTATAGAGAATATTTTATTGAGGAGCATATATTTATGAACGAATCAGATATGTTCAATGGAGATATTAAGATAAATTATTATGGTGCATTATGTACGATGATGTATGAAGAATTACATAGAGATACACCTCAAGACGAATTGGAATTTTACTTGTCTTATGCAAAAAAAGAAGTAAATATTTTAGAGGCGCTATGTGGGAGTGGAAGATTTTTTATACCATTTTTAAAAAGAGGTTTAAATATTAAAGGAATAGATAATTCCCATGAAATGCTGGAAAAGTTAAAACTAAAATCACCAAATGCAGATACTTTTGAAGTTGATATTGAACAGTATCAATCGAGTGAAAAATTTGATTATATTTTTATTTCATCTGGTTCAGTATCGTTATTTACAGATATACGGCAATGCAAGAAAATATTAAAAAAAATAAACTTACTGCTAAAAACAAATGGAAAATTTGTTTTTGCTGTGGATACGGTAGCAAGCCGCTGTAAAAATGATAATGATTACAATATTAAAGTGTCATTAAAATTAAAACATGACTATATACTGATTTTAAAAAGCAAAAATTGGTATGATGAAAAAACTCATACTCAATTTTCTCCAAGCATATATGAATTATATGATGGTAAAAAATTGTTACAAAGTGAGTTTATGAATTTTCAAATACATCTTTATGAACTGGGAGAAATGGATAATCTTTTGCAGGAAACAGGTTTCACAAAATTTTGTGTCTATTCTTCTTTGAATATATAAATTTATAATTGTTTTTTTATGGGAATATTAAATTTCCATTTCACGAGGCAATCCAGTGGCGTTCCTCCACTAATAAAGAAATTGCTGTTGATAATAAAGCTGAAATGTTTTTGTATGAATGCAGTCACTTATCATGCAAATGCATTGCCGGGCCAGCGACTCAACGGCGTACCTCATTGCGGCTGTCAGTGCCAAGCTGAAAAACCTGACGAATCGTGTCGATGGACCGAATTTCGCGGTCATGTTTTCGTGCTTCCGCAAAGCCGCGTTTAAGATAGTCAATGGGAGCATGGTTGAAACGGCGCACCAGAGAAGATGCCATAATTTCCAGGGCTTCCCGCGTTTTTTCGTCCACGTTTCCCAATCTGCGGCAGGTCAGCGCCAACTCTTCACGCATGATGTCTTCCCCACGCTTTACCAGTTCCACGATGGTGGGCTGGAGAGCAAGGGACTGCAGCCAGTCGGTGAAAATCTCTGTTTCCTCTTCCACGATGCGTCTGGCCTTGAGTGCTTCGGCCCGGCGCTGAGCCTGGTTTTCCTCGACCACTTCCTTGAGATCGTCAATATCGTAGAGATAGATATTGTCCAGATTATTAACGGCAGGGTCGATATCACGCGGCATGGCAATATCTATGAGGAACATGGGACGGTTCCGCCGCCTGCGCAGGACGTCCCGCACGTTATCCGCATGAATGACGGCTTCGGGGGATCCCGTGGAACTGATGACGATATCCGTGCGCGGCATGACCTCGAAAATGGCGTCAAAGGCTATGGCTTCTCCGCCGATACGTTCCGCCAGTTCCCGAGCGCGTTCCAGAGTACGGTTGGCTACCAGGACACGCCGGATGCCGGCTTGAATAAGATGCATGGCCGCCAGCTCGGCCATTTCTCCCGCACCTATGAGCAGCGCCTCATGTTGCGGCATATCGTCAAAGATTCTTTTCGCCAGCTCCACCGCTGCATAGCTGATGGAAACCGCACTGGAGGCGACAGCGGTTTCCGTACGCACCCGCTTGGCTACGGAAAAAGCCTTGTGCAGAAGGCGGTTCACGATGAGCCCGGCACTTTGGGCGTTGCTGGCTTTTCGGTAAGCCGCCTTGAGCTGACCGAGGATCTGCGGTTCGCCTAGCACCAGAGAGTCGAGACTGGAGGCCACGGAAAAGATATGCTTTACAGCCTCTTCATTCTGATATCGGTAGATATAGGGAGTCAGGTCATCGGGCGTTTTGCCGCAGATGGCGCTCCAGCGTTCCATGACATGACGCGGGCAGCGTTCAGAAGGCCCTACGGCAAGCACTTCCACCCGATTGCAGGTGGACAGGATCAGGGACTCCGCGACATCTTCGCACGGAGGAAGCGCCCATGTTTCGGGAGAGCAGAAGTTGGTCAGGGCAAACTGTTCCCGGACTTCTACCGCTGCAGTGCGGTGATTCAGCCCTATGAGATGAATGGTATGATCCATGATATACAGCTTTGCGGGCAATCAGAAGGTGAATTGGAACGCATGGCGTGTAGGCAGCAGAAAATTGACCACAAGCAGGGAGAAAAGTGAAGCTGCGAAGATACCCAGCGCCATGAGCGCCGGCTTGCGCCCCTGCCAGCCGAGAGCCTGGCGCTGATGGAAAAGCAGGGCGTACAGCGCCCACACAATCAGAGATATAAGTTCCTTGGGATCGCCGGAAAATATGCTTCCCCAGGCCAGACGCGCCCAGGCAAAACCGCAGATGACCCCAAGTGTATAGAAGGGAAAGCCCACAAGCGTTGCCAGGCTGTTGATGCGATCCAGAGCAGCCATGGAAGGCAGATCTCCCCGCAGCCCCGCGAGCCTGATTTTCATTTTGAGTTTTTTCTGCTGCCAGAGAAAGATCACAGCCGCTCCTGCGGCAACGGACATCAGCCCCAGCCCGGCAAAAATGCTGACAAGATGCAGGGCAAATACGGGGCCGGTCATGGCGGCGGCCACAGTGACGCCGCGAGCGTCCAGGAGCTGGGCCACCATCAGCAGAATGAAGGCTACGGGAGGAATGAACAGAAGCAGCACCGTCGTTTTCTGCCACAGCCACATGACAAGGCCTATGCCCACGAATGCCCATGACAGGGGCAGCAGATACAAACTGCGGACGACCATATTCCACCCGGCGGCCGCCGTTACGGCAAGAAGCAGCGTATGCAGGCCGAAGGCAGCAAGGCTGATTCCGGCAGCAAGGCCTTTTGCTCTGCCGCTGCGGCCGATATAGCCGGCCAGCAGTGCTACCGATGCCACAGCATACAGCAGAAGCGTCAGAAGAAAGAGGACATCAGTCCAATCCATTCAGCAACTCCTTGAGTGAACCGTGAAGCCCGGGGGGAAGGATCGCCTCCGCCATGCGCAGAATTCGTTTATGATCCCGTGCCGCGTACGCGGCACGGAAACATGAGCGAAATTCAGGCGAGCAGAGCGCACGAAAAATTTCGGCATTCCGATCGCTTCCAAGTCCCAGATTCAGCAGTATGGGACGCAGTTTCTCCAGAAAACGCGCCAACGGAACATAGCCTCCCCCCAGCCAAGTTTCAAGGTCTTCTTTCAGGGCTCTGGCGAGAGCGGGGCTTGCCCCGCCGGTGGACAGGGCGAGAGAGAGAGGAGGGGCATCCACATGTGACGGGACAATGAACGCGCCTTCGTGCGGAGCGTCTGCGACATTGCAGAGTACGTTCCTGGCGCGGCACGCGGCGGCGGCAGTCCGGTTGACCTCTCTTGACGAGGTGCAGATGAAAACCAGAGCTTTCCCGGCCATGTCCTCTTCCCTGAATGGGCGGCGTTCGAAGCAGAAACGGGAATCTTCAACAAAAACCTGAAGTTTTTCGGCGTCCGCAAAGGGATCCAGAGCTACAACGCCGGCAGCTCCGCATTCCAGCAACGCGGCGATTTTGCGGCGCCCTACACGGCCCGCGCCGATCACGAGGCAGACGGCCCGGCTCAAGTCAAGAAACAGAGGGTAATAACGCATTTGCTCCATATAGCATGGCGCGGAAATGAAGGGAAGCGCAATGACAGGGCGGAACTTGCCGCCGCTTTGATTTCGGGCTAGTTTGCGCCATGACGAAACGGCTTGTTGTGCAGCTGGCGCGCTTTGGCGATATTGTCCAGAGCAAGCGCCTGATTCTTTCCCTCAGGCGGGAGGGAGACGTGCATCTGTGCGTCGATCGGAGTCTGGCGGCTCTGGCTCGCCTGGTTTACCCCGACTGCGTGATCCACGCGCTGCCCGCTCACGGCTGTGATGCGCGGACGGTGCTGGAAGAGGGACGCGCCGTCTTCGAGCATCTGCGTTCCGAACATTTTGCCGAAGTCTATGCGCTGAACAACGCTGGACTATGTAAAGCTGTCGCTTCCCTGTTCCCTCCGGAAGTTGTGCGCGGCTATCCCGTGCGTGGGGGGCAGGCACTGCGTTGTCGCTGGATACGCATGGCCTTTCGCTGGATGGCGGAGCGGCGTCGCTCTCCCCTCAATCTTGCGGATTTCTGGGCGTCGCTTGCGCCTGTGCCGATTTCTCCCGCTCTGGTGAATCCCCCGGCTGTCCCTGGCGGGAAGGGGCTGGGCATCGTGCTGGCCGGGCAGGTGCGCCGCCGTTCTCCCTCGCCAGACGCTCTGGCTCTGCTGACCCGTATCCAGGCAGAGAAGCTGGGCCGCGCAGGAAAATGCCCGGTGTATCTGCTCGGGACGTCAAAGGAGCACTCTGCCGCACGTGATCTTATGGCGCGACTGCCGGGTACGGTTGTGGAACGATGCCTTGATCTTACAGGAAAAACAGACTGGGCGGCCCTGCAGGATATACTTGCCGGATTGGATGTTCTGCTTTCTCCGGATACCGGCACGGCGCATCTGGCCGCGCATCTGGGAGTGCCGGTTCTCGGTCTGTTCTGCTCTTCGGCCTGGGTATGGGAAACCGGGCCTTATGGCGTGGGGCATACTGTCTTGCAGGCCGACTTGCCCTGTGCGCCCTGTGCAGAAAGTTCACCCTGCCCGAAGAACGCTCCCTGCCGTGCCGCCTTCACTGATCCGGCCCTTCTGGCCTATCTTGCGGGGCGCGGAAAAACTGAACGGCGTTTTCCCCGGCATGTGCGTATTCTGCACGGAACCTTTGACGAAATGGGACAGACCTGGCGCGAGGAGGGAGGGGATTCGCCTGATCACGACGCTCCATTGCGGAAAGCCCTGCGCGACCAGCTCGCGGAATATCTCGGTCTCGGCACCACGCATGGCTCGGATGCCGCTGCCGCTCTCTACCGGGAGACGGACTGGATTCTTCCTCCGATCAGACCCTGACGCAATTTTCTACTGCTTTCTGCTGCTCATTTCAGTTCCCCCGATCTCATGTCGCAAAAAGGACGAAAAAACATGGAACAGCACCTGCGTATTCTTGTTGTGCTGCCGCTGTATGGCGGTTCCCTTCCCATTGGGCGCTATTGTGCTTCCGCCTTGGGTGAACTGGGCCATATGGTGGATGTCTTCGAGGCGCCAGCCTTCCATGAAGCCCATGCTGCGCTGCGCGGTCTGCGTGTGGCCGAAGACAGGATGGAACAGTTGGAAAACTCCTTCGTAAATCTGTTGGGGCAGGCCATTTATGCGCGCGTGGAACATTTTGAGCCGGATCTCGTGCTGGCTCTCGCCCAGGCTCCCATGAGCAGACAGCTCCTTCAGCGTCTGCGCAGGGAAGGAGTCCCCAGTGCCATGTGGTTTGTCGAAGATTATCGAGTGTTTTCCTACTGGAGAGTCTTCGCGCCGCTCTATGATTTTTTCTTTGTCATCCAGAAAGAGCCGTTCCTGTCCCTGTTGAAGGAGGCTGGCGTGCCTCATGCCATGTATCTTCCTCTGGCGGCACTGCCCGGGTTTCACCGGAAGGTGGAACTGACTCCCGAGCAGCGCCGTGAATACGGGGCGGACCTGTCCTTTCTCGGCGCAGGTTACCCGAACAGACGGGTGGCCTTCAGGACGCTTTTGCGGCGCGATTTTAAAATATGGGGATCGGACTGGGAGGGGGATGAACTGCTTGCTCCCCGCGTGCAACGGAGAGGAGCGCGGATTAGTGCGGAAGAATCCGTCCTCGTGTATAATGCCGCGAAAATCAACCTCAATCTTCATTCCAGTCTTGGAGCGGACAAGCTGGTAAGCGGAGGGGATTTCGTCAATCCCCGCACATTTGAGCTTGCCGCGATGGGGGCGTTTCAACTGGTGGACAGGCGCGAACTCATGCCGGAACTGTTCCGGCTTGATGGAGATGACGCGGAACTCTCAGTCTTTTCCAGCCCGGAGGAGATGGAAGCAGCCATTGATTTTTACCTTGCGCATCCCGAAGCCAGAGAAGAGATCGCAAGACGGAGCAGGGAGCGTGTGCTGGCCGAACATACCTATCAGCAGAGGATGGAGGCATTGCTCGGTTTTATACGTTCCCTCCGTCCGGACTGGCCGTGTCCGCGCGCCGAGCATGGCTGGCCCGAAGGCATGTCCGGCGGGATGCAGGAGGAGCTGACCAGCCTTCTCACTCGTCTGGGTCTGCCGAACAGTGCGTCGTTTGACGAAGTGATCGCACGGCTGCGGAACCAGAGCGGCGAACTGGAAAGCCTGGAAGCGGGGCTGTTGTTTCTTGATGAGTGGCGCAAGCAGTATTCCTGACATGCTTTTCCGGCCGGAAGCGGGGTTGCGTGGGCTAGACCGGAGCGGCGCGCTGCTGGCTCTGCGGGTGCGCTCCTTTGTTCGGGAAGAGCTGGGGGTGGACTGGCGGGGAAAGACTCTTCTCATCTCCTTATCCGGAGGTATTGATTCCACGGCGCTGTTCTGCCTGCTTCTGGCCTTGCGGCCGCTTGAAAAGCTGACACTGGCCGCTGCGCACCTTGATCATTGTCTGCGCCCGGAAAGCGGCGCTGACGCTGCACATGTCCGGGCTCTGTGCGCCGCCTGGGGCATTCCCCTTCATGAACGGCGTGAAGACATCCGGATGCGCTCGGAAAAAGAGGCCATCGGTGAAGAGGAGGCCGGACGCTCAGCACGGCGGGCCTTTCTGAGCGAAACCGCACGCTGTGTGAACGCAGACTGGGTAGTGTTGGCTCATCACGCGGATGACTTGGCGGAAGATATTCTTATGCGTCTGACGCGCGGCGCGGCATGGCCCGGACTCGGTGGCATGTGCGGCTGTGATTCTCAACCGGGCTTGCCTTTGCTTCGGCCGCTTCTGATGGAAGAAAAGGCTACTCTGCGCGGACTGCTGGAACGCATGCATGTGCCATGGAGAGATGATGTCACCAATGCCGAGCGCATCGGCCGGCGTAATCGGGTTCGCCTTGATATCCTGCCGCTGCTGAAAGCGGAGAATCCCGCCTTTCTTGATGCCGCCCGCCGTCTCTGGCGGAGCGCCCGCCAGGATGAGGCGTACTGGCGGGAACTTCTGGCCGGGATCTTCGACGGGAATGAAGCGACGGAGGATGGGCTGCTGCTGCGGAGGGAGAAGCTGATGTGTCTGCCGGAAAGCGCGCGGCTGCGGGCCTATATGATCGTTCTGGAGCGGCTGATCCGTTCACGGCCTCCTGGCTGCGGACAAAGAACACAGGGGCGCCATTCCGTCCTGTTTGCTCTTGATCGCGCCCTGCGCGAAAAACGCCATGGAAAACGCTTTCTCTTTCCAGGCGGCCTGGAAGCGGAACTTTCCGCGAGGGGAGTGCTTTTCCGTTTTGTTTTTCCGAAACAGGCTGCTGACAGCAAGGTTTCTGCAAAGACATAACCTGTTCATAAAGGCATACAGGGGGGCGGCCGCGCTAGACCAGGGGGAATTCCATGCGGATGAGCGCGCCGCCGTGCGGCGCGTTTCGTGCAATGATACTTCCGCCATGATCCTGCACCAACGCCCGGACAATGGAAAGCCCCAGGCCCGTTCCACCCTGTTTGCGTGAATAATACGGCTCGAACAGCTTGGCGGCGTCTTCCTCGGGGAGTCCCGGTCCGTTGTCCTCGATTTCGACCCGCAGATTTTCCCGTCTGGCGTCCAGTTCCGCGCGGATGACTACTTTCGCGCCCGGCGCTGCTGTTTCCCCACCGAGGGCCTCCGCCGCGTTTCCCATCAGGTTCAGCAGAACCCGGTGCATGGCCTCGGCATCCAGCGGCATGTCGGGAAGGGGGGACGGAATATCAAGCAGCCATTCAATGCGAGGGTGGCTGGTCCGGAACATGACAACAAGTTCTTCAAGTAACGGATAAAGGTTTCCCTCGGTCAGCGAAACTTCGGGAATGGCGGCAAAAGAGGAAAACTCCGCCACCATATTCTGCATTCGTTCGACCTCCTTGACAATTAATCCTGTTGACTGGGAGAAGGCGGGATCGCTGATGCCCGCCGAAAACTTTCTTTCCAGACGCTGGGCTGAAAGTTTGATGGGGGTCAGGGGATTCTTGATTTCATGTGCTATGCGCCTGGCAACCTCCTGCCAGGCGGCGAAGCGCTGCATACGGGCCAGCTCGGTAATATCCTCGATGACCGCGACCACGCTGCTGAATTCGCCGTCCTTTTCGATTTGTCCGGGCAGTACCACGACATGGAGCAGAAGTTTCCAGTGGCGTCCGCCGCGTACAAAATCCAGTCCCTGCTGCCAGGGGCGCTCGGGATGCCTGCGCAGAAAGTCATACATGGCATGGAGCAGGCGGGCATATTCCGGCTGGAGAGAAAGGGACGGATTCCTGCCTTCCCAGCGTTTTGCCGAGGTTGCAAATATGGTGCAGGCAGCCTTGTTCATGGTCTGTATGTTCCCATGCGCGTCAAGCGTGACCACTCCCGTGGCTATATTTTCCAGAACGGTTTCAATATACTGGTTACGGGCTTCAAGAATACGGCTGCGTTCTTCAAGAAGTTTGTTAAGGTTCGTCAGACGTTCCCGGCTTTCCCTGACGTCCTGCGCCATTCTGTTGAATGAGGTGACCAGCTGTCCGAGTTCGTCCTTGCCGGAATCCTGTACGGGGTCGTCCGGTTCGCCTCGGGCGAGTTTGACCGTGCCGCGCGACAGGGCGAGAATAGGCTCGGTAAGCTGGCGTGAAAGACGGAAAGCGACCCAGACCGATCCAAAAATGACCACCAGACTCAGCAGGCCGAGTACAAGGGAGAACGACAGCTTGAGGGGACGCTTCAGGTTTTTAAGCTGGCTGTATTCCTCGAAGCCCTGACTGATTTTTTCAAGTTCCGTCAGAAGTCCCTTGCCCATGGTTTCCGCTGTTACCAGGTAAAGTCCCTCTGTCCCCGGTACGGGAACACTGCAAACCACATAGTCTCCCGAAGGTTCGGACCACAGCACGGAATCGAAGCCGGAGCGGGAAGTCTGTTCCCAGTTGAACCTTCTGCGGACATTCTGCCAGATCGGGATGAAATTTTCCCGTGCATGCCAATGGCGTTCCACATAGGACGGAGGATTGGAGGGAATCCGCTGAATAAAGCCAACCAGCGCCAGTCCGCTTTGTTTCTGGTGGCGGATGAGCAGTTCGTCCCGACGATCACTGTCGGAAGGAAGCGCGGCAAGCTCTTCCAGCAAAATACCCGCATTGGCGCGCAGACGCTCTGCCGCTGCCGCATAGAAATTCTGCCCGATCTGCAGTGCGGCCTGCATGGAGTTTTCCACTTGGGACTTGAACCAGTAATCAACGCTGGTAACGACAACGCGGTTGGCCGCAAGAAACATGATAAGAACCGGTATGAAGGAAATGGAGATGAACGCGAGTACCAGACGGGTACGCAGGCGTGCCCCGAAAATCTTCCTCTTTCGTTCCAGAAAGAGTTTCACTACGCTGCGGGAAACCAGAAAGAGCACTACCAGCATCAGGATAATATTGATGTTGAGCAGAACAAGGAAAAGCCAGGAGTCTCCTTCCAGATAGGAAAGCTGCCACCATGAGCTGACCACCACAACCAATACGGTGATCAGGGCTGCCGTCAGTTCAAGGCGGCGACGACGCAGTTCGCGTTCCTTCTGCTCCTCCGGGGAACGTCGTATCGCGCGCTCTTCAGGAGGAAGAAGAAAGCCGTCATCCGGGTCAAATGACGTCCCTTTTCGATTTTTCATATAAAGTCCGGCTAAAATAAGTGTTGAGACTGCCTTTTTGTGGCACAGGGAGGATGGCTTGGCAAGCATCTGCCGGAGCGCCTTGCGCGTTCCCTCTTGCCATAATGGAAAAGAGGATTAGCTTAAGGAAACCGCGCCTGGCACGTGTTCGACAAACTGCCAAGGCGTCTGTATCGGAGAAGTGCTTATGCCCATGTTCGATTTCCATTGTCCAAAGTGTCAGTATCTTTTTGAGGAGCTGGTATTCGGAGATGAGGTTCCGTCCTGTCCGCAGTGCGGCGAATCCCGGACGGAGCGTCGTGTTTCCGCGCCAAGCCCGCAAAAAACGGGGGCCTTTCCCTTCAAGATCGGCCCTGTTCATCCCGCCATGCGCGGTCCCCGGCATTCATCATGCGGAGGGAACTGCGGGGGGGGCTGTTCCGGCCCCTCATGTTCTTCCGGGGGGAAGGACGGGACGCCGCTCTGAAAATGTTCCCGTTATCCCTTTATAACATTTTGAGGAGACTTGTAATGAACAGATTTTTCCGTCATGCCGTTTCCGGGGTGGCGATAGCCCTGATGGCCGCGGGTGCGGCACAGGCGGCCGCGACGTTGCCGAATTTCGTTCCGCTGGCGAAGAACGCCGGCCCGGCTGTGGTTAACATCAGTACAGAGAGGGAAGTTGTTGACCGCATGAGCAGCATGTTTGAAGGGCTTCCTCCCGGCATGGAACGCTTTTTTGAGCAGTTCGGGCCTTTTCAGGGGCGGCAGGGACCGAGAACCCGTAATGCTCTTGGTTCGGGGTTTATTATTTCGAGTGACGGCTATATTGTAACCAACAACCATGTGGTAGAGGGCGCCGATAAAATATATGTCAATCTGGAAGGGGATTCCAGCAAGGCGCATTCTTTGGAAGCCAGGCTCATTGGGCGTGATCCGGAGACAGATATCGCGCTGCTGAAAGTGGACAGCGACAAAAGTCTGCCCGTGCTTCCTTTTGGCGATTCAGATCGCCTTGAAGTCGGGGAATGGGTTGTAGCCATTGGTAACCCCTTTGGGTTGAGCAATACTGTTACGGCGGGGATTCTGAGCGCTAAGGGCCGCGATATTCATTCCGGCCCCTTTGACAACTTCCTGCAGACCGATGCTTCCATCAATCCTGGCAACAGCGGCGGCCCGCTGATTAATATGGATGGTGAGGTTATTGGGATCAATACTGCCATTGTGGCCAGCGGTCAGGGGATCGGGTTCGCCATTCCCAGCAATTTGGCAATGAAAATTGTTGACGAGCTGAAAGAAGGCAAGAAAGTCAGCCGCGGATGGCTGGGAGTCGCCATTCAGGACGTGGATGAAAACGTGGCCAAGGCACTGGGGCTGAAGGATGCGCAGGGAGCGCTTATCGGCTCCGTAACCAAGGGCGAACCTGCCGATAAGGGAGGACTCAAGGCTGGCGACGTCATTATCCGTGTAGGCAAGAACTCTGTGAAGGACTCCGCTGAACTCCTGCGCCGCGTCGCTGAACTCAAGCCCGGCACGGAAGTTTCCGTCACCGTGATGCGTAACGGCAAGGAGCTGCGCAAGACCGTGGTTCTCGGTGAACGTGCCCAGCGCGGCATTCAGCAGGAGGAAAGCAGAGCGGAAAGCGGCATTGCCCTCGGTCTGAACGTCCGGCCGCTGACCAGGGAAAATGCGAGGGCCCTTGATCTTCCCGCTGATACCAAGGGGCTGCTTGTTGTCAAGGTAAATCCCGGCAGCCCTGCCGATAAGGCCGGTCTGCAAAGCGGCGACGTCATCCGTTCCGCCAATCTCACTGAGGTGACCGATGCCGACGAATTGCGCAATATCCTTGAAAAGGAAGCAAAGGAACGTGGTGCGGTCATGTTTCAGATCCTTCGCCGCGGCGATAGCTTCTTCGTCACCATTCCCTTTGATTCCGGCAAGTAAGCAAGTTAAACAGAGGGGATAGTCCCCACATGAAAAGGCGATCTTCTTTCTGGGAGATCGCCTTTTCATGTGGGGGAGTTCTGAAGAAGTCTCGTTTCTACTTGACTCAATGGATAATTGTTTTAGAGCTTTTTTACTTTGGCTGTGTTATCATTAACGGTTGACGCCAACTCCGCGCAGCCGTAGGCTGAACGCTCGCGTCAGGCGAGCAGAGGGATGCCGTTCGTCCACTACCTCTTCCTGTGGGAAGACTCCCTGTTTTTACCCTTGACGTTGAAAGTGGACATGGAGTATGGAGGTAAAAAGGGAGAATTAACATGAAAAGAACAACAGTAAAAATAAGCGATGGGCATGTAGTCTATTCAGTAAATTATGATGTAGAAGATAGCGATACATGTAGTGGTATCTATGAAGATCTAAATCATTTTCTTGAAACAATTTCCGGTTATAAAGATGACAATGAGAATGAAAAAGACAATGAAAAAGACGATGAAAAGTCAGAAGAGAAGGATGCTATTAAAATATTGAGGACGGGATGGTATGTGTGGTATTCCGCATCAGCAGAAGGTTTGAAGCGGAAAATAGTTAATAAGGTTCAACAAATATGCCCCAATCACGATTTTGAGTGTCATGTGGTAGAAGCTATAAAGGGATTGGACTCCTTACAGTTAAATGAAAAAGACAAATATGCGGTGAAGAGATGGCTTAAACTTCATCCTATGAGGACTATACTCGACGTATATCGTCAAAATCACGATTGAGATACTCCTTTATCAAGGCCAGAAGTTTCTTCTCAAAGATTCCTGACCTACCTCCCCAATGAACAGGGATGATATATGCGTCTACGTCTATATCGTGAATAGGTCCTCCAGACTTGGACATAAGAATACAGGGCGTTTCAATATACTTGATATCCCTAGGTAATGCCATAACAGCCTCCTGAAGTTTAACATGATGAACTTAAGTCCTCCTCAATGGGGGACTTTTTTGTTCTTCCGCAAGTCTGTTGACTTCGGAAATGACTTCCAAGACGAACTCGTCAGGAGTTAACCCGAGAGCCTCACTCAGATAGAAAAGGACGTTGAGAGTGGGGCTTTTCGTTCCAGCCTCCAAACTGGAAATATACGCACGTTCGATCATGGCAAGCTCTGACAGCTTGCGTTTACTCAAGCCGAGCTTCGCACGTCGTTTACTCAGAACCGTTGCAACAGCCGCATTAAGATAGGGATACTTTTCCATCCCTTCCCATAGCTGAAAAATCTTGACTTGGCATGGGACAATAGTAACATAGCTCCCACGGTAAACATAAAACCTAAAGGAGTTCAGGATGGCTACCAAAACATTTGAGCTGCAAATCAAACTTCCGAAGGGCTCACGCCAGACTATTCGGATCCAAGCAGACAATCATCTAAAGGCAAAAGCCTTGGCTGAAATGCAGTACGGGAAAGGAACTATAATAGTTTGTAAGGAAGTAAGAGGTTGATGGTACCCAAGAGGAAAGACACACTGAACGAGCCAGAGGAAAAACCGGAAGAAGGACAGGGAAAAACCAAGAGGCGTTGTCGTGCCAGAAATGATGCCTACATTTCCACCATCCAAAAGACGATTGAAGATGATTTCGGCCTTCCAAGAGGCTCTGTAGTCCTTGTTGATCCTAAAGAGAAACCCATGAAACCAGAGAGAAAAATTAAAGCACTACGAAAGTGTTGGGGGTATGAGTGATGAAAAAGCTGTGGTTTCCACTGATGCTGCTTTTTATTCTCCTGAATGTGTCAGCCTGTAATGCTGAACAGGAGTGTCCAGTTGAGGTTATTGTGTATCAAACCGATGATAAATATAAATATAGTTTGGCAAAAATTACATCCTTAGTTGACGATATTACTATTACGGGAGTTATCGCTAATAGGGGCAATATAAAAGAGTGGGAAAAGCTATTACCTAAAACACTAAAATTCGGCGAAAAAGTAGAACCCTCCTTCCTTGCATGGGTTGATGACTTCAAAGAAATTGAAGTTCAAACAGACAGAGGGAATTGGACATTCAAATTTTAGATCAATGGGCATCTCTAGCTGTTTTTCACCTTATCGTCGTGAGACGAACTCAGGCTGAAATGCAGCCTATCCCACCACAGGAAAAGCTGGCTTGGCGGCAACGTCATGCCAGCTTTCGTCAAGCCTGCATC
>ENA-ORTY01003222-ORTY01003222.1-human-gut-metagenome-genome-assembly--contig:-NODE-3222-length-14284-cov-5.700190_pt1 | contig 14284 bp, 9 predicted proteins | sample MGYA00241917_ERZ509198 | MGnify/ENA primary metagenome ERZ509198 (study PRJEB26280, sample SAMEA2338857) | human gut metagenome | biome: human gut; feature: human-associated habitat; material: faeces...
AATATAAATTTTGTTACTTTTTTACATTTTAATCCCATAAAAAAATCACCTTTTAAATTATATTTTAAAAAGTGATTTTTATGAGTTGTATTTTTATTATCTATTATTCCAGTTCATTTCTTTCTCTTGATGGAAATGCTCTCGCTTCATCTTCAACCCTAATTTTAATTTCATATATTACATTTTTTTCTTCCTCAACATTCATAACTAAGTTATAACTTTCAAGTTGTAATTTTATATATTGCATTAATTCACTTGGCGACATATCTTCATAATTATCTAAAGCATTTTCGATTATTTGTTCTTTTATTTGTTCTAAGTCTGCATCTGTTCCATCTATAGTTCTTTCTTCTGCATCTCCTCTTTCTTCACTTTCTTTTACTTCCTCTGTCCTCTGTTCTATCTCTCTATCTTTTTCTTGAGTTCCAAGTCCTTCATTTCTGTTTGCTTCTTCTCTTACTCTATGATACACATAGTTATCATATCTTGATTTTACCCCTATTGGGATTGCTTGTCTATTTTCTCTATCATTCATATTTTGAATATATTGTACCTCTGGAATATTGTAACTTCCTATAGAAATGCTAATTCCTTCTTCAGGTCTTCCTGCTATTTGAAATAATCCTTTTACTTCCTTTTCTTCAACTTTAGTTCCATCTCTATTTATTGATGTTACCGTTCTTCCAGTATTTATTCCTTCAACTTGTCCTACTGATTCTACAAATTCTTTTGTACCATCTGCTTTTACACCTATCATTGTAAACCTGCCATCATTTTGGTTATCACTCTTTTCACAACATATTTGTACTTCACTATACTGATTTAATTCTGGTATAATTTGCCCTAATGTTTCATTTGCTGTTACTAATGTATGTGGATTTACAACCGCTAAACTTCTAAAATTATCCTCTTCTATTCCTATAATCTCTGCCGCTTCTTTCTCTTCTTTATCAAAGTTAATTTTTTTACTATTTTCTTCATATTTTTCTATATCTTTATTTGATAACTTTATGTCTTTTTCAGTCATCTCTTGTAATGAAAACTCTGCAGCACTTAGGTCTAGCATAGCATAATATTCTGGTGGCAAATTTTCTAGATTTGTTAAATATTCATCTGAAAAGCTTACATTTTCATCCGTATCTACAACCGCTATTAAATTTTGATTTTCATCATATATTTCATATGTTGTAAGTTCTAATTCATAATTATCACCAATTTGTGAATCTGTTTCAGTATTTAAATCTTCCTTACTATTCTTTTCCTTTTTATCTGCTTTTATATTCGGATTTTGAGTTTTTATTTCCACTATATACACATTGTTTTCCTCAAGGTTAGCTCCTCCAAAAAAGAAATCTTCATAATATCTAATATTATCTATATGTTCTGTTTTAGTGTCTAAAGTATTAGATATTTGTCTAAATAATAATGCAGATTTTTGTAATATTTCTTCTTTTTTATTATTAAACATAAATTGCACAATGAGTATTTCATCTTAAATACTCATATTCTCCTTCCTATTAGTTTTTTGTAAATTTTGTTTTTTTGTTTATATTATAACATAAAAAATTGGTAGAATATATATTCCACCAATTTTTTATTATTTATAATTGATTTTTTCTTTTTACATTACTATTTTAATATTTTCTTTTGATACTTTGAATTCTATTTTTCAAATGACATTACGAAGTTGGTTCCATCTAATAATTTTACTACAAATTGTTTCTCTATTGTTTGAGAAGAGTTCTCTCCATTTGTAATTACCATTTTATAAATATATAAATCCCCATTTTTCTCATATGATGTATATCCTAATTTATTTTGAGCATAAAAATTTGTTTTCATATAATTTTCAAAATCTGTTTGTGTTGGGAAATTGTTATTTTTATACGTTTGGTCTAACTTACTATATGCATAAGAATAATCACCATCATTTATTGCGCTAAACCAAAGTTGAAGATTATATTGTACTTTTTCTTCGCCCTTCGCACTATTGTATTTATCTGTAAATTCCTGTAATTCCACAGTATATATATCTAGTAGAACAGAATAATTCATAACTGAACTTTCTTTAAATATGTAATATCTTCCATTCTCATCCAAAACTACATATTGTGTATAATCATTGTATACAGACTTTTGATATTGCATAACTTTTGCTTGTTTTATTCCTATATTATTTATATATTGTGTATATCTTTCTATATTAGAAAACTTCTTCGTTCTATATTGATTATCTAATTTCTCGTAAGCTAATTTAATATCATTTTCTATTAGATACTGATAATTCTTTAACAACATTTGAGCCACTTCCGCATCGCTGACTGTTACAGTTATATATACATTATTTTCATTTTTTTCTATTTTTTCAACATTTATGTTTTCTTGTAATGTTATTATATTATTATAATATTCACTTTTAATCGGATATATAGAATATGTTGCATTATATTGGTCTACAAATACAATAAAATATGTATCCGCATTCTTTCCTTGATCTTGTAAATATCCATTTATATAATAACTATAAATTTCTTCTGTTTCTTGTATATACATTTCTTTTACAATATAATCTTTATTAGTAAAACTCCCAACATTTTCTTTCTCAATTATATTTTCTTGAGTTATAGCATTATCTTGTATATATCTAATATCTAAAATATCATAAACCTTTTGTTTTTCTAAGCTTAAAATGCTTTGATAGTAATTTTCTATGCAAGATTTTACAGAATAATATTGGTTTTGACTATCCACCAATTTTATTTTATTATTAACTTCTATCTCGTCAATTTCATAAAATACATTTTCATATTCATTTTTTGTTGTTTCTTGCTTATTATCTGTTATATCTTCATTGTTTTTTACAAAATATATCAATAATATTGCAATACAAATAATTACTAATATAATTATTAGCATTATAGCTATTAATATTTTTCTCTGCGTTTTCTCCATAGTTACTCCTTTATTATAATTTTTATATATACTTTATAATATTATAAAGTATATTATGGCATAATTATTGCAATAAATCCTAAATTACCATCTACTACTGCATTTGCTTCCTCTACTGATTTATATATTCCATCATGTTTTCTCGCTGAATCTAATATTGCAAACTTATATCCCTGAGCTTTTTGTTCTTCGGAAACAGGTACTATTGCCAAAATGTGTCCTGTTTCTCCTCCTATTACAGGATAACCTTTTTCTAGTGCTTCTAAAGCTGTATTCTGGTTTGTAGTCATTTGTGATTTTACTCCATAATACTTTTCTAAAAAGCTACTCCAAAAAATGCAATGACTTGATCCAACACCTGTAACATAGTAATCACCGCTAGGCCAATTATCTTTAATATTTGCAACAACAGTTTGTGGTGTAATAGATGGGTCATTTTTTATACCTGATAAAATCATTGCTAAGCTAGTAGGTCCACATCCAGCTGCTGGAATTGTCGACGTACCATAAGATCCTGGGTAATCTTTTTGTAAATAATGTGGAAATGTATATTTACCTAAAGTAATAGAATTTCCAGTAAAACTACCTCCTCCAATTATAGCATCTTGCATAGTAAATATATCAAAATCAAACTCAGTTACTCCAAAACTAGGATCATCTGTTGCCTTATATAATAAATATTTCGTTAAATCAACCATATCTTTTGTTGTTTTATTCTTTTCTAATATGTTAAATAACCACTCTCTAGCACTCAAAATACTATTATATGCTGTAAAATATTTTCTATCTTTTATTAAACTAACAAAGTTTTCTTCTCCATCTGGTGGATTTAATTCTACTTTTTCTTTTACAACTGCTGGTGATGAAATATATTTCTGAGTTTCTGTCGTATGTCTATTATCATCTGTTCCAGAAGTAGTAGTTGTTGGACTAGAATATGTATACTGTTGTGAATAGTTGACATACCATACATTTGCTTTTGTTAATACTGTATTTATAGTATTAGTTTTATCTATAGTAGTATGTGTTGTAGTATATGTCACTGTTTCTGTTGAAGTAGTTGTTTCTCCTGTTGTTGGATCTGTTGAAGTAGTTGTTATTGTATCTTCCCTTGTAGTTACTGTAACATTAGTATCTATTGTTAAATTATCGTAAACTGTAATTTCCATTTCACTTGCATATACCAAATCTGTTAAAGCCATTACAAAGTCTTTGCTATTACATGTTACTAAAAATGCCCATAAATAATCAAATGGCATTGTAAATTTGCTAACTAATGATTGATAATTTATATTTGTTGCTCTCATATTATATGTAGTTTTATCATATGCTTGCACTTCTGGGTCATTAGTTTCTACACGGTCTGTATTTTCTGACCAAGTAGCAACTTTTGCATATATTGTAGAAGATGTAGAAAGTGTACCAGCATTTCCATTAAATTCTCCTGTTCCTGAACCCAAACCATTATCATATTTAAATCCTAATGGATCTACAGCTGTACCATTGCTATAAATACCAAAATGTAAGTGTGCACCTGTAGAATTTCCTGTATTTCCAGATATAGCAATAATCTGTCCCTTTGTTACTGTTTCCCCAACTGAAACTTTAATCTCCTTATTGTGGAAATACTTTGAAACTAATCCATTACCATGGTCTATAACAACCATATTTCCAGCAGAATTACTATAACTTGCAGTTGTTACTATACCATCTTGACATGCATATACATTTGTTCCCTCTGGTACACCAATGTCAATAGCTTCGTGATATGTAGATGCTCCAGCTATTGGTTGAGCTCTTGGTCCAAAATATGATGTAATATTATTACCATCTGTTGGCCATTTTAATATATCTTTATCTGTTGAGACATCATCATTTTGTGTTGAATCATTATCACTTTCATCTTTATTGGAATCAATTTTTTCATCTTTTCCAAAGTCTGGATTTACAAAATAACTTCCCCCATTTACAGCTTTCGTTACTTTCCCTTTCCATTCTGGATGACATGTATCTGTTCCTGGATTTACGTGGTTTCCACGACCTCCTTTATACCAAGTATCCTTATCTACTATAAATTCTACTACACATTCTCCATTATTATGTCCCCATTGATTACATCCTTTATCATTTTGATTTTTAATGTCTCCAATAATACATGGCAATACTATTCCATTATCTAAATAAAAATCTATGTAATCTCCAACCTGTCCATAAGTGGTAGTACATGCAATAACATATCTACCGTTTATAATTCCGAAACCTTCTGCATCAAAGTTCATTCCTGCTTCTTCTCGCAGTTTATACTGAGTTGAAGTAGTAGAAGTTATCATTTGCCATCCCATATATGTATAATATATTCCGCATGCCTTCTGGAACTTCTATAACAGTTCCAGCTTTTATAGTTCCAGTAGTAGGGCTAGTTCCTATATAAGCCTTTTCTAATGTAAAATGACTTAATGCTCTTTCTCTATCAGCTGTACTTCCCGTTTGATTATATGTATTTATATACATTTGAAAAGTTTCAGGATCTACATATGTCATAGTTTTTATATTTCCAGATGTATCAGCTCTTTTTAATTTTATTATCCCCTGTACATCTTTAGAATTTGGATCTAATATTGTATCCCAATTAATTTCTTCATCTGGATTAGCTCTTGTATCTAAATATTGGGTTATCATCTCTGCCTTCATTAATTTTACAAGTTCTTCTGGTCCTTCTAAATATTCGTCTACACGGCTTCCATTCTCAATCATTTTATCCCATAACTCTTTTGCAGACATTGAAGTTGATAATTTTCCATCTGAACCAATATTTGTTGACCCCATATATTGTTTTGTAGCATATGGTGTATTAGACCAATCATTATCCTTATGAGTACCATCATCTAATGTAATAAAATATTTAATTGCGGCAATTAAAATTAAAACTGCTATAATGATTATTGCAATTATAAGAAATGGTCTTGTAATAATTTTCAATGTTGTCTTTACTGCTCTTTTAGCTATGTTTATAACATTTCTAAAGTTATTGTTTGAATTTCCCTCCATATTTACTCCTATTATTTCATTTTATAATCCTAATTCAATTATTCCATAATAATCATATACATTTTTATTTTCCAATGACAAATACCATTCATTATTTAATATCACTTTCGAGAAAACAACCTTTTCCATAATTTTATTTGTACTATATTTATTATAATACTTTATATTAATATTTCTTGTTGCTCCCGAAGGAACAGTTAACATTGAATTTGTTAGTTCATGTGTATATGCTTCGTATTTATTTCCGGAATCATCTTCTATATACATAGTTTCTATATTCTGTCTGTCATCAAGTAGGATACCATCTTTACTATTATTTTGAATTTCAAATGTATATACTTCATAGTCCATATAAATTTTTTTACTTAAAACTTTGACTTGTATGTTCATATAATTAGTTGTTCTATTTATTTCTGTTTTTCCTATATAATTATTAATATTTAATTTTATATTTCCATTATCATCTACTACTGTTATATACTCCTGTATATTTTCATCTTCATTATATACACCAGAAGAAAGTATGTCATTTGTATAATCTATTTTAAAAATATTATTCATCCAATTTTTAATAAGTGCCGTTTTCTTTCCATTATGAAATACTTGATTATAATAATTATCTTTAAAACTTTCCATACTAGGATATAATTCTTCTCTACAATCGGTAGACAAAAAACCATATGCTTTTTCAATATTTCCATTGTTACATGCGACTACAAAATTATCTATTAATTCTACATATGTTTTTTGGCTAGTATCTAAATTTTCTCCAGAAATAACAGATTCTTCTGTTTCTATTACCGATGTGTTCAAATTATTTTGTACAGGATCTTTTTTTTCATTTAAATTTATTGGCTCATTTTCTGTACCTTTTGTAAAAAACTGTAATACTCTTGGTAGAGCTATTAAAATAACTATAACTATTAAAATAAGTAAAATCTTTCTTTTATTATTATTATAAAAAGTTAATATTTTTTCTTTCATCTTTTCACCTATCTATTCTATAATAAAATTATACCTCAAAATACTAGAACTTTAAATTTATATGAATATTAGACGAATCTCGTTTAATATATAATAAATCTATTCCTCTAATATTTGAGGTATATTTACTTAAATTTTATGCATTCCAGCCATATATGTCACTAATTCCATCTGCATATTTCTTAATATCATTATCTGATAGTCCTTTTTCTTTTAGTCCCTTCTTTATATACTCTAAAGCTTTACGTTCTCCATTAACTTGTTCTGCTAATCCTGCTAATATAATTTTTTCTTTAGAAGCTCTACCATCTCCAAATCCATCAAGTTTCATTGCTTTTATAATTAAGTCGTCATTTGTAACTCCACTCTCTCTGAATTTTTGAGAATCTTCTAAAACTTCATTTAATTTTGCTCCTCTAACGTTAAGTTTTCTTGAATATAAGTCTCTTCTGCCTTTATCTTTCATTGCCATTGCATCTGATATCTTCTTCTGTCTTTCCTTCTCTGCTTTATCTCCCTTTGCTGCTAATGTATAAATTGTATCACCTTTTTGCGCAGCATCTACCATTGAATTTCCAGTTTCTTCTAATTTGCCTGGTATTTGTCCAAGTCCTCCACCAGCTATCCAACCAGCTCCTGCACCAGCAGCGCCCCATTTAGCCACATTAGCATAGTCTTCTGATACCAATCCTGCTGCAATTCCTCCCATTGCAGCAGCACCAGCTACTGTTCCTCTAACTGCTAATTTTGCTGCTCTAGGTGCTACATATTTTGCACCTGCGCCAAAAACGGCCGCTGCACCGCGAGCTGAATTTGCAAAATTTCCAATTGTATTTCTAATTGGTTTTGGTATTTTTCTTATCCCTTTTGCTGCAATATCATGTACAGTTTTTGTTTTACTTGATACAGTGTCCCCTAATTTTCTTGCATATCTTATTGGAGAATATCTTCCACCTGTTACAACATTTGCTGCACTGTTTACCATTCTTTGTGCAGGGCTTCCTTGGTAAGCATCATATGCCCACTGTCCAACTCCTCTTGTATCACTTTCTCTTACTTCGTCTATCATATCTTTAGCCATTCTTATGTCATCTTGTGAGGATGCCTCACCCATAAGTTGTCTCGCTGCATTTAAATCACCACTTATTCTCTTTCCTTCTGTTGATGTTTTATCTAATGAATCCCCTCCATCTTGCCCTGATGGGATTTGTGAATTTTCTTTACCTAATGTTCCTTCTCCACTAGCTAATAATTCTGACGGACTTTTTCCTTTATCTGAAGGCCTATTATTAAATTTATTAATTTTTGAAGTTGGTGTTGCATTTCCTCCTGTACCACCTTTTGCTCCTTTTTTTGAACCTCCAAATCCAATTCTTCTCAACTGGTTAATACCTTGCATTGCTAAAGCACCACCTAAAGCTGAACCATTATCTAATGTAGAAGCTTTTTCAAATCCGAAGAACTTTCTCATAATTTTTTCTGCTGGTAGCATAAATCCTAATGCTGCTAATGCATATAGTAAGTTATCTGCTGCAAAATCAATTGCTGAACCTATAAGAATTGTATATAAAATTAAGTGTACTGGTTGTATTAATAAATTAAATACATATTCTTTTACCCACATATTAAATGCTTGTGCACTTCCATCATTTATTTTATCTAATGGATATGTCATAGCCACAAATGGTGCAATAATTGTTAAAAACGCTAGCATTATCAATCTTTTTAAATATCTAAATAAAAATAGTACTGTATATATTACTAAAGCTATAAATATAATTGTAAAACCAAATTTTCTTGCTAGAATGTCATCATCTGACATATCATCCTTCGGCTCTAATTGTAATTCAACTCTCGCTTTTCCCATTAAATTAGTCGGCCATACAAAATATTCTACCCCTGTTTCTTCATCTTTTTGAATAATACCTTGGTTTCTAAAAGCTGTTCCTAAAGATTGTTCATCTGTATCAAATACTTTGCTCTGCTCTTTTTGAGGTTTACTATCTTCTTCTCCATCTTTTGGTGGAATAACAACATTATATCTATATTTGCTCAATTTTCCTTCTGATGTTCCGATTCTAATAGAATAAGGAGCATTTGCTGTGTTTATTGAATCTAACAATGACTCAGTAATTGTTACTGCTAATGTCATTAAATAATGCATAAAAAATAATAAACACATTGCAATAATCCAGTCCATCAATCTTTGTTTATATTTTGCTCTATCTTCTGCTGCACTGCTCATTACTATTCTTATTCCCACATACACTAAAATAATCATCATTACTACAATTGCAAAATTTCGAATTGCTACATACCATTTTGCAATTGTTGGTTGTAATTTAGCAGCTGAAGATTCTTGTTCTTTTCCTGTTTCACCAACAAGTGTAGTTGCATCATCATAATTATTTGGTTGAAAAAAGTTTACGTCCAGCATTGCAACTTTATTTGCAAATATTTCATATGGACTTATTGCATACATAGGTAAATAAAAGTTTTGTGGTAAAGCATTTTCTGAAAAATATGAAACTGCTAAATATGTTCCTCCTGCCCAAACTAAACTTGTTCCTATCATTTTAATTCCTGCTACCACTGCTCCTATACTAAGTCCTCCTGTAAATATTCCTCCTGTGACACCAGCTACAATTGATATTGTACCTGCGATTACTCCTCCTATTGCACCAAATATTACTGGCAAATTGGATGTATTATGTTCTAATTTCAGCAATGATACGTCTGTTCCATATATAACGTTTTGCATAATATTAATAAGTCCATCTCCTATGGCTAATATAAGATCTTTTATTGGCTCAAATAATACTCCTCCAATACCACCAGATACTGCTCCAAAACTTATTCCTGGATTTATAAAGTTAAATAATATAACAATTACCAAAATAGTTGCTATTTTTATTATTACATTCTTGTTAGAAAATATTTTTCCCATACATCCTCCTAATAACTGTATCCTGTTGTCCTCTTTCTTTTGTTCCTTTCCACTAATGTATTTAAGTTTGTATCCACAAACTCGAATTCTTTGCTTGTTGGGTTTATTTGTATTATAGCACTATCTGCGCCTACTTTCAATAGTCCTTCTCCTTTGAAGCATGTTACCAAGAAACCTGCTTCTCCTTCACTTAGCTTAAATACTTCTTTTAAATATTGTATTTCTGACTTGTCTTGTGCTAAAAATAGCTTAGTATCTGAAGATGTAAGTACTGCCTGCGCTTCTGGTTTCTCATAAAAGTCTTGGAACCTTTGAGAAATAATTGCTAAAGAAACATTTCTTTTTCTTGCACGTCTTGCCATTGTGTTTAAAAAGTCTACGGCTTCTGGGTATGGAAGTAGCATCCATGCCTCATCTACAATTACCCTTTTCTTTGATGCTCTTTCTCTATCCTCACTGTTTTTCTTAACATATTTTTCCCATATCCATGCAAGTAATATTTGTTGTGCAAGTGGTCTTGCAAACCTCTCCTCTAGTTGAGATATATCTAAGTTTATAAATAGTGTTCCATCTAATAAGTCAAATGTAGATTGTCCATCAAAATATGCCATTTGTCCGTCATATTCTCTTATATATTGTTTCATAACTTTTAGTAAATAGCTGTAATGGAAACTATAATCTTGGTTTTTATTTTCTTCTGCTTTTCTTTGTATTCTTCTATACCAAGAACCTATAGTTGGCATTTCTTTCTTTTCTTTTCCAAGCATGTTTCCACCCATGCTTCCATTCGATGTTTTGTATAAGCTGTTTGGGTCTCCATTTATTCCTAAACTTGCATATTCTTCTGAAACAGATTCTGCAATAATTTGCTTTGTAAGCTCATTAACTTCTTGGCTTCTTGTACTACCTCTTGCCATTGTAAGTAATGCTTGTGTTACATCTTCCACCTTGTTTTCAACATTTAAAACTAGTCTCTCTCTTCCCGTTATTTCATCTTTTACAATCATTACACATACCGCATTGAAAATTTTAAAGAAGTAGAGAAAGCCTGGATTACTAATTCTTCCAGGCTTTCTTTACTTCTTTTATGGAGTCGAAAATATAAGTTGGAGAGTACGTATAAATCATAGTATCTGTTTTTTTCGCTTCACCGGTTAGTACCAGGACTGTCTCTACCCCAGAAGCGTTCCCGCATGCAATGTCAGTGTAAAACCTGTCACCCACTATCACGGTTTCCTCTTTGGAAAACGGATTTTCCCGGAGTGCAATATCCACCATATCGGTAGAAGGTTTTCCGATATAATGTGGTACCTGGCCTGTGGCATTAGTGATCATCTGACATATGGAGCCACAGTCGGGTACATAGCCAAATGGGACCGGGCAGACCAGATCCGGGTTGGTGGCCAGGAAGGTGACAGGGCGGGTCTGCAGGATGCGGCAGGTGTCAGTCAGCTTCTTGTAGGTAAGTTCGCTGTCGTAGGCAACCAGCACAAAGGAAATATCCTGGGTGTCCGGATCCGTGGTGACGCGGATTCCATGTCCTTCAAGCTCTCGAATCAGTGATCGTGTTCCAAGTGTATAGATAGTCTTTCCAGCTGCGTGTTGCCGCAGCCAGCTGGCAGAAGCGGTGGAGGCAGTTACAAAATTCTGAGGATCGGTTGAGACACCCATCTGACGGAATTTTTTGATGTAGTCCGCAATGCTTTTGGTGGAGTTATTGGTAATGAATACAAACTGCCCGCCGCGCTCTTTAATTTCCTGGAAGAATTCCGCCGCTCCGGGCAGCAGGACATCGCCCAAGGCCACGGTTCCGTCAATATCAAATAAGAAGAGTTCCTTTTCGGAAAGCATAAGCTACCTCCGGATCTGATCCAGAAGCCAGGAAATGTCTTCTTGGATTCCGGATTCATCATCTGCCACATTCGGGCTGTATTCCAGAACCAGATCTGCGTTTGGAGTCAGTCTCTGATAATCAGACAGAAACAGGGGAAAATCCAGGGTCCCGTGGAAAATCCGCTGATGGCTGTCGTGAACACCGTCGTTGTTGTGAAGATGGTAAGCCACGATCTGATCCTTTAACGCTTCCATGGTCTGCTCCAGGTCCCAGCCGTTGGCGTAAGCATGGCCAATGTCGATCAGCACCGGATAATGTTCTTCCCTGCAGAGCTGGATAAACGCATCCTGGTCAAACAGCATGTTGCCGCGGTCCAGGACACCGGCATTCTCCACCACCACCGGGATCTGGTGCGGCTTGAACAGCTCCGCAATTTCCCTGTAGTTTTCTCTGGAAACACGGATCATCTCTTCCCGGCGTTCTTCCGTCACCGGGATGTTGTTGTGATGAAAGACCAGATACTGGCTTCGAAGGCGCACACAGTAAGGCAGGGTTTGGCGGATCAGGTCCATGGAGTGCGCATATTCCGGGGTGCCGGGGGCTGCGCTGTGCTCGGTTTCATAGTACGGGCCATGAAAACTAACTGGGATTCCTTCAAACTCCGGCAGGCAATGAAGAAGCTCTTCCTCATAGCAGTCTGCGTCAAACATAGGGAACAGCTCGACGCCAATCTGACCACGGAAGGCATGTAAATGCGGGATGACCCGGGCAAGCTGACCCGGTTTATACACATTGGTACTGACCAAAAGATTCATGATATTTACCTCCTGTTTTCTGGTTTTTATTCTGGGCATCCGGCATGGAAAAATCCAGGGCTGCGTTCAGACGGCGAATTTCTTCTGGATATCCAAGGGACTTCTCGCTCTGGGCATCAAACAGATGCAGTTTGCGGAAATCAATATTCATGAAAATGTTTTCGCCTGGGCGCGGGACCGAGTCATTGCAGATGGCAATCAACTCACTCTTTTCACCCTTGACATCAATATAAACGCCGTAGCGGTTTCCATAGTCCTCCACGTATTTTACGGTTCCGCAGATGGAAGTTTCCGTTGGACGGCTGCTTAAGACTATATGTTCCGGGCGGATGCCAACGCAGTATTTTCCGGATGGACAGGCATCTGCGATCGGACGCCACATCGGAGCCAGTCTGATCATCTGGTCTCCGATGGAGAGATTGCCGTTTTCATACTGGCAGGAGATGATGTTCATGGACGGAGAGCCAATGAATCGGGCACAGAAAATACTTGCCGGCATATTGTATACATGGCTTGGCGTGTCCAGCATTTCCATATTTCCGCGATACATGATGGCAACACGCTGTCCCACGGTCATGGCCTCAATCTGGTCATGAGTGACATAAACCATGGTCGGACGGTACATCTCGTGGATCTTGACCAGTTCTTTTCGCGCACGCAGGCGGAGCTGTGCATCCAGGTTGGAAAGCGGTTCATCCAGAAGAAAGTAGTCAGAGCGTTTTACGACGGCGCGGGCCAGGGCAACACGCTGGCGCTGTCCACCGGAAAGATCCTTCGGCTTGCGGTCCTCCAGACCTTTCAGCTGCAGCATTTCCAGTACTTCCTCCAGGCGGCGGTTAATCTCAGCCGCTTCCATTTTGTGGGCTTTCAGACCGTAGATGATGTTATTTTTTACAGTCATATGCGGGAAAAGGGCGTAGTTCTGGAATACCATGGATACGCCGCGGTCTCCGCAGGCAACATTGTTGACTACCTGGCCTCGCATATGCAGGGAGCCGGAGGTGATATCCTCCAGACCGGCGATCATGCGCAGGGTGGTGGATTTTCCGCAGCCGGACGGGCCCAGCAGAATCAGCCGCTCCCCTTCCCGGATTTCCATATTCAGATCATTGACGATCACATTTTTTCCGTATGCTTTTACGACGTGTTCAAAAACGATATTATTCATAAGTCCTCCTGACAGATTAACCTTTTACGCCGGATGCGGCAAAGGTGTTGATGATATAGCGCTGGAAAATAAGATACAGAGCCAGCGGAATGATCATGGTGATGACGGATACGGCCATGGCAATGGTAAATTCGGTGCCGCCCTCAGCGCTGATGTACATCTGGAGCGCCAGGGAAAGCGTGTAGTTTTCCTTGCTCTTTAAGATGAGCACCGGCCATACATACTCGTTCCAGGAATTGATAAAGAAAATGATCCCGGTCGTGAGAATGGACGGGCGTACCAGCGGCAGGATGATATCTCGCATGATCTTGAGGCTACCGATGCCTTCCATCCGCGCAGCCTCAATGAGGGCCTTCGGGATTCCGCGCATGGCCTGGCGCAGCAGGAAGATACCTAAAACATCCGCAAACTGCGGAAGTGCCACGCCCCAGATGCAATCCCGCAGACCGAGTTTTGAAATCATCAGGTAGTTTGGAATCATGGTCACGGTGAACGGAATAAACATGGTACTCAGCATGATAAAGTAGAAAAACTGT
>ENA-ORTY01003234-ORTY01003234.1-human-gut-metagenome-genome-assembly--contig:-NODE-3234-length-14261-cov-6.532592_pt1 | contig 14261 bp, 15 predicted proteins | sample MGYA00241917_ERZ509198 | MGnify/ENA primary metagenome ERZ509198 (study PRJEB26280, sample SAMEA2338857) | human gut metagenome | biome: human gut; feature: human-associated habitat; material: faeces...
GGTCATGCTGTTGCACTTGGGCTGTAAGTAAAAGCAGAATTCCTTGTTCTGCAGCGCCCGCTCTATCTCAATGAGCAACTGCTGGCGCTGCTTGAGCTTTTCCCGCATAGAGGGACTGTACTGCTCCCAGTTGCAGCCCGCCTCATCCAGCTTGAAATGCTCCACATCCACGGCCGCCATACACAAGCGCCGTTCCGCGTTTTCCCGCAAAAAATCTTCCAGTTCCTCTAATCTTTTGATCCCTGCTGTGCCAAGCCCTTTTCTCCGCACGTTTCCAGCTTTGCCATAGTTCGTTTGCTTCCTTCCGGTCAACGTCTGATGGTGTCTGTTTCTTTCTTTGAACAATCATAACACGAAACGCTTTTCGGCGCAACCCCGTTCAAGAAATGGTACTGCATATCCTTCCATTTTTGTGCATTTTATGCACCATTTCAAACACCTTGTGGGAGCGCTATCCGCTGCCGCCTGTTCCGGCGGCGCAGGAGGAAGAGCCGCCCAAGGTGCTGGGGCTGTGGGCGCTGCTGAAGAAGTATCCGGCCTTTCCGGTGATGCTGATGGGCTGCGCGCTTTTGCAGGGCGGCCACAACGCCTGCAACACCTATATGATACACATTGTGGACAAGGTGGGCGCGGGAGAGAGCCTGATGGGCGTGGTGCTGGCGGTGTCCGCCTTTATGGAGCTGCCCGCCATGACGCTGTTCTCCCGGATGCGGCAGAAGCTGTCCCTGCGGGGCATGTTTTTGCTATGCGCCGCCGCCTTTGTGGCCAAGGACGTGCTGTTTCTGCTGGCCAGGACGCCGACGCTGCTGTACGTGTCGGCGGCGCTGCAATTTTTCGAGTTCGGCGTGTTCCTGCCGGCCACCGTGTACTACGCGGCGGAGACGCTGGACGCCGCCAACCAGGCCAAGGGACAGGGCCTGATCCACATTTTCTCCAACGGCGTGGGCCCGGCGGTGATCCAGTCGCTGGTGGAAAGCGGCCTTGTGAAAACCGCCGCCGACCTGTACGACCTGACCGCCGCCGACATCGCCCCCCTGGAGCGCATGGGCGAGAAGTCCGCCGCCAACGCCGTGGCCGCCATCTATAAAAGCCGGGACAACGACCTGTGGCGTCTGATTTTCGCCCTGGGCATCCGGCAGGTGGGCGAAAAGGCCGCTAAGGTCCTGGCCCGCCGCTTCGGCACCATGCAGGCCCTGTCCCAGGCCACGGAGGAGGAGCTGACCTCCATCGACGATGTGGGCCCCATCACCGCCGCCTACATCCGCCAGTGGATGGAAAGCCCCCAATCCCGGGACCTGCTGCGGCGTCTGGAGGACGCCGGGATCAATATGAGCTGTAAAGAGGAATTGGTTGACAATCGTTTTGCCGGAATGACTTTCGTCCTCACCGGAAGCCTGGAGCGCTTCACCCGGGAGGAGGCCGGTCAGATGATCGAGCAGCGGGGCGGCAAGTCCGCCTCCTCGGTGTCCAAAAAGACCAGCTATGTGGTGGCCGGGCCCGGCGCGGGGTCCAAGCTGCGCCGCGCCCAGGAGCTGAACATCCCCGTCCTGACGGAGGACGAGTTCCTGGAGCTGCTGAAATAAATAATTCTCACCAATATAATAATTTTTATGCAAAAGTCATGGAGCCAGTTACCGGCTCCATGGCTTTTTGTTTCTTTCCACGACTCCCGATTAGATTTTACGGAAAAATTCAATGAAATCATTTGTTAAATCATTGACATCTCAATTCAAAGTGCTAAAATGAAAAATGTATGTATAGGTCGGACGGCGGTCTGTGTGGGGCCGCCGCAAAAATGTGTGAGGAGGAACCTATATGAGCAAGCTCCTGAAAATCTGTGACGGCAACGAAGCCGCCGCCTATGTTGCCTATGCCTTTTCCGAGGTAGCGGGCATCTATCCCATCACCCCGTCGTCCCCCATGGCGGAGAAAACCGACGAATGGGCCGCCAACGGAAGAAAGAACATCTTCGGCCAGACCGTCCGCCTGGTGGAGATGCAGTCCGAGGCCGGCGCCTGCGGCGCATGTCACGGCGCACTGGAGGCCGGTGCTCTGGCCACCAGCTTCACCGCCTCCCAGGGCCTGATGCTGATGATCCCCACCATGCACCGCATCTCCGGTGAGCGTCTGCCCGGCGTGCTGCATGTGGCGTCCCGCACCGTGGGCACCCACGCCTTCTCCATCTTCGGCGACCACAGCGATGTGATGAACTGCCGCCAGACGGGCTTTGCCATGCTCTCCAGCGGCAGCGTCCAGCAGGCCGCAGACCTGGCCGCCGTGGCCCATCTGTCCGCCATCCGGGCCCGGATCCCCTTCCTGCACTTCTTCGACGGCTTCCGCACCAGCCACGAGATCCAGAAGATCGACGTGCTGAGCTATGACGAATACGCCAAGCTGGTGGATTACGAGGCCCTGGCCCGCTTCCGCGCCAACGCCCTGAACCCCGAGGATCCCCGGATGCGCTCCCTGGTGGATAACCCCGATATCTACTTCCAGCTGCGGGAGTCCAACAACACCGACTATGCCAACCTCCCCGACGTGGTGGAGGACTACATGGCCCAGATCAGCCGCCTGACGGGCCGGGAGTATCACCTGTTCAACTATTACGGCGCGCCTGACGCAGAGCGCGTCATCGTGGCCATGGGCAGCGTGTCCGGCTGCGCCCAGGAGGTCGTCAACTATCTGAACGCCAAGGGCGAGAAGGTGGGCTTCCTGCAGGTGCACCTGTTCCGTCCCTTCTCCCGCAAGCACCTGATGGCCGCCATGCCTAAGACCGTGAAGCGCATCGCTGTGCTGGACCGTGTGAAGGAAGCCGGTTCCATCGGCGAGCCCCTGTATGAGGACATCTGCGCCGCCTATATCAACGAGGCGGACCGCCCCCTGATCTTCGCCGGGCGCTATGGCCTGTCCAGCAAGGACACCACCCCCGCCCAGCTGAAGGCCGTGTTCGACAATCTGCTGCTGGAGGAGCCCAAGAACCACTTCACCATCGGCATCGAGGACGACGTGACCCACCTGTCCCTGCCCGTGGGCGCCCCCCTGCTCACCGAGCCCGAGGGCACCATCAGCTGCAAGTTCTGGGGCCTGGGCTCCGACGGCACCGTGGGCGCCAACAAGAACTCCATCAAGATCATCGGCGAAACCACGGATATGTACTGTCAGGCGTACTTTGAGTACGACACCAAGAAGTCCTTCGGCATCACCAAGAGCCACCTGCGCTTCGGCAAGCACCCCATCAGCTCCACCTACTATGTCAGCCGTGCCGACTTTGTGGCCTGCCACAACCAGACCTATCTGACCAAGTACGACATCATCTCCGAGCTGAAGCCCCACGGCAGCTTCCTACTGAACTGCGAGTGGACCGAGGACCAGCTGGAGCAGCACATCCCCGGCGACATCCTGCGCTATATCGCGGAAAACGACATTCATTTCTACATCATCGACGCCAATAAGGAATCCCAGGCCCTGGGTCTGGGCAACCGGTCCAACATGGTGCTGCAGGCGGCGTTCTTCAAGCTGGCTAATGTCATCCCCGTGGAGGACGCCGTGGAGCACATGAAGGCCGCCGTGAAAAAGACCTACGGTCTCAAGGGCGAAAAGGTGGTCAACATGAACATCGCCGCCGTGGACGCCGGCATCAACGCCCTGGTGCAGGTGCAGGTGAAGCCCGAGTGGAAGAACCTGTCCGGCGCCGCCATCCAGCCGCCCCGCGCCGATGTGCCCGACGTCATCAAGAATATCCTGGTGCCCATCAACGCCCAGAAGGGCGACGATCTGCCGGTTTCCGCCTTCCGGGGCATGGAGGACGGCACCATGCCTCTGGGCACCTCCCAGTATGAAAAGCGCGGCATCGCCACCCATCTGCCCGTGTGGGACAAGGACGAGTGCATCCAGTGCAACCGCTGCTCCTTCGTGTGTCCCCACGCGGTGATCCGTCCGTATCTGCTGAACGAGGACGAGGTGAAGAACGCCCCCGCCGGTCTGGAGCTCACCGACGCCAAGGGTCCCCAACTGGCCGGCCTGCGGTACACCATGGGCGTGTCCACCCTGGACTGCACCAGCTGCGGCAGCTGCGTGGCCTCCTGCCCCAAGAGCGGCAAGGCCCTGCGCATGGTCCCGGCCCACGAGGTATCCCTGGACCAGACCAACTGGAACTACCTGCAGACCATCCCCGAGAAGAACGACCGCTTCGACAAGTTCACCCTGAAGGGCAGCCAGTTCCGCCAGCCCCTGGTGGAGTTCAACGGCGCCTGCGCCGGCTGCGGCGAGACCCCGTATGTGAAGCTGCTGACCCAGCTGTTCGGCGACAAGATGTTCCTGGCCAACGCCACCGGCTGCACCCAGGCCTGGGGCGCTGCCATGCCCTGCGTGCCCTACTGCAAGAATAAGGAGGGCAAGGGTCCCGCCTGGTCCAACTCCCTGTTTGAAAACAACGCCGAGTTCTCCTATGGTATGTGCCTAGCGGTGAAGCAGCTGCGCGCCGCCGTCACGGACTACGTCCATCAGCTGGACGACATGACCGAAAACGCCGCCGTCAAGGCCGCCATCGCCAAGTGGCTGGAGACCTATGACGACCTGGACGCCTCCACCCCCGCCACCCGGGAGCTGCTGCACCTGCTGGAGAGCCAGAGCTTCTCCGCTCAGGAGCAGGCCGTGGTGGACGAGATCCTCAAGCGCCGCAAGGATATGTCCAAAAAGACCATGTGGATGTACGGCGGCGACGGCTGGGCCTACGACATCGGCTACGGCGGTCTGGACCATGTGTTCGCCATGGGCGAGGACGTCAACGTCCTGCTGGTGGACACCGAGGTGTACTCCAACACCGGCGGACAGTCCTCCAAGGCCACTCCCGTGGGCGCCGTGGCCCAGTTCCAGGCCAGCGGCAAGAAGACCAAGAAGAAGGACCTGGGCATGCTGATGATGACCTACGACAACGTCTATGTGGCCCAGTGCTCCATGGGCGCGGACCCGGCCCAGCTCATCAAGGCCATCCGGGAGGCCGAGGCCCACAAGGGTCCCTCCATCGTCATCTGCTACGCGCCCTGCATCAACCACGGCATCAAGAAGGGCATGGGCTGCGTCCAGCAGGAGATGAAGGACGTCGTGGCCTCCGGCTACTGGAACCTGTACCGCTACAGTCCCGAGACCCACAAGTTCACCCTGGACAGCAAGGAGCCCAGCATGGCCCTGTACGACTTCATGAAGGGCGAGGTGCGCTACTCCTCCCTGGAGCTGAGCTTCCCGGAGAACGCCAAGGTCCTGTTCGCCGAGGCGGAGGACGCCGCCAAGGCCAAATACGAGTCCTATAAGCGCCGGGCCGAGGATCAATAAGGCTGGGCACAATGCAGCCAGATAATCACAATGCCGGATAATTAAAAAGCGATAAGAACCTTTCGTTTTCAGAGAGCGGCACGGCTTCGGTCGCGCCGTTCTCTTTTGCGGCATTTATCCCGACAGAGGCTCCGTTCCCCGGGCATAACGGCCAAAAAACACGTGTGCTTTTTGGCATATACCACAATCTTTCCAAAAATACAAAAAGTCCGTTGCAAAACGGCTGCAACGGTGTTGTATATAGTAGGGGTGAGAGCTTCCCACCGCCATATAAGAGGAAAGAGAGAAAACATATGAAACCGTTCCGACACTTCGCCATCGCGTTCTGCGTGTGTTCCTTGCTTTGTATGCTGACGGCCTGCATGTCTTCAGTTACCGTTTGGCCTTCATTCGTTGATATATCAAAAAAGGATGTCATCCTGCGGGTAGATGGAACGGAAACTGCCATGCTGTATTGGTACGATGCACCAAACGGCAATTACGAATGGAATTTTTTTCAGATCCTCGACAATGGACAGGTCGCCCCTATTTCTTTGCGTTACACCGATAAAGTGGCACAAATAGAGGACAACTTGTGCCACATAACAGAGTGCTTCGTTCCGGACTATGGAGACCACTATATTCACCTTACTTACATGTCGACAGATCAGGATCCGCTCCCATCCGTGTCAGACTCCGCATTTTCTACATTTTTCTCCTACGAAATTGAAAATGGGGTGGCTCGAATGTATTGCTTTTTTGCCTACATTCCCGAATTCTCTGAAGGTTACACCGTGTATATCAACCAGGATGCTGTTGTGATAAACTGAACCAAGAAGGGAAAAAGTCGGCCAGGTTTCCATTCCGAGCTTTGATGGCTATCCTTTTTGCGTGATCGGGCTATGGCCGAACCATCACGGCAATCCAGGCTCGGGAATTTATATCAAAAGCGGGAATCCGGCAAGTCGGATTCCCGCTTCAACACATTTATCTTCCGCCCAGGTCCACCGCATGGCGGATAAAGCTCATAGGCGGCACCGGATGGGGCAGCTGCATGGTAAACACCATCTGCGGCGTTTTCGGCTCCGTCAACGGCAGCCCCTGGCTGTCGATCATCATGGGGGCCGTCATGGTAAAGGGCTTGGTGTCCGGCCCCACCACCTCCACCTGATCCCTGCAGGCAAACTTGTTGCGCAGGCTCAGGGTGGCCAGGCCCTCCGGCGTACAGTCCGTCACCACGGCGCAGATCTGCCAATCACGGATGTACCGGGCGTCCTCATAGAACTGCCCCGGCTGGCCATAAAAAAATCCGGTGGAATAGTGCCGGTGGCTGACATGCTCCACCTCGTCCCGCCACACCGGGTCCACCGGCCGCCCGGCGGCCACGTCGTCCAGCACATGGCGATAGGCCCCGGTGACAATGGCGGCGTAATAGGCGGACTTGGCCCGCCCCTCGATCTTCAGGCAGTCCACCCCGGCGTCCATCAGGTCGTCCAGGTGGTCGATCATGCACATATCCCGGGAGTTCATGATGTAGGTGCCCTTCTCGTCCTCGAACACCGGGAAATACTCCCCGGGCCGTTTCTCCTCCATCAGTGCGTACTGATAGCGGCAGGGCTGGGCGCAGGCGCCCCGGTTGGAGTCCCGCCCGGTCATATAGTTGGACAGCAGGCACCGCCCGGAATAGGACACGCACATGGCCCCGTGGCAGAAGGTTTCCAGCTCCAGGGCCGGGTCCACCCGGCGGCGGATCTCTCGTATCTCGTCCATCCCCAGCTCCCGGGCCAGCACCACCCGCTGGGCCCCCAGGTCGAACCACGCCTGGGCGCAGGCATAGTTGGCAATGGACTGCTGGGTGCTGATGTGCCGCTGGCACCGGGGGGCATATTTCCCGGCCAGGATAAAGGCCCCCAGGTCCGCCAGAATCAGGGCGTCCACCCCGGCGTCGTTGAGCTTTTCCAGGTGCTCCGGCAGTCGGTCCACCTCGCCGCTGCGGGGCATGGTGTTCACGGTGGCGTGGACCTTCACCCCGTGCCGGTGGGCAAAGTCCACCGCCCGGGGCAGCTCCTCATCACTGAAATTTCCCGCAAAGGACCGCATGCCGAAGGACGTCCCCGCCAGATACACGGCGTCCGCCCCGTACAGCACGGCCATCTGCAGCTTTTCCCAGTCCCCTGCCGGAGCCAGCAGCTCCGGTTTTTTTCGCTCCGCCGTCATCCGAACTTCCGCAGATTGGCGTTGTGCTCAGACAGGGTGCGGCTGAACACATGCCGCTGGGTATCGGGATTGAGCACATAGAAATAGTAGTTGGTATCGTCCGGCTGCAGGGCGGCCTGGATGGAGGCCTTACCGGCGTTGGCGATGGCCGTGGGGGGCAGGCCCTGGTGGGTATACAGGTTATAGGGGCTGTCCAGGGTCTGATAGTCGTCCTCGGTGATCTCCCGCCCGGCGGCATACACCAGGGAGGCGTCGATCTGCAGCAGGTGGGCCGTCTCGCCCACGTTCTCCAGGCGGTTGTGGATGACGGAGGAGATCAGCGTGCGGTCGGTGCCGTCGGTCTCCTTCTCGATCAGGGAGGCCATGATGACGATCTCCTTCAGGCTGTAGGAGGAGTTGGCAATCAGCGGCGCCAGGTCCGGATCGTCCACAATACGGTCCTGGAAGTTGGCCAGCAGGCGGCTCAGGGCCGAGTCGGCGTTTTCCTTCACATAGAACTCATAGGTATCCGGGAACAGATAGCCCTCCAGGCGGCTGATGCTGCCCAGATTCTCGTTGTCCACGAAGTCGAACTTGTCGAACACATGGTTCTTGGCGGACTCCTCCAGGGCGGCGGCGTCGGACACGTCGTTCTCCGCCAACAGCTGGATGATCTGCTCCACGGTGTAGCCCTCGGGGATAGTGACGGTAACGGTGGCCGCCACGCCGCCGGTGGGCTGCATGGACTTGATGAGACAGTTGAAGTCCATGTCGGTGTTCAGCTCATACACGCCGGGCTGAATATAGCGGCTGGCGTGGAACACGGGGCTGGTGATCATGAACAGCAGCTTGGAGTTGATGAGCCCCGCCTTCTTCAGCTTGGTGGCCACCGTCCCCACGGAGTCGCCGCTTTCCACCTCGATGGTGGCGGTCAGAGGGGCCTTATTCAGGGCGCACACATCGTTGACGGCCAGCCAGCCGATACCGGCCAGCAGGAACGAGGCCACGATGACCCCCGCCAGATAGCCCAGCCACCCCAGGCGGCGCTTTTTCTTTTTCTTCGGCCCTTCGCCGGAGGAGGTCTGCTTACGGACCTCCTGGGCATCCCATTTGGCCGTATCGGAGTTCTGATAATCGGACATATGATCGGTTCCTTTCTCTATTTTTTCCGCCGGGCACACCCGGACAAGATACGCCGGAGCCATCTCCGGCATAGAATAGCCCATACAGGAAACAAGTGAGGTGAATCGCATGTGCTTTGACAACAACAATTGCTCCTGCATCTGGCTGATCGTGATCTTACTGCTGGTGTTCTGCTGCTGCGGCAGCGGAGCCGGATCCCGCTGCGGCTGCGGCAACGGAGGCGACGGCTGCTGCTCCTGCTGAGGGCCGTACATACCTTCGCCCGGAGGGGACGCGCAGGCGTTCCCTCCCTATTTTATGCCCTCCAGCAGGTCCCGGAGCCGCTCCATGACCTCCCGGTGGATGTCGTCCACGGAGCGGACCTGTCCGTCCCGGGCGCAGTCAATGCGGGTCCACCCGCCGTAGTCCACCACCATGGCGGCGCTCTCCCGGCAGGACCGCAGGTATGCCTCGTCCCGCTCGTGGATGTCGGCGGTGGTGTGGGTCAGCTGCTCCCGGCGGCGCATCATCTGCTCCGACAGCTCCGTGGGCACGTCCAGATACAGCACCCGGTCCGGCTCCGGCAGCCCCAGCTTCCGGTATTCAAAGTCAAACAGCCAATCCAGAAACACCTGCCGCTCCTGAGGCGGCAGCTTGGAGGTCTGGTGCACGGCGTTGCTGGTGGTGTACCGGTCGGCGATGACCAGTCCCCCCTGCCGGTACCAGCCGCCCCAGTCCTGCTTGAAGGAGGCATAGCGGTCCACGGAGAAGAACGTGGCGGCGGCATAGGCATTGACGTCCGCCGGGTCGGTGCCGAAGGCCCCGCTGAGATACAGCCGCAGCAGCGCCGAGGACTCCTCCTTGTAGCGGGGAAACTCCAGCTTGCGGAAGGGCACGCCCCGGCTCTCCAGCTCCCGGCACAGAAGCGCCGTCTGAGTGGCCTTTCCGGAGCCGTCGGTGCCCTCGAATACGATCAGTTTTCCGCTCATCCTATGTTTCCTCCCCCGGCTCGACATATTCATTCAGGTTATTCTACCACGGCCCGGCCCTTTTGTCCATGAAAAAGTTTTCCGCCCCGTCCGGAGGCCTCATCTATACATTTTCATTTTCCTGTACAGAATCCGTAAAAATCAGGTGACAAATCCGGACAAAGGCAGTATAATATAGACAAATCATCACCATTGACGGGGTGCAGAAAGGATGTTTTCGCATGAAAAAGCAGATTCTTATCACCATTGGCCGCGAATACGGCAGCGGCGGGCATGACCTGGCGGTCCTGCTGGGCCAGCGGCTGGGCATCCGGATGCTGGACCGGGAGCTTATTGACGAGCTCTGGAAAAATGACCCGGAAATGCAGCGGCTGGCCCAGGAGTACGACGAGCGGCCGGTGAACCGCATTCTCAGCCGCAAGATCAACGAATTTGACAACTCCATCCCCCACAACGTGGCCCAGCGGCAGTTCGACATGATCCGCCAGATCGCCGACAGCGGCGAATCCGCCATCTTCGTGGGCCGCTGCGCCGACTATGCCCTGGCTGGGCGGCCGGGCCTGCTGCGGATCTTCTGCCGGGCGGACCTGACCCAGCGGATCAAGCGCATCCAGCAGCGGCACAATCTCTCCCCGGAAAAGGCCGCGCTGCTGGTGGCCAAAACCGACCGGCACCGCCGGGTCTACTACCACCACCACACCGGCAAGTTCTGGGGCCACAGCTCCTGCTATGACCTGACGGTGAACACCAGCGTCCTGGGGGTGGAGAAAACCGCCGAAGCCCTGGAGGCGTATATCCGGGCATTTCAGGAGCAGGACTGACCGCCGCACATATTTTGATACAAAAAAGCACCGCCCGCAGGCGGTGCTTTTCATATGGTTCTTTTACTCGGCGGGGTAAACAGAAACCTGCTTACGATCCTTGCCCAGACGCTCGAAGCGGACAACACCGTCGGCCTTGGCAAACAGCGTGTCATCGCTGCCGATACCGACGTTGGTGCCGGCGTGGATGTGGGTGCCGCGCTGGCGGACCAGGATGTTGCCGGCCAGAACGAACTGACCATCAGCGCGCTTGGGGCCAAGGCGCTTGGACTCGGAATCACGGCCGTTCTTGGTGGAGCCCATACCTTTTTTATGGGCGAAGAACTGCAGACCAATGTTCAGCATTGTTCAGTACCATCCTTTCTGATAAGATGATCGGGAACAGGAGGGCGTTACGCCTCCATCACTTCGATATTTTCCGGATATTCGTCGTGGAGCTGGGCGAGATAGACCATCAGACCCGTCAGTAGATTCTGACAGGTGCTCTCCGCCGCCGGGGCCAAACCGCCGGGCAGCCGAAAGGAGATGGACGCGTCCTGCTCGTGAACCTTCACCGAGGCGCACAGCCCCATCACGTCGTTCACGGTGGAATCCACCAGACGGACGGCGCTGGTAATGGCGGCGCAGACGATATCCTCGCCCGCTTCGCCCCAGCCGCTGTGGCCCTGCACATCAAATCCGGTGATGCGCGCCTGTTCGGTGAGAAATGTTACGGTTGTCATCGCCCTCAGAAGGAGATCTTACCGATTTCCACCTTGGTGTAGGGCTGACGATGACCCTGCCGTTTGCGATAGCCCTTCTTGGGGGTGTACTTGAAGATACGGATCTTCTTGCCCTTGCCGTTCTTGACGACCTTGGCGTCCACCTTCGCGCCCTCCACCACGGGAGTGCCGAACTTAGTGTTCTCGCCGTCGACGATGGCCAGGACCTGGTCGAACACCACGGAATCACCCGCGTTGACGTCCAGCTTCTCGATAAACAGGGTGTCGCCCTCAGAGACGTTGTACTGCTTACCACCGGTCACGATAATTGCCTGCATGCTTGTTGCACCTGCCTTTCCTTTATTACGGACTCGCTGTCGGGGGCGTCCGGTCGGAGCCGGAACTTGATACCCATTCAAAGCGGCTTATCAAGTATATCAGCTGCTGCGGCGTTTGTCAATCACTTTCCGGGCGGAAAACGCCGCTTTTTGCTTATTTTTCGGGGTAGACGAGCTTTTCCTCGCTCCAGTCGGCGATCACGTCCGCGTAGTACGCACAGCAGCGCCGTGCGAGCTCGACGTCGAGGTTGCGGTAGTTGCCGCACTCGCGCGCGGACGCGCCGGGCATGGCCCCGTCAAACTTCGCCGCGGCGGTGAACACGCGCTGCAGCAGGCGGACGGCGTTGGCATTGCTGAGCTTTTCACCGTCGAAGAGGAAGTAAAACCCCGTCTGGCAGCCCATCGGCCCGAAGTAGATCACGGCGTCCTTCTGCGGGCTGTTGCGCAGCAGCGTTGCGATGACGTGCTCGACCGAGTGCAGCTCCGCGTTTGAGAGCAGGTCGCCGGTGTTCGGCTTTTTAAAGCGCAGGTCAAAGGTGACGGTCGTCCCGTCCCGCCGGGACAGGTACAGCCCTGGCACCAGCACGGTGTGATCCACCGTGAAGCTCGCAATACGTTCCATATTCAGTCAGCCCTCCAGTGCATCCACGAACGCCATGACGACGCGGTTGAGGTCCTTCATGGCCGTGGGGAAATTGAAGAAGAAGTCGTGGTCCTCCATGACACAGTCCGACACGGACTTGAGCGACATGAACGGCACCTCGTTGCGCCAGCACACCTGCGCCACGGCGCCGCCCTCCATCTCGCACAGCAGCGGGTGGAAGGTATCGTGGATCCAGTGGGCGCGGTCGCAGTGGTTGACGAAGATATCGCCCGTCGCGACAAGCCCCGTGCGGTAGGGGAGACCCACCTTGTCCATCGCGGCGCGCGCCTTTTCAAGCTCACTCGTCGGAAAAATGACGCGGTTGACGGTGGAGACGAGCCCGACGGGGTCGCCGAGGGGGGAGGTGTCCACATCGTGCTGCAGAAAGCCCTCCGCGAGGACGAGCGTCCCGATGGGGACGTTTTCAAAGCAGCCCGCAACGCCCGCATTGAGCACAAGGTCGGGCTTGTAGAGCGAGATGAGCAGCTGCGCCGCCATCGCGGCGTTGACCTTGCCCACGCCGCCGATGCAGGCGATCACATCGGGGCGGATCCGGTAAAACGACACACCCGCCACCGTCTGCAGCGGTTCGGCATTCTCCTTGGTCAGCAGGCTCTCAATCTCGCCGGTCATGGCGTAAATCAGACCGATTTTCATGAAGCGGTCCTCCTTTGTGTATCAGAATATCCCTATATTATAGACACCCGCCGCGGGCTTGTCAATTCCGCCCGAAGGAGAGATCGGGCGGTGAAGCGGACATCGTTTCGAGGTGCAATTCGATCGGCGGCCACCCACGGTTCAGCCGTTCATACAGCGCAAGAAACCGCTCCAGCTGCCTGTCGGACAGGGAGATATTGAAATCCGTAGAGAGCCAATCAAGCCAGAAATTTATTTCCTCGCCCGGAGATTGGTTTGCAAAGATCCCACCCGTCATGGTGTAAATGCGGACGCGTTCCAGCAGTATGTCAGCGACGGTTTTACGCGCGGCCTCCAGCCGCCGCTTCTCGCTCTCGCGCTTACCGTGATCGATTTTGAATTGATCCAGCTCTGTGCGGTACAGGAAGTCTGACAGCCGTTTCCCGGCGACGGGGTTTCCGTAAATATCCAGAAGCGCGCCTGTGGCTTTCCCGTCGAAATTGCGCAGCGTCCCGCCGGTTCGCAGATTTTTGAAAAATGCCGCCATATCCAGACCCTGCGGGCGCAGCCTTTCCGGCACGCGATTTCTATCCGAAAGGGGAAGCGGTTATATAACAAATTAGCATAGCATAGGGCGGAGACGCGCGCAAGCGCGAAGAGCTTCCCACACGCCCGCAGCGGCTTGTGATCCTTAGTGAATTTTCAACGAATCTCCTGGGGCCCGGGGGTGTAGACTGCTGCATGGCGACAAAATTTAAATCCGACCTTTTCTGTCGGTTTTGGAGGGGCTATAATCATATCTGCCGCGCCGGCCGCGGGCGTATGACTGCCGCGTCCGGTGCGGATTCCACAGCAGAAAGAAAGCATATATTTGTGGATATGAAAACAGCAGAAAAAAGGTCTTCCGGGGAGAGCGGGCGTTGGCGGCAGCGGTACTCATCAACAGCTTCGGCGTCGTGCTGATGCTGCACGCCGGAGCGGGAATCTCTGCCATTTCCGGCGTTCCCTATGTCTTTTCCGAGGTGTTTCCGGTGCTGACCCTGGGCACATGGACGTATATCTTTCAGGGCGTGCTGGTGCTGAGCCTGATGGTGCTCCGGCGGCAGTTTGTGCCCTCCTATCTCTGCAGCTTTGTGGTGGGCTTTGTATTCGGCGATCTGCTGGACCGGCGCTTCCGGTTCAAAACCGCTCCCGCACTGGCCTGGCTCCGCGGCGTGGAAGCGGAATAACAGCTTCCGCACACATAAGATTTTGCGCCTGTCCTGCGTCGATCCATTTCCGCGGGACAGGCGCTTTGCCTGTTCACAGGGGACGAACCCGTAAAATAAAAAAGCGAGTGGCCGTACAGCTTTTCAAATGCTGTCGGCTTCATCATACCAATACATGAGACCTCGCTCGGTTTCCTCCGGCATCCGGTTTTTCACCAGCGCCACCGTGTTCATAGCAGAAGCGCTCCATAGCGAAGCGGTTTTTCAGCACACTCTCCCGCAGCGTGTCCACGACCT
>ENA-ORTY01003237-ORTY01003237.1-human-gut-metagenome-genome-assembly--contig:-NODE-3237-length-14253-cov-4.250880_pt1 | contig 14253 bp, 14 predicted proteins | sample MGYA00241917_ERZ509198 | MGnify/ENA primary metagenome ERZ509198 (study PRJEB26280, sample SAMEA2338857) | human gut metagenome | biome: human gut; feature: human-associated habitat; material: faeces...
TACAAATTTTAAGTAGCTGTGCGTCCGCAGTCGAGCTGAAAATATTACTTTTATTAAATATTCTTAACAATAAAACAATAAAAGTAATATTTTTGTAAGACAAGGTCTCTAAAATTTGTGTATACAAATTTTAAGTAGCTGTGCGTCCGCAGTCGAGCTGAAAATATTACTTTTATTGTTTGTATTTCATTACAAAAAAAATTAATTAAATAATAATTTCAAAAGCTAAAAATGTTGAAAATCAACATTTCTAGCTTTTGGCTGTTAAATTTGAAATTTTATTTAATATTACTATATTTAATTTAAAATCTAAATTATTAAATTATTTATCACATAATTTAATATACAGAAACATTAATATATAATGTATCTCCTATACATTTATATTGTTTTCCACTCAATGTAAATTCTTGATTTTCTAAGCAATTTCCATCTGTTTTTATTAGTTCTCTTCCTTCGTAATACTGTAAAGCTCCAGTTATTCCCCATTCACATCTTGTAGCTATATATGTTGGTACACATGAATTTCTAGAAGTCTCTAATTTATGATTTCCTTCACTTTTCTTTATTATACAGATTTTTTGTACAGCTATACTATTTTCTTTCTCATATTCTTCTATTGCATTTTCTATCATATTTGCTTCTATTTTTTCAAATTCATTTGTGTTTTTATGTTGAACTGTTACAGAAAAATATGTATACATATTAATCAAAACATATAATATTACTAAAAATGAAAATACTATTTCAAATACTTGTGTTTTTTCAAATAATTTGCTTTTGCAATACATAAATATAAATATAACTCCAATAAGCATACCAATTGTAAATCTTATTCTTGCGCTATTAAATCCAGATAAAGACATAGCAGATGATATAAAAGATGCAGCTATTGCTACTACTATTATCCAAATTAATTCTAATAAATTTTCTGCTGGTTCTTTTGATTTTGATATAAATAATATAATTGCACTTATACTAACTATTGATAATAAAACTATAAACTCTTCACTTTTTAACATTCCACCTGTATTTTCTATAACTCTTGTGTAATTATAATATATGTATTTTAAATTATTTATAATACCACTCATAGATTGGGTTCTATCACCTGTCATCCCTGTAAGTGCACATATAATTTTTATTACTATAAAATTTGTTACAGCCGCTAGCAGCATAATGACAACTGTTTTTATTATATCTAAAATTATATTTTGTACAAATTTTTTATTGCCTGTATTTTCTAAAAATGTAAATAATACAGTCATAACAGCAATTACTCCAATATTTCCTTGGTATGAGACAACTCCAAGAATTGCCCATAATATAGCCTTTGCATAATTCTTTTTTACAACATTTCTTGCTGAAAGCATATATGCTAAGATACTTAGTGCCATAACTGCACATTCTGCAAAGTATAAATTTTCTAAATACATAAAATTAAATATTGTACAATATGAAATAAGTAAAACTATAATTTCTACCCACTTATTCTTCGCAGGTTTATAACTTAATATTATATTTTTCAAAATTATAACTGATATACAGGAAATAATTACTGCCAAAACTAACAAAATTGGTATCCATGTTTCTATTGGCATGTTAAATAAATTTGCTATAAATACTAGAATCCCCATTATAATTCTTCCATCTTTTAAAGAATTATTCATCATATATTCTTCATAGCCAATATTTATTATGTTATATGTATCTGTTGCATAATGCATTGGAAAAAAACCAATTAATGTAATACATGCAATTATAAAAATTATTACAAATGTAATAATATCCTTTTTATATATAATAAGTTTTTTATTCTTTTCTTGTTTTTTGTCTTTATTAACACTTTCTTTATCTTTAAACAAACTTTCCACAATATCACCTATTTTATAAATTATTCATATACGTCAAAGTATAATATTGAATATTTATACTCCATGTTTTGTTTTATATATTCCCTTACTTTATTAGGATTTTGCCAATTTAAAGAAACACCATCTGACTTTATAATAACTATTTTGTTGCTATCTTTTTGTAATTTCTCTATTTGACCTTTTTCTCCTTCAGAGCCTATATTACCAATTAAAAACATGTCATAATCTTTATAATATAAGTCTAATGGAATTTGATATAAAGCTGCTTCTGCATCTAATATATACACCGGTTTTTCCTGACTATTTATAAATGAGTCCATTACTTTTATTTTTTGATATGTGTAGTCTGTTATAACTATATTTGAAAAATGTTTTACATCATTTTTACAATTTGCAAAATATTCTTTTATGCTTGGAATATATTTATATCCATACCATGCAGTTAGTCCCATTACCATAAATATAAAAAAATATTCTAGCCATTTATTTATAAATATTTCTCTACATTTTTGTTTTTCCTCATATTTATTTTTCTTTTCTTTTTCATATTCTTTTTCTTCACATTTTTTTGCTTCATTTTCTAACTTAATTTCTGTTTCATTAAATTGTATATTTTTATTTATATTTTCCTTACCATGTATACTTATGTTTTTATAAATTTTGTTTAATATTTTATTAATTAATTTAATTATGGTTTTTATACAAATGTCTAGTATATAAAAAATTATTAAACCTGTTGGCAAGATTCCTATTAAAAAGTGTACTTCATCTGCAATTGGATACGCTGCTGAAAATGCTGCAATAGAAACACTTGACATTATTAAAAATATCTTATTCTTTCTAATTACAGAATACAAAAAAGTTATAGCAAGTATTATTGGTATTATTACACACAAAACTTTAATATACAATTTATCATTATTCATTAACATAGAATATGGTATTTTGTTTGTAAACGTTTTTACACCAGCTATGCAATAATCCCAAAAATCTCCTATTGCACCATTTATAGCTAAATATACAAAAACTATTACAATCGGAATTAGTATTCCTAATATTTTCATAGCTGTTAATTTTATATATTTTATAAATTCTTCTTTTGATTTTACTAAAAATATTCCATAACCAAGTAATGTAATAGCAATAATTAACCCTGTACTTTGCTTTAGCATTATACATATTCCAGCAAGTATTCCTAAAATTATGTCTGTCTTGTACTTACTTAACCTTGTATTTTCTTTTTTGTTACTATTTTCTATAATTTTATTATTATTTAGTTCTATATTATTTTCCAAACTATCTTCTGACTTATTTCCTGAATTATTCTCTGACTTATTTTCTAAATTATTTCCTGACCTTTTTAGAATTCTTCTTAATTCTATGTAAATAATAATTAGTGCAACAAATAATACTGCAAAATTATAATCCATACAAAAGTAATCTTTTAACAAATAAAATAAAGCCATAACAGCAAAAAGGCTAATACCTTTATTAGCCTTAAGTAAATTTAATATTTTATAAAATACAAATAAAATTCCTGCACATAATAAGCAACCTAGTATTCTCATTACTATAAGTTCATTTCCAAATACAGCAAGAAAAATAGCATTAATCATTGGAAGTAAAGGTGTTTGTACCATATTAAAATCTCTATATGGTACAAGACCTTTTTCGACATTATTTGCAAAATTAAAATTCCATAATTCATCTAAATTTCCTATAGGTTTTGGTATTACTACAACAGCTATTGCAAATGCTATTATTAAAAAAATGCTTATATTACATACTAATCTTTTGCTTTTTTCTCTCATGCTTTCTCCAATTTATTTTTCAATATTTATTTTTTTGTCTATAATGTATTGTGGTCTTTTCTTTGTATCATCATAAATTCTGCCAATATATTCTGAAATTATCCATAATGATAATAATTGAACTCCACTAAGTAATGTAACTGTTACTATAAGAGATGTCCAACCTGCTTGTGCACTATGACCTGTAAAGTATGATATTAGAGAATATATTAATATTATTAATGATATTAATATTGTTATAATTCCAAGACCACCAACTATTTTTAATGGTTTTGTAGAAAAACTTATAATTCCGTCTGAAGCAAGTTTTATCATTTTCTTTAATGGATATTTTGTTTTTCCTGCAAATCTTTCTTGTCTTTCATATTCAAAAGCTTCTTGTTTAAATCCAACCCAGCTAAATAATCCCCTTAAAAATTTATTGTGCTCTGGCATTGAATTTATAACATCTACAACTTTTCTATCTACTAGTCTAAAATCGCCTGTGTCTCTTGGTATTTCTACATCTGATAATGCATTTAATGTTTTATAAAACATTTTAGCAGTAAGAAGCTTAAATGCAGATTCTCCTTTTCTTGTTTTTCTTTTTCCATATATTACTTCATAGCCATTTTCCCAATGTTTAAGCATTTCTGGAATAAGTTCTGGTGGATCTTGCAAGTCTGCATCTATTATAACTATTGCATCTCCTGTAACTTCTTTTAAACCAGCTGTTACTGCAGCTTGGTGTCCAAAGTTTCTTGAAAAAGAAATAACTTTTACTGTATTATCTTGTGATGCTATTTCTTCAAGAATTGGTAATGTTTTATCCTTACTTCCGTCATTTATAAATATCATTTCATGTTCGTAGTTTTCTATATTTTCTAAAACACTTTTTACTCTTTTGTAACATTCATTTGCAACTTGCTCCTCATAATACATTGGTATAACTACTGATATTTTTTTCATTTTTATCTCTCCTAATTGCTATTTAATTTAGGCAAAATAAAATATTGCATTTATAAATTGTTTGTATTCTTACGCTTTGCCCATAATTGTAAATTTATACCTAGTATAACACAAAAAACGGATTTATTCAATTTGTTGCAAGATTTTTCATCAAAAAATATTATACTTTGAATTTTAGGTAAAGTCACATCTTATTATGTTGTATGTGCATTAAATATTTAATTGAAAATAACACAACAAATTCACCAAATTTTCCTTCAAATTGATGTAAAATATTTCTTGCTTTCTTTTTTTTATCGTGTTATAATAGGGTTGGCTTTTATAAAAGCTTAAATGATTTTAATTATTTTTATACTATTTCCTTCTTTTTTTGATTAGGAAAAAAGTGTCAATAGGGTCAAAAATATTAAATATCAAAATTTCAAGAAGGAGGTATGTATAATGGCAGATAAAACATTAACATGTAAAGATTGTGGTGCAGAATTCGTTTTTACAGAGGGTGAGCAAGCTTTCTATGCAGAAAAAGGATTCACAAACGAACCACAAAGATGTCCAGCTTGTAGAAAAGCTAGAAAAGAACAAAGAAGAAATTTCAATAACAACTAATTTCTTTTTAGATTTTTACCATTAGGCTATGCTTAATGGTATTTTTTAAAGAAAGGATTACAATTATTTATGAATATTTTATTTACTAGTTTGATTTCAATTTTATTTTGTGCCATGCCTATCTTTTCTGTAGTAAGTCAATTTATAAAAAATAAAAACAGTGAGTTAAACAAAAATAAATCACAAAAAATTTCATATACTATCTCTTTTTTTAAAGCAAATATTTTTAACATTTTAGCAATTGTTATTTTATTTTTTGGTTGCTTTATTAGAATAATTTTCATAGATAAATACCCTATTGGACTTAACCAAGATGAAGCTTCTTCTGCATATGAAGCTTGGTCTATATTAAACTTTGGGATAGATAGAAATAGGCAAAGTTTTCCTGTTCAATTTATCTCTTGGGGCAGTGGTCAAAATGTATTATATTCATATTTAATGATACCTTTCATTAGTATATTTGGATTAAACATACTTAGTATAAGGCTGCCTATGGCTTTAATTGGATGTATTTCTCTTGTTGTATTTTACTATTTTATGAAATCTACTTTTGGAAATAAAAAAGCAGTACTATTCTTATTTATATTTGCAATATTTCCATGGCACCTTATGAAATCACGTTGGGGATTAGAGTCTAATATCTTTCCAGATTTAATTTTGTGGGCACTTTTTACAATGTATGTTGGAATACAAAATAAAAATAATTGGTTTATGGTTTTATCTGGTATAATATTTGGCATTTCGACTTATTCTTATGGAACTTCATACTTTTTCGTTCCAGTTTTATTAGCTTTGCTTTATATTTCGCTATTTGTTGTCAAAAAGTTAAATATAAAGCAGTGTATTATCCACTTATTCACAACAACTATTATATCTCTTCCTATGATATTATTTGTAATTGTAAACTTTTTTGACTTAGATGCATTAACACTTGGACCTATAACAATCCCAAAACTTCCAACAGTCCGCTTCAAAGAAATTACAGCCATTGGTTCTGGTGTAAATGGCAACATTTTTGGTAATTTCATAAATAATATAAAAATGCTATTTACTAATGATGGCAACATACTTAATTACACAAACCCATATGGCCTATTTTTATGTAATTGGATAACAATACCTATTACTATTATTGGAATTGTTGTGTCTATATATAAACAAATTAGCTTTTTTAAATCAAAAATAGATTGTAATTTGCAGGTTACTCAGCACTTGCAAGATACACAAAAAAATCAAAAAACACAAAATTCTCAAAACTTTTATAATGTACCACCAAAATCACAAAACTCTAATTGTGGTTTAGTTTATACAATTATAAATTGTTTTTTTATAGCAAGTCTGCTTCTTATGTTTATGGTAGACGGAGCTATAAATAGAATAAATGTTATATTTATACCTTTAGTATTCTACACTGCTATTGGAATAATTAATTTAGGTAAAGTATGGTTTGTACCTGTTATTACATATTTTATATTATTTACTTTTATGGAACATTATTATTTTACAGATTATCAAACATATATAAGTTCTTATATGAATTTTGGATTAAAAGAAGCTGTTGTTGAAGCTTATAATATTGTTGATACTTCTAATACTCATGAATATGGTAATGCAGAGCAAACTAACTCATCGAATAATGAAAATTTGGAGACTATAAAAAAGTTATATATAGACAATTCAATTAATCAACCTTATATTTTCTATCTGTTATATAATGAAATACCTACACCATATTATATAAACAATGTGCATAAAAGTAACAAAAATGAAATGTTTCAAACAATAAACAGTATAGGAAATGTATATTTTACTATTCCAACAGAATTAGATGTAAATAATGTATATATTTTTAGAAATTCTACTTTAGAAAAATATAAAACTTTGTATAATAATTTAAGTGAGTTTAATATTCAAGAATATCAAGAATTTGTAATGTTAAATGCAAATTAACCTTAAATATGTTCTAATCTTGCTTACTTTATTAGAACATAAAAAGGCTCTTACTAATTATTAAGGAGAGCCTTTTATGTTTGTTACTCTTATTATTCATTAATAATTTATATTTCTCTAAATGTATATTTACCATAATATCCGTTCATACGATATTCTATTAAAAAGTCTTTTTCACCATTAGTGTATATTACTTCACCTGGCTCTTCAGCTTCTCTTTGACTTTTCTCATATCCTTGTTCTTTCATATATTCATCTATTTGAAAATTTGGTCCACTTAGTATTACTCTATATGGAAAATTTTGTACTATTGTGTACTGATTATCTTTTCCTATTACTTTTAGCATCCCCAAACAAGCAGAAAACGGATTCCAAACATCAAATTTTACTAAAGAAAAAATTGTAGCACATATTAATCCTATTATGCATATACTTAATATTATTTTAATTTTTCTAGACATTTCTTCTACCTCCTTTACATATTAATAATATTTTTAATAATCTTCTTGATTTCTCTTTATTTTAACAATATTTGATAATTTTTCTAATTTTTGTCAATACATTTATTATAATACAATCCTATAATATTAGATTTCATAAATAAGAAAAAAGTTTCAAAAAATTAATATTTAATATATAAAAATTTCTAACAAAAGAAAATACATTTTGTCTATTTTTTCTTTTTTGAAATTTTTATTATACTTTTCGATGCTATTTTTTATTACTAAATTAGTTTTAATAATACAATATAAGACATAGCTTAATATTATTCCAATTAATAAAGATTTTTCTCCATAAATTAAGCTTTCATAAGCAAATATTTTAGCAAATTGTTTATTAGACATTCCACTCGCCTTTAAAATTTCCTGGCAATAATTGTCGAGCTATGTTGTAATGTATAAACAATAATTCACATAAAAAAAATACACCTTTATTTAAAAGTGTATTTTTTTATTATCAACTGTTTTGTATCTTAAGCAAATAATATATCGGACTTCCACCTATTATCTCTCCTGTCGTTGCATCCACATGATAGGTATAATATTTATCTATTGGTTCTCCTTTTTTAGATATTTCATCACTTTCTATTGTTACCATCCAAGTTCTTCTAATTAAGTTTTCTGTACGATATCTTGTATAATCTTCATATTTAAAATCTTTGCCAATTTTTCCATAGTATTGCTTTTTATAAAGGTCATAATCTTTTAATCTTAAATATGCATCTCCATTCATCTGTGCAATGTCTAAATTAACATAAACATCTTTTATGTTGTAGTCGAAATTTACTTTTTGTTCTGCCTTTAACACAATTTGCTTTGCATCTTCTGCTGTTATAATAACTGGATTTTCTTCTATATTCCCATCTTCATACATAAAATAATATAATTTATTTATACCAGATATGAAAGATATACGAATATTTTCAAAAGAATTAATTCCATTTTCATATGTCTTACTAAAAACTACATTCCATTGATATGATTCTATTTCATTTTCAGATTTAGTCCAATCAAATGAAGTATCTTCTAAATAAGGTATTACATAAGTTTTATTATACTTTTCTAAGTTATAACCATATTCTTTACATATTTTTCTTGCTAAAGTCTCTGCTTCCTCTTTATTTATCTTTTCTTTTAATATATCTTTAGATAATAGTTCTTTTTCATCATAACTTATGGCAAAATAATTTCCTCCTTTTGCATCTAAATCTATGTGTATATTATTTTTTGTCTCTATTTTCCATATAAAATCATAATTTTGTGCATTTTCTTCTAATGCTATAGATTCTACTACATCATTTTCATATCCGAACTTTTCTAATATTTGTTTTGCTTTTTCTTTTGCTTCTTGTTCTGTTAGAATACTGTTTATTACATCTTCTTTATTAGTATTTTTCTCTACTACCCCTTTTATCATCTCTGGTTTTTTCCAAATTGTATCATATACTTTTGTTCCCGCGTATACAATTCCAACTGTTAATATTAGGATTGCGCATGTTGTTAATGCAATTCTTATTATAGAATAATTCTCTTTTTTCACCTCTACGTTGTTTATGCTTTCTTTTATAATAGTTCTAACTTTACTTGGTACCTCCAAGTCTGGACTCAAATCATGGTATAGTTTTTGTTCTAATTTATTATTCATGATCTTCCCCCCTCTTTCTCTATGATTTCTTTTATTTTTTTCATAGTTCTAACTCTTTTTGTTTTTGCTGTATTTTCTTTTAGTTTTAATATTCTTCCTATTTCTTTATCTGTAAAATTATCTATATAATACAAAATAATTATAGTTCTTTCTTCTTCTTTTAGCTTATCATATATATAATTCAAGTCTAAGGTTGCATCTGTCTCTTCAATCGAAAATGAACTTATTCCTTTTATTTCTCCTACTTCTTCAAATGATACTATATTCAATCTCATATTTTTTTTATATATTAAATTACATACATTAATTAAAATTCTGATTATCCATGTTTTAAAATACTTAACTTCTCTTAATTTTTTTATGTTTTTATATGCTATAATACATGTTTCTTGTATTGCATCATATACATCATTTTCATTTTTTAATCGTGCTTTCGCTACATGATACAACTCATTTTCTACTGTTAAAATAAGTTTTGTAAATGCCTCTTTATCTCCCTTTTTTGCTTTTTTTACTACTTCCTCCATTTTTCCTCCAAATCTTGTTTGCAAACTTGATACACTTATTAGATAGTTTTCTATTAAAAAAAAGTTTCAAATTTATTATTTTTTTGAAACTTTTTTTATTTTTTAATACTCTAATATATTGTTAACTGTTATAAAAATAATAACTTATACAATCAATTATAAATTATCATATCAATTTAGGCAATTAAATAATAATTTATTTAACTCTTTTAAACATTTTTGACAAATTAATTTTTCTTTATATTCAGTTAACTTATTGGAATTATACCAAAAGATACAACGAGATTCATACTTTTTTAAAATAATACAGGAATTTTCAGTATAAATCTCAATTGAATCTTTTGGTATAACTCCAAGTTTTTCTCTCAAAGCTTTTGTAATTACAATTCTCCCCAACTCATCTTTTTCCTTTCCGTAGATAGATAAAACATTGATTTTGAGTAACCCTCTGAGATACGCTCATACTCTCCTCATTAACACATTCTAACTATTATCTATCACTAAATTTTCGGTAGTGAAAACCCTACAAATTGTTCAGTACTTCGAAAAATTTTTCTACTATGACCTCTGCTGACTACTTGTGATAAATCTTTTTCAACCATATTTATTACTATGTATTCCTCGTCGTTTCCTGAATACTCTATGTCCACAAGTCCTCACAGGGTAAGTCATTTAACTTTCATTCTTTACTCTCTTGATTTACTGCATAAGGTTACGTATATCTTTTAGGCTTGTGATGGGTTTTATATAAATGCAGAAACTTAAAGCAATTAATATAAAAGCTAATAATACATTTAATGTTTTTCTTTTCATTATTAATCCCTCCCTTTTTATTTTTTGTGTCTAAACTTTAATTAATATACTAGTATATTTGTGCTAAAAGCATTGTAACATAACTTTATTACTTTTTATAAAAAGGAGAAATTTATATACTTTTTCTATATAATATATAACTTTTTTTTGCTTTTTTATACATTAAATTACTCATTTATAATACAACAATAAACATATCTATTTGTTGATACTTCTACTAATATATTACTCTTTCCATTAGTATATATTTTGTTTCCCGCCATTTCATCTTCTTTAATCTCCTCATATCCATTTTCATTCATATATTTATTTAAAACTTCTCTAGGATCGTTTGTTTCATAATCAGGTTTTATAAAAATAACTGTATTGGGTTTATTCTGAACAATTGTATATTCATTATCAGTTAAATTTATCTTTAATATTCCGCATAATGTAGAAATAGGATTCCAAACTCCGAATCTATCTAAAGAAACTATTATTGATATTATAAAAATTGATCGTCTGTGTCTTGCCTGGCTGTGCACTGGTTCTTGCCAGTGATTTTCTGAGCATCAGGCCATTGATCAGAGATGACTTGCCTACATTACTCTTGCCGGCAAAGGCAAACTCCGGTATTTCATGCTCCGGAATCTGGCTTGTAATACCACATACCGTCTCCAGACTTACATTTCTGATAACCATTTATTTTCTCCCTTGGTTTACAAGTGCGTGCTCCAGGACTTCCTTCATGCTCTTGACAAAGGTGATAGTCAGTCCTTCACGGATCTCTTCCGAGATCTCTTCCACGTCTTTTTTATTTTCAAAAGGTACCAGTACTTCTGTCACACCTGCCATTTTGGCTGCCAGAAGCTTTTCCTTCAATCCTCCTATGGGAAGAACTCTTCCTCTCAGAGTGACCTCACCGGTCATTGCCAGATCACCACGCACCTTTTCTCCTGTAACTGCTGAGAAAATGGCCGTAGCCATGGTGATACCGGCAGACGGTCCATCCTTTGGTACTGCTCCCTCCGGGATGTGGATATGAAAATCACATTCTTTAAAGGCTTTCTGATCCACACCGTATTCCTGACTGATGGATCTTACATAGCTCATGGCAATGATCGCGGATTCCTTCATCACATCGCCCATTTGACCAGTCAGGTCGATATCCCCTTTTCCCGGCATTTTGTTTACCTCGATCTGAAGCGTTTCACCGCCCACACTGGTCCAGGCAAGCCCTCTGACAATACCAGTCTTGGGATGCCTGTCTGCCTTTTCCTGGGTAAACTTTTTCTTGCCAAGGTACTTCTCCAGATTGGACGCTGTCACAGAAATCTGTGTTTCTTCCTTTCCTTCCTCTCTTCGTTCCAGGATCTCCCTGGCTGCTTTCCGGCAGATATCCCCGATCTTTCTCTCAAGACCTCTGACCCCGGCTTCTCTTGTGTAATACGCGATCACCGCTTTCAATGCACTATCCTTAATGGATAACATACTCTTTGAGAGACCGTTTTTCTTCAGTTCCCTGGGGAGTAGATGCTCCTTTGCAATATGGAACTTTTCATTCTGCGTGTAGCTGTTGACCTCAATGATCTCCATCCGGTCAAGGAGTGGTCTTGGGATCGTCTCTGTAGTATTGGCTGTGGCTATAAACAATACCTCAGAAAGATCCACCGGAATTTCCACATAATGGTCACGGAATCTTACATTCTGTTCACTGTCAAGCACTTCCAGAAGAGCTGAGAACGTATCTCCCTTATAATCATTACTCACTTTATCTATTTCGTCAAGAAGCATAAGCGGATTCTTTACTCCAGCCTGCCGGAGTCCCATAATGATACGTCCCGGCATAGCTCCCACATAAGTTTTACGGTGTCCCCTGATCTCTGCCTCATCCCGCACGCCTCCAAGACAGATCCTGACATATTTTTTGTTCAGGGCTTCTGCCACGCTCCTTGCTACGGATGTCTTGCCGGTTCCCGGAGGTCCTACCAGACAGAGGATCGGGCTGTCTCCCTTCTGGTTCAGACAGCGCACCGCAAGAAACTCCAGGATTCTTTCCTTTACTTTTTCAAGACCGTAATGATCTCTGTTCAGGATCTCCTCTGCCCGTTTCATGCTTTCATTGTCAACAGATGCTTTATCCCAGGGCAGCTCCAGCAAGGTTTCGATATAGCCTCTCTCTACGGAGCTTTCAGAGCTGTTTCCTGTCAGGTTGCGGAATCTTCCGATTTCCTTTGCTATTTTCTTTTTTACCTCTTCCGTCGCCTGCAGCGTAGAAAGCGTTTTTTCAAACTGGTCTGCATCGGATAGGGATCCATCTTCACCCAGTTCCTCCCTGATATAACGGAGCTGCTCACGAAGCAGGTATTCCTTCTGGTTTTTATCAACTCTCCCTTTAAGCTTCTGTACAAGCTCCGACCGTATTTTGGCAATTTCCACTTCATTTATCAGTATGCTGCACAGGATCTCATACCGTTCCTTCAGGTCGCAGGCATCCAGCACCTGCTGCTTCTGTTCAAAGGTTATCGGCATATTCATGGCCATCTCATCTGCCAGTCTGCCGGGATCAGTGATGGAATCATAACGTTTTGCAAGATTCTGTCCCAGCTTTGGATGAAATGCCATATAAGCCCGGAAAGAATCCTTAACCTGACGCAGCATGGCCTCGATCTCTGCACCTGCTTCCAGTCCGCCTGACCCCTCATCTGTCATCTTCAGCAAATCTGCACAGAAATATCTGTTTTCTTTCTTCTGTAATCCGATCAGCTTTCCCCGATAAAGACCTTCTACCAGGATCCGGACTACGTGATCTGGAAGCTTTGTGATCTGTTTTATAACAGCTACCGTTCCAATGGCATAGAGCTTCTTCTCCGGATGGGCTGCTTCTGATTCCTGCTTTCTTTTCGTGATCAGGAAAACACGTCCTCCCTCTGCCATGGCATGCTCAAGAGAGGAAATGGCTTCTTCTTTATGCAGATCAAAGTGGATCACAGCACCCGGCAGGATCGTCAGATTCTCCAGAATGACTGCTGGTATGCTTTCTGTTTCCACCGTCTTATTTTCCATTTCAAAATCTTTCATCTTTTTGTTCCTTAAAATAACATTTTTGCAAAAAACGCCGCCATAAACAGGCGGCGCATCTTTATTTTGCTTTTTGCATGTGTTCCTGATGAATGACAAGTGGCTTGCTCGTTCCATCCACCGCTTCCTTCGTGATCACACACTCTTCAATGGTATCATCTGAAGGAATATTAAACATGACATCCATCATTACCTTTTCCATAATAGAACGCAGACCTCTGACTCCGGTCTTCCGCTCAAATGCCTGTTTTGCAATCGCTCTGATCGCATCCTCTTCAAAGGTGAGCTTCACATCATCCAGCTCAAACAGCTTCTGATACTGCTTTACAAGTGCATTCTTAGGTTCCTTCAGGATCCGGATCAGTGCATCCTCATCCAGTCCTTCCAGAGATACACTGATCGGCACACGTCCAACAAACTCGGGGATCAGCCCAAATTTCACAAGATCCTGAGGGGTTACCTCCTTCAGCATTTCACTGATCTCCTGTGTCTTCTTATCTGCGATCTCTGCATCAAAAC
>ENA-ORTY01003247-ORTY01003247.1-human-gut-metagenome-genome-assembly--contig:-NODE-3247-length-14233-cov-4.678728_pt1 | contig 14233 bp, 10 predicted proteins | sample MGYA00241917_ERZ509198 | MGnify/ENA primary metagenome ERZ509198 (study PRJEB26280, sample SAMEA2338857) | human gut metagenome | biome: human gut; feature: human-associated habitat; material: faeces...
TGATCGCGGACATCAAAGCACAGGGAGATTTCTGCATCGGCGGCGCCTGCTATCCAGAGGGCCATCCCGAATCGAAGAATAAAGCAGAGGACATCCGGTATCTGAAGGAAAAGGTGGACGCAGGCTGCAGCTTCCTGACGACCCAGATGTTTTTTGACAACGATCTGTTCTACAACTTCCTTTACAGGATCCGGGAGGCTGGGATCGCCGTGCCGGTGGTGGCCGGGATCATGCCGGTAACAAACGCAAAGCAGATGAAACGGATCCTCAGCATGTCCGGAACGGTCCTTCCCACCCGTTTTAAAATGCTGTTAGACAGGTTCGGGGACGATCCGGCGGCCATGAAGCAGGCGGGCGTCGCCTATGCCGTATCCCAGATCATCGATCTGGTGGCCAACGGGATCCATGCCATCCATATCTATTCCATGAACAAGCCGGATGTGGCGGAGCAGATCAAGAGCAGCTTATCGGAGATCCTGGTATGATGGAGGACGGGGTCCGCAGGAGCGAGGTGTTCCGGTATCTGGGATATGGGAACCGGGTCCCGGATGAGGAAACAGGAGAACTGGCAGAGGAATGTATAAAAGAGCTCCTGCTGGTATCAGAAGAGCGGATCTGTGTACGGGAGTTTCCGGTGACGGTGCGGGACGGGAGCCTGGACTGCGGCTGTTTCCAGACCTCCAGCAGAAGTCTTTTAAAGAACCTGGGCGGCTGCGCCCGGGTTCTTGTGATGGCGGCGACCCTGGGGACGGGAGTGGACCGGCTGCTCCTTAAGTACGGGAAGCTTTTTATGGCCAGGGCTGTGGTCATGCAGGCGGCAGCAGCGGCTCTGATCGAGGAGGTCTGTGACAGGAATTTTGAGTCCTGGCGAAAGGAATATGAGGAAAAGGGGCTTTACCTGCGGCCAAGATTTTCTCCGGGCTACGGAGATTTCCCGTTAAGCGTCCAGAAGGACCTTCTGGGAGGGCTGGAGGCCGGGAAGCGCCTGGGGATCACTCTGACAGAGGGAGGCCTTATGATGCCGTCCAAATCCGTGACGGCGGTGATCGGGATCAGTCCGGTAAAGGGCTTCTGCCGGACAGAAGGGTGCGAGGCATGTGAAAAAAAGGACTGTCCGTACAGGAGGAGCCTGGGACAGGGAAGGGAGACGTAAAGACAGATGGATATCAGGGATGAACTGAAGCGGAGGCGGATCTTTTTTGACGGAGGCATGGGGAGCATGCTCCAGGAGCGTGGACTTCTGCCGGGAGAGCTGCCGGAGACATGGAACCTTTCTCATCCGGAGGCCGTGAAGGAGATCCACCTGGAATACTTAAGGGCCGGGGCCGATGTGGTGACAGCCAATACCTTTGGGGCCAACGGGTTCAAATATAAGAAAGACGAAGGATACAGCCTGGGATCCATTGTAACGGCGGGCGTTTCCCTGGCAAAGGAGGCTGTAAAGGAGGCCGGGCATGGATATGCGGCCCTGGATCTGGGGCCCACGGGGCGGCTTCTGGCCCCCTGCGGGGATCTGGATTTCGAGGATGCGTGTAAGGCGTATAAAGAGGTGGTGGAGGCCGGAGTCCGGGCAGGAGCCGATCTGATCGTCATTGAGACCATGGGAGACAGCTATGAGTTAAAGGCAGCGGTGCTGGCAGCCAAGGAGGTCTCATCCCTTCCGGTGTTCGCCACAGTGACTCTGGACGAAAAGGGGAAAATGCTCACGGGAGGAACGGTGGAAACGGCGGCCGCCCTCCTGGAGGGGCTGGGAGCGGACGTCATAGGCCTGAACTGTGGTCTGGGCCCGGTCCAGCTGCTGCCGTTCATGAAGCATTTAAGGAGCGTCTCATCCCTTCCTTTGATGGTAAATCCCAATGCCGGCCTTCCCAGGAGCGAGAACGGGCGGACCGTGTATGACATCGATGCCTGCGGCTTTGCCCAGGCCATGAAGGCCATGGCGGAATGCGGAGTTTCGGTCCTTGGCGGCTGCTGCGGGACCACGCCGGAGCATATCCGGAGACTTAGAGAGGTCTGCGGTCCGCTTCCTCTGCTTCCGGTGGAAAAAAAGGACCGGACGGTGGTCTCCTCTTACGGGCAGGCGGTGATCCTGGGCGAAAGGCCTGTGATCATCGGAGAGCGGATCAACCCCACGGGAAAACCCAGGCTTAAGCAGGCCCTGAAGGACCGGGATATGGCGTATATCCTGAACATGGCCGCCTCCCAGGAGGAGAATGGGGCGGATATCCTGGACGTGAACGTGGGACTTCCCGGTCTCGATGAGACGGCAGTGATGACAGAGACCGTAAGAGAGCTCCAGAGCGTAACAGATCTGCCGCTGCAGATCGATACCTCAGACGTAAAGGCCATGGAACAGGCCATGCGGATCTATAACGGAAAACCTATGGTCAACTCTGTCAACGGAAAGAAGGAGGTCATGGAGGCGGTGTTCCCGCTGGTGCGGAAGTACGGAGGCGTGGTGGTGGCCCTGTGCCTGGATGAAAACGGGATCCCGGAAACGGCGGCCGGAAGGCTTGCAGTGGCGAAAAAGATCTACGAGACGGCGGCCTCCTACGGTATTGAGAAGAAGGATATCCTGGTGGATGCCTTGTGCATGGCTGTGAGCTCGGATAAGAACGGGGCCATGACCACCCTGGAGACTGTAAAACGGGTCAAGGAGGAGCTGGGAGGAAAAACCGTGCTGGGCGTGTCCAACATATCCTTTGGCCTTCCCATGCGAGAGCATATCAATTCTGCGTTCTTTCTGCTGGCGCTGGAAAACGGCCTGTCTGCGGCGATCATCAATCCTGGCCTCCCGGCCATGGCGGCCGCTTATAAGAGCTTTCTGGTCCTCCATGGGATGGATGAGAACTGCTCTGGCTACGTGGAAAAATACGGGCAGGAGGAGGCGGCCAGGAAGGCAGAACAGGAGGCCCGGAAGGAAGCGGCGGCTGGAATCCGGAAAAACGGATCCCAGGGAACTGGGGAAACTGAAAGTTCCGGAGGTCCCTATGGTCCGGCAGCGCTGGAAGGAGATCCGGCAGAGACTCCTTTAAAGCGCAGCATAAAGAAGGGGATGATCCAGGCGGCTGAAACGGCAGCCCGGAATGCCCTCCTTTCAGCAGATGCCCTGACCGTAATAAACCGGGAGATGATCCCGGCCCTGGACGAGGTGGGAAAGGGCTTTGAGGCCGGAACTGTGTTCCTTCCGCAGCTTTTAATGAGCGCTGAAGCTGCCCGGGCTGCCTTTGGTATCATGAAGGAAAAGATGACAAAAGACGGAGTGGAGCGGGAGAATCGGGGCGCGGTGATCCTGGCCACAGTCAAGGGAGATATCCACGATATCGGAAAAAACATCGTAAAGGTCCTGCTGGAAAATTATGGGTTCCAGGTGATGGATCTGGGGAGAGACGTGCCGCCGGAGATCATTGCCGCCGCCGCTGTGGAAGGCCATGTCCCTGTGGTGGGACTGAGCGCCCTTATGACAACCACGGTCCCTGCCATGGAGAGGACCATCCGGCTTTTAAGGGAAAAGGCACCCTGGGCTAAAATCATGGTGGGCGGCGCGGTACTCACAGAGGAGTATGCCAATTCCATCGGCGCCGACGCGTATTGCAAAGATGCCATGGCATCCGTGAATTTTGCAGTCAAATATGTTAAAAAAATATAAAAAAACTAAAGATGAAGTAAAAATAATAAAGAAAAACCAATAAAAACAGATGGTAATAAATTGACATCATTTGTGCAACATGGTATATTAAATATGTAATCGATAAAATCTATACGGAAATGCAGATACATAGAAAAAAGGTATCCGAGGGGTAGGATACGGAAGGCTGCCTGGTGATCCAGACGCCGGAATATGCATTCCGCAGGGGGAGATTTTAAGATTTTATTGTATACATATGTCCCCTATGGTCTGGAACTCCAGACCAGCAAAGCTGTAAGGATTCCGGCTCCTGCCGGGATCACATTATGCAATAATAGGAGGAAATACTATGCAAGCATTAACTGACACCTTACTGCCTATCGTGAATACCATTAATGGATATCTGTCTGACTATATCCTGGTATTCCTTCTTATGGGAGCCGGCCTGTACTTCAGCTTCAAGACGAAATTCGTTCAGGTACGCTGCTTTGGAGAAGGTATGAAACGGGTATTCGGAAACCTGACTTTAAGCGGCAAGAAGCATGAGAGCGGAATGAGCTCCTTCCAGGCGCTGGCCACAGCCATCGCTGCCCAGGTTGGTACCGGTAATATCGTCGGCGCCTCTGGTGCGATCCTGACCGGCGGTCCTGGAGCTATTTTCTGGATGTGGATTATCGCGTTCTTCGGTATGGCGACCATTTATGCCGAGGCAGTTTTAGCCCAGAAGACACGTGTGAAAAATGAAGACGGTCAGTATCTTGGCGGACCTGTTTACTACATCCGCACTGCTTTCCAGGGCAGCCTTGGAAAATTCCTGGCAGCCTTCTTCGCCATTGCCATCATCCTGGCTCTGGGCTTTACCGGCTGTATGGTACAGTCCAACTCCATCGGCTCTACTTTCAGCACAGCCTTTGGTGTTCCGTCCTGGATCGTTGGTATCATTTTAGTAGCAGTATGTGGATTTATTTTCGTTGGCGGCGTTCAGCGTCTTGCTTCCGTTACGGAGAAGCTGGTTCCCATCATGGCAGCTGTATTCCTTCTGGGCGGCGTTGTTGTCCTGATCGCAAGGATCCAGTATGTTCCGGCAACTTTTGGGATGATCTTCAAATATGCCTTCCAGCCCCAGGCCATCGTCGGCGGTGCTTTTGGTACTGCATTAAAGGCAGCCATCAGCCAGGGTGCAAAGCGCGGCCTGTTCTCCAATGAGGCTGGTATGGGTTCCACACCTCATGCTCATGCACAGGCAAACGTAAAAGAGCCCCACGAGCAGGGCTGTGTGGCTATGATCGGTGTTTTCATCGATACCTTCGTAGTTCTTACCTTAAACTCTCTGATCGTGATCTGTACGCTTTACACTCCCGATGGCCCCTTAGCAGCAGGCTACACCGGAGAGATCGTAAATGTGCTTAACAACACGAACCTGGCCCAGACCGCCTTCGGCGTTGTGTTTGGTGCGGATCTGGGTGCGAAATTCGTGGCAGTCGCTCTGTTCTTCTTCGCGTTCTCCACGATCCTCAGCTGGAATATGTTCGGTAAGGTAAATACGGAGTACCTGTTTGGCAAGAAGGGCGTGACCGTTTATACGATCATCTCTCTGATCTTTATCTTCCTGGGAACCACCACCTCTTCTGATCTGGTATGGGCTCTGTCCGATATGTTCAACCAGCTCATGGTTCTTCCCAACGTCATCGGTCTCGTTGGCTGTACAGCCCTCGTAGTATCCCTGACAAAATTCAAAAAATAAGACTGGAAATCACCCCCGATATGAAAAAAGGCCTTTCGCTGTATGGTGCAGCGGGAGGCCTTTTTATGGGCTGGAAGTTACAGAGAAACCCAGGATGGGAGACGGGCTGGGAAGAACAGATGAAAAAACCCCTTATAGTTATTGGATCTTTCAACAACTATAAGAGGTCTGATACAGCAGATAACGGGAGTCGAACCCGCCTTTCCAGCTTGGGAAGCTAGCGTTCTACCGATGAACCATATCTGCAAAAAAGAAAAAGTGGAGCATATGGGATTCGAACCCACGACCTTTTGAATGCCATTCAAACGCGCTCCCAACTGCGCTAATGCCCCAGTGCCTATATACTACCACAAAAGGATCATTTACACAAGCCCTTTTTTGAAATTTTTTTGTTTTTTTGAATGATTCTTTCTATTTGACAGGGAAACTCCATCCGTCCTGGCGCATATGCTATCCTAACATTCTTTATTATGAGGCAGACATGGCACAAGGTTATCTGCAGGTAGATGTGGTTTCAGATACAAATAATTTTCCGGTCACAGATGCCAGCATCTCCATATCAAAGACAGAGACGCCGGAGGAGATTCTGGAGGAAGTGAGGACAGACAGCTCCGGCCAGACAGAAAATGTGGCTCTGGAAGCCCCTCCGGCGGAGCTTAGCCTGGCTCCGTCCGGGGAGAGGCCTTACGCAGAATATACGATCCGCATCACAGCGCCGGGATACGAACCTCTGGTGATCTCCGGAACAGAGATCCTGGCAGACGCCACAGCGATCCAGCCGGCCAGGATGATCCCGGCGGCGGATCTTGGAGGAGAAGAGGATATTACGATCCCCGATCACACTTTATACGGAAATTATCCGCCTAAGATCGCAGAGGGTGAGATCAAGCCTGTGACCGGAAGCGGTGAGATCGTCCTTTCCCGGGTAGTGGTCCCCCAGACGGTGATTGTCCATGACGGTGTCCCCACCAACGCATCGGCCCCCGACTATTACGTTCCATACAGGGATTATATTAAAAATGTAGCGTCCAGTGAGATCTATGCCACCTGGCCAAAATCATCCATAACAGCCAATGTGCTGGCCATCATGTCCTTTACCCTGAATCGTGTATACACGGAATGGTACAGGAACCAGGGATACGATTTTACCATTACCTCGTCCACCGCCTATGACCATAAATGGATCTATGGCCGCAACATCTATGAATCCATTTCTGTTGTGGTGGATGATATTTTTGACAATTATCTGTCCAGGCCGGAGGTGAAGCAGCCGATCCTGACCCAGTACTGCGATGGGAGACAGGTGACGTGTCCGGGGTGGATGACCTTTTTGCTTTTGCGTATACACATCAAAAAAGCTAGGTTTTATGCGGGTTTGCGGGGATCCTGCTCCTGGCTCTGTTCTTTTAAATAATAGAAAACATCAATGTGCATGGTGTCTTTGTGGAAAACGATCCGGTCTACGATGCTGCGGAGAGCGACATTTTTCTGGAGAGCAGAAAAGTGATCAGACCGCAGTATGTCGGTAACGGACCGGATATGATCCAGCATCTGCCTTTCCTGGCTGCCGCTGTCTGCGTCCTCTTCCGGCCCGGCCGCTTCCAGCTGCTTTAAGGATTCGGCCAGGGTCTCCCGCTCCTTCTGGATCAGGAGTTTATTCTGCTTGTACTCCTCCAGGGAGTCGATCCCGTCCATATAGGCTGCCTTCGCCCGCTTCTCCTTCAGTTCCAGCCGGTCTACCATATTTTTCAGCAGTTCCATTTCATGGCTGTCCTCAGCTTTTACCACGGACTTAACCTCATAATCGACTGTTCCGGCCTCCAGGACCTCCTGTAGGGCGTTCAATACCGCCGCGGCGATATCTTTTTCAGTGACATAGTGGCTGGCCCGGCATTTGCCTTTCAGATAGCCATAGCACTGGAAAGAATAATGGTCTCCGGACTTTGTGTGACGTACACAGGAGGAGAGAGTACGGCCGCAGGCAGAGCATTTGAGCATACCGGAAAGCCAGTGCTTTGTGACTTCGGCCGGTTTTGCGTTTTTCGGCCGGTACTCGGACTCGAACCGGAGCATCGCCTGGTTATACAGCTCCTCGGATATGATCGCCGGGTGGGTCCCCTTGGTCACGATCCACTCAGACCGGTCCCGGATCTCATTGGTCTCATTACAGGTCCGGTTCCACCGGACGATCCCGGCATAGGCAGGATTCTGGAGGATATATTCCAGGGATCTTTTTTCAAAGGGCTTTCCCTGGCTGGTTTTAAGGCCGAGGCCATTCAGATACCGGGTCAGAGCAAAGATGCTCATCTTGTGGTTTACATACCGGTCAAAGATCATCCGGACAATTTCCGCCTCCTCCGGAACAATTTCCGGGGTCGCATTGTGGTACGGGATCCGGTATCCCAGGGGCGGACGGCACTGGTACCCTCCGTTCTGGGCCTTGGTCTTCATGCCGCGGGTGACATCCTGGGCCAGATTGTAAGAGTAAAACTCATCCTGCCATTCGATGATCATTTCGATCAGACGGCCGTACATACCATCCAGGACCGGTTCTGAGATGCTGATCACATCGATGCCCAGCTTTTTCCGCAGCATTCCCTTGTAGAAGGTGCTTTCATCCTGATTCCTGGCAAATCTGGAAAATTTCCAGACCAGGATACAGTCAAAGGGCTTTGGGGTAGTCTTGGCAGTGGCGATCATTCGCTGGAATTCCGGCCGGTTGTCGGCCTTCTTCCCGCTCCGTCCCTCGGATTCCATGAAGATATATTCTTTCGGGATCACGATCCGGCTGCTCTTGGCATACTGGACAATGGACTCCAGCTGGGACTCCGGGCTCAGGTCCATCTGGCCGTCAGTGCTGACCCGGATATAGGCAGCGCCGACCTTAAGGGCAGTAGTGCTTGTCATTACATCATCTCCTCGTATAGATTGTATGGGTATTGGGTATAAAAAATACGCCCCTTGCCAGAGCGCTCCGGAGATGATATAATCCAGGTGTCTAAGCTGTTATATCTTTCCGGGAGATCCTGGTAAGAGAAATCTATGGAAGCCGTCTGGTGCTGGTAACACCGGGCGGTGTTAGTGTATAATTATCATTGGCAAATATAGGAACTATTCCTAAGACAAAAAAGGGAAACAGAGAAAATCCCTGCTTCCCAATCACACAGTTTTTCTTTATGATGTTAACTGCTAAGAAAAACATGTAAAGGAAACTGTATGATGAAAACTATTGTAGAGGAAAAACCGATATCTTTCAAGGAGTTGGAGCAAAAAATATTTTCTTATGTATGTGAGCTGGGCAGAGAGATCACAACTGCCATGCTGGAGGCTTATGATAAGGAACTGGCAGAGGGAAGGGATAAAAAGAATTACCGGGATAAAGGGATCCGCACCACCACGATAAAAACAGTCTACGGTGAAGTCAGCTATGGCAGGCACGTCTATCAGACAAAACTTGAGGATGGAAAGAAAGCCTGTGTGTATCTGCTGGATGAAGCCATGAAGATGGAAAAGATAGGCCTGATCTCCACAAACCTGGCAGAGAAGCTGGCCATGACGGTAACAGAAGCGCCGTACCGCGTTACAGCAGAGACAATAAGCAGCACCTGCGGCCAGAGCATCAGTGCCGGCGGTGTGTGGAACGTGATGCAGCGGTTGGGTGAAAGGATCAGCGAAGAGGAAGAACATGCTGTAAAACAGATGCATGCGGACCAGTCAGAGGGAAAAAAGGAGATTCCGGTACTGTTTGAAGAAATGGATGGCGTATGGCTGTCCATGCAGGATGAACAGCATAAAAAGATGAAAAAACAGGAAATGAAGGTCTTTACCATGTATGAAGGCTGGGATGCGGAGAAAGAAAAGCAGGGCCGCAGTAGCCTGGTGGGAAAAACCATGCTTGCGGGGATGGAGAAAAGTAAGAAATTCCATGAAAAGCGGGAGGCCTGTATTTGCAAGAAATATGATGCGGATGAGATCGGCCAGCGCATCTTAAACGGAGATGGAGGCAGCTGGATCTACGAGCCATATGACCCGGAAGCAATCTTCCAGTTAGACAGATATCATGTATATCAGGAGATCACAGGGAAGATCCGTGATAAGAAAGCGCAGAGAGAAATCCGGGAACTATTTGATACAGGCAAGCCGGAGGAAATGTTGGAATATATACAGATATATGCGACCAGCGTAGAAAGCCCGGATGAAAAGGATAAAAGCAGCCAAAAGGCCTGGGAATTATATCAATATCTGGAACATAACAGGGAAGGCCTGCTGCCCTACGATAAAAGGGGGATAAAGATAGCAGCCCCGCCGGAAGGGATTCTTTATAAAAGGATGGGTGTGCAGGAAAATCAGAATTGTACGGTGATCACGCTGAGGATGAAGAACCGAAGGATGCGCTGGTCGGTAAACGGAGCCAATAACCTTGCCAAGATCCTTTACCAAAAAGAAAACAAGGAATTGATTGAGACGATAGAGCGATATACGGATGGATTAGTGTTCACAATGCAGATGCAGGAGATCGTGGAAACATTAAGTGCCGCAAAAGCTCCAAAGAAGGACGGGAAAGGAAATCCGTATGTGGATGTGGTAAATGTGCATATGCCGCTGCTTGAAGCGATACAGACAGCATCCAGAAAGGCGTTTAAGAGAGCGTTCTGTTGTTAAACAAAGGAAAACCCATAGGGTCTATTTGGCATACCCAAAAACAGAAAAAATATCATAAGGAAAAAATGAAGTGGGTAAGTTGCCAACGATTACTTGACACAAACCTCAAGGAACGCCAGTCTTGCATTAAAACAGTAAAATTGATATAATAAAAGAATAACAGCTTCAGAAATGGACATGGAAAAACAGACAGGAGATCGTATGAAAGAAACAGTGTTGCTGTACGGATTTAAGGATCAGGAACGTTTAAAAAAGGTAAAGCGGGCGCTGCTCCCCCTGGGGCTGCGGATGAGGACCGTGGGACCGGAGGAATATTTCCAGCCGGTGGGATACCTGGCCGGAGTGAAGGAGGTGCCTCCGGCGGAAAATGACCGCCCGGGTACAGAATTTGACTGCGAGATGATGGTCATGGCAGGCCTGGCGTCTGCACAGGTGGATGCGGTGATCCACGCCCTGTACCGGTCCGGGGTGGGCCGTATCGACTATAAAGCAGTGCTGACCCCTGTGAACCAGTTCTGGGATGGGGAAAAGCTGTATGAAGAGATCGCCAGGGAACATGAAGCGATGACAAAGGGAGGTTCCCAATAAATAAATGGAGGAATTGTATATGCAGTACAGAAAATTTGGTAATACTGGTGTTGAGGTTTCGGCTCTGGGCTTTGGATGCATGCGCTTCCCGGTCAACGAAGACAAGACCATCAACGAGGAAAAAGCCATCGCCATGGTGCGTCATGCCATCGATAACGGCGTCAACTATGTGGACACCGCGTATCCGTATCACCAGGGCACCAGCGAGCTGGTAGTTGGAAAGGCCTTAAAGGACGGCTACCGTGAAAAGGTGTACCTGGCAGATAAAATGCCTGTATGGCTCCTGGAGACGGAGGATGACTTTGACAAATATCTGGATGAACAGTTAAAGAAGCTGGATACGGACCACATTGATTTTTACCTGCTCCATGCCTTAAGCAGAGAACGCTATGAGGAAAAGGTGAAAAAGCTCAATCTGACAAAGAAGCTGGAGGAGGCCAAGGCCGCTGGAAAGATCCGCTACATAGGCTTTTCCTTCCATGATTCCCTGGACCTGTTCAAGGAGATCATCGATTCCTATGACGGCTGGGATTTCTGCCAGATCCAGTATAACTACATCAACCTGACCCACCAGGCAGGGACCGAAGGCTTAAAATACGCAGCCTCCAAGGGACTGGGCGTTGTGATCATGGAGCCGCTGTTAGGCGGAAAGCTGGCCAACCTGGCACCCCATGTGGCCGAGGCCTTCCCGGAAGGAAAATCCCATGTGGAATACGCTCTGGACTTCTTATGGGATAAGCCGGAGGTAAGCCTTCTCTTAAGCGGCATGACCGAGCCGGAGCAGGTGGAGGCCAACCTGGAATACGCCAGCCGCAGCCATGTGGGCATGGTGACAGAGGAAGAAAAGGCCGTTTATGAAAAGGCCAAAAAGATCTTTGACGAAATGGCTCTTGTGAACTGCACCAAATGCGCTTACTGCATGCCATGTCCCTTTGGCCTGAATATTCCGGAGCTGTTTGCTGCATATAATATGACTGCCAGCCACGGCATGACCCCGGCTAAGGAGGCATATGAGGCTCTGTCCGTTAAGGCCGACGCCTGCCGGGCCTGCCATCACTGTGAAAAGGAATGTCCGCAGCATATTAAGATCAGCGAGATGATGCCAAAAGTAGCCCAGGCATTCGTATAGGCGGACTGGACGTGCTGGCCGGCGGATAAAGCCGGCCGGATCCGGGAAATGCAGGAAAAATAAATATGGAAATGGAGGTCCTTTTATGCAGGAAGAGAAAAAGAAGAGCCGGAAGGAAGGAGATAAGGCCCGTCTGGCTGCGGCTGCGGCCCGCCTGGGCGTTCTCCAGAGACGGCTTAAGGATGAGAAGATCCCGGTCATCATCACCTTTGACGGCTTCGATGCTGCGGGAAAGGGCCTCCAGATCAGCCGCCTGATCCAGGCGCTGGATCCCAGGGGCTTTGACGTGTACACGGGAGACCGGGACGGGGAAGAGGAGGCCATGCACCCGTTTTTATGGCGGTTTGCCATCCGCTGCCCGGAAAGGGGCCGGATCGCCATTTTTGATACCAGCTGGAACCGGCGGATATCCGCGGACCGGTTTGACAGGGATCTGGGAAAAAGAGAGACAGAAGAAAGCCTCTCGGATATCCGGGCTTTTGAAAAACAGCTGACAGACGACGGGACAGTGCTTGTTAAGCTGTTTCTTGAAATTTCAGAGAAAGAACAGAGAAAACGGTTTAAAAAGCTGGAAGCGTCGGCAGATACGGCGTGGAGGGTCACAGAAGCCGATTGGGAGAGAAACCGCCGCTATAAAAAATACGCCAGGATCACAAAAGAGATGATCGACGCCACCAACGTGCCCTGGGCTCCGTGGAAGGTCATCGATGCCGCCCATAAGGAAAAGGCGGCTTTTGCGGTCATGGAAGCAGTATCGTCGGCCCTGGAGGCGGCCCTGGAGAAAAAAGCCGCCGGCCGGGAAACTCCCCGGTTCGAGCCTCCGCTGCCGCCGGATAAATATAAAAAAGGGATCCTCTCCCATGTGGACCTGGAAAAGACCATGGACCGGGAGGAGTACAGAAAAAAGCTGGATCAGTTACAGAAAAGGCTGGAGCGGCTCCATGGAGACCTGTACCGGTACAGGATCCCTGTGGTCTTAGGCTTTGAGGGATGGGATGCGGCTGGAAAGGGCGGAGCCATCAGGCGTCTTACCAGTCATCTGGATCCCAGAGGATACCAGGTATGTCCCACCGCCTCCCCCGGCAGTACAGAAAAGGCCCACCATTATCTATGGCGGTTCTGGACCCGTTTCCCCAAGGACGGCCATATGGCTGTTTTTGACCGGACCTGGTACGGCAGGGTCATGGTGGAGCGGATCGAGGGCTTCTGCACGGAGGAGGAATGGCACAGGGCGTATCGGGAGATCAACGATATGGAAGCCCATCTGGTGCATTCTGGGGCTGTGGTGCTGAAGTTCTGGCTCCATATCGATAAGGATGAGCAGGAACGGCGGTTCAACGACCGGATGAAGAATCCTGAAAAACAGTGGAAGATCACAGACGAGGACTGGAGAAACCGGGAAAAGTGGGACCAGTATGAGGAAGCGGTCAACGAGATGCTGGAAAAGACATCCACAGAGGACGCTCCCTGGATCGTGGTGGAAGGAAACTCCAAGTATTACGCCCGCATCAAGGTGATGGAGACCGTGGCGGACGCGCTGGAGAAGAAAATAAAAGAAGTGGAAAAAGCAAAGAAAAAACATGAATAAAGTAGTGATAGCAGGCGGCGGCGCAGCCGGTATGGCGGCCGCCATAGGAGCCGCCCAGGCAGGATGCCAGGTGGTGGTATATGAAAAAAATGAAAAGCTTGGAAAAAAGATATATATCACAGGAAAGGGACGCTGCAATGTAACCAACAGCTGCGATACAGAGGACCTGTTTTCCCATATGGTGTCCAATGGAAAATTTTTATACAGCGCCATTTACGGCTTTTCCAATTTTGACGTCATGGGACTTATGGGCGAGTGCGGCTGTCCCTTAAAGATAGAGAGAGGCAACCGGGTATTCCCGGTATCAGATAAATCATCGGATGTGATCGCGGCCCTGGAACGGCGGATGAAGCGGCTGGGAGTGTCCGTCCGCTATAATGAGGCTGTGAAAGAGGTGGTCTGCCAGGATGGCCGGTGTCTGGGCGTGGTCCTGGAAAAAGGCCGGAAAATGGTCGAAGCCGGAGCTGTGATCGTGGCCACAGGAGGCCTGTCCTACCCCGCCACCGGTTCCACCGGGGACGGCTACCGGTTTGCAGAAGCAGCGGGCCATACGGTGACGGAGCTTTCCCCGGCCCTGGTGCCCTTCACCTGCGCGGAAGAGGATGTAAAAAAGCTCCAGGGACTGTCGCTGAAAAATGTGGAGGTGACGGTGTATGACGGGAAGAAGGTCATCTGGAAGGAATTTGGGGAAATGCTGTTTACCCATTTTGGCGTCAGCGGACCGGTCGTTTTAAGCGCCAGCAGCTATGCTGCGAAGACCATCAGAAAAACGCCTCTTAAGATGGATATCGACCTGAAACCGGCGCTCTCGAAAGAGCAGCTGGACGCCAGGATCTTAAGGGAGTTTGAGGCAGGACAGAATAAGCAGTTTAAGAATGTGATCGGGGTACTTTT
>ENA-ORTY01003248-ORTY01003248.1-human-gut-metagenome-genome-assembly--contig:-NODE-3248-length-14233-cov-2.471082_pt1 | contig 14233 bp, 5 predicted proteins | sample MGYA00241917_ERZ509198 | MGnify/ENA primary metagenome ERZ509198 (study PRJEB26280, sample SAMEA2338857) | human gut metagenome | biome: human gut; feature: human-associated habitat; material: faeces...
ATACCCCTCTGTTGTATTTTATTGTATTATAGCACACTTTTCAGGAATTGTCTTGCTTCAGGAGTCTTAGGATTGGTAAAGATTTCTTCCGGGGTTCCTTCTTCCAGGATCATGCCTTTTGCCATGAATACTACTTTGTCTGCTACTTCTCTGGCAAATCCCATCTCATGCGTGACGCATATCATCGTCATTCCCTGATTGGCAAGGTCTTTCATAACATTCAGCACTTCGCCAACCAGTTCCGGGTCAAGTGCCGAGGTCGGCTCATCAAAAAGCATCATCTTCGGCTCCATGGCAAGAGCTCTGGCTATCGCCACACGCTGTTGCTGCCCCCCTGATAGTCTTGCCGGATACTCATCCAGCTTATCTGCCAACCCTACCTTGGCAATCAAACCCTTAGCTGTCTTCTCTGCCTTTTCCCTGCTTACTTTTTTCACATGCATCGGCGCCAGCATGACATTTTCCAATACGGTCTTTTTCCCGTCGGATAATGTGATGCGGTAAGGACCTCCGGCTGTCGGAGTGGAGACGGCAACCTGCCAGTTTCCTTGTGCGTCGGCTTTCGTTTCATAATGCTGATTGTTCCAGCTTGTTTCGATGCTAACCTTCTTGTTCGGTTTGGCTTTTCCGAACAAAGTCATGGTAGTCTGCTGCTGGATAATCATGTTGTCCGTGAAAAAGGCAGGTAGTGTGATTTTAGCCTGTAACGGGGTTTGCAAACCCGTGCAGGCCAACACGGCACAGAAGCCGATGCGACGTGTAATGTTTTGAAACGTTTTCATTTTTTTTAGTTTAAATACCCGGACGGAAGTCTTTTTGGATGTCCTTCCGCCCGGATAATGTTTATAGTTTTTTGTTGTAAGGTTCAACAATCAGTTTGTACGAATCGTTTTGCAAGAGCGACTCGTCGAAGGTGATTTGGATGTCCTTCTTCTCGCCCGGCATCAATGTGAAATAGTTGTCGTTCATGAGGGCGGGAAGCAAACGTTCGCCGTCGGAAGCGCGTACGGCTTGTACACGTACGCCGAAAGCTACTGCGTCTGCTGATTTGGGCAGTCCGACCGTGGCTTGTATCGTTGCCTTTCCGTCTTTTCGTGCCAGTTTGGAGGATACGTTCAGTTTTACACCGGGGAGTTGGTTGAGCGCCTTGAAATTCGTACGTTCGTTACCTCTCCAGTAATTGTTTTCGGAAATTACCTTTCCGTCTTTGTCTTTTAAGGTCAGGCGGAGGAAATGCACGTCGCTCAACCCTTCAGAAGGTTTCGTGCCGCTCAATACATCCATGCTCCACAAAGAGTAACCGAACCACCAGCCTAATTCTATGCCCAACATACGTACGTAACGGGCTTTGATTTCTTCCGGGAAAAACACTTCGTTGATACCTTCACGTCCTTCTTCGGTCTTGTAGACTTCCGTCCAGCTCTTGGCGTCGTTGGAAACTTGTATTTTATAGGATTTGCCGTATGCGGCTTCCCAGTTCAGACGCACGCCGCCTACTGGCTTTTCACTGCCGAGGTCTACGTAAATCCATTCGTTGTCGGCACGGACTGCTGCCCAACGGGTATCGTCTTTGCCATCGGTCACAAAAGCCGGTTCGCCTTGGTTGGTCGAAGAGGCGTATGCCGGACATCCCAATGAGAGAATATCACGGTCGGTATTGAATTTGAGTTTGAAACATTGTGCTACGGCGTTGGACGTAGAATTGATGGTGGCCTTTTCGCTGTAGCGGGCTACAGGTTTGCCGTCCATGTTGTACACGGTGGCTTCGGCCGTCAGTCCGTCGTAGTCTTTTGTGGTCGTGTTGGCCACTTTCACTTCTTCGGTTACGGGATTCCAATAGATATGCACCGGCTCACAAGCTTGTTTGCATCCGAAGTACGCTCCCGTCAGGTCATAATAGTAGTCGTAAGTCTGCCATACCATGCTGGGATAAGATGCACCGCTCATCCAAAGCATGACCCCTGTGGCATCGTTCCACATGTGGTCGAGCCAACCTTCATAGAGGGCTTTGTTGCTTTCATAGCTTACCCATTGTGACTTCATACAGAACTCCTTTGCATCCTTTGCTCCGCCGTAGCTGTTCTCGATGACCGCCGTATGACGCTCCGGTCCGGCGTTGAAAGCCATCTGACCGAAATAGTGGAGGTTCCACATGTCGTTGATGGGCCATAAATCTTTTTCGGGCATGAATTTCACGAGGCTTTCGTAATTGGGGACTGCCGCCGTACCGATTTCCGTGCGGAAGCCCCATCCGCGTGTGAAGCCGCTACCCGACTTGCAGTCCGGATAAGCTGTGAAGTACCAACGTTGGTCTTTGGCATCCCATGGGCCGCTTCCACTTAGACCGCCATTGTTGGAGCAAGGTTGGAAATGTCGGTCGCCACCGTCGAACGTGCGTATGTTTTCAGCCATCCATCCCGTAAGGGGCGGTTCGGGTGTGCCTTCGTTGTCGCCACACCAAACGGCAATACAGGCATGATTGCGGAAACGTTTGATTTTCTCCATCATGTTGTTGTTGAAGACATTCAGGTCGTATGGCAGGTTAGGATTGGAGTTGATCCAGAAATCATCCCACACCATGATGCCGAGTTCGTCACAGCTTTCGTAGAACTGTTTCTCCGTGACCGAGCCGAGCCAGTTTCGTATCATGTTGAAGTTCATTTCTTTGTTCAGCTTGACCCAGGTGCGGATGTGTTCGGGATTGCTGCGTAGCATATATTCGCTCATACCCCAGTCAGACCCTTTTACGAAGACAGGGACACCGTTGATGTATAAATGAAATATGCCATCCTTTTTATCGTATGAATATTGCCGTATGCCGAAACGGAATTCTTCGGTTTCGGAAGTCTTGCCTTCGTGGACCACCTCCAGACGGCAAGTGTAGAGATGAGGCTCGCCGTACCCGTTAGGCCACCAAAGTTTAGGGTTGTTCACGACCATTTGGGGAAAGTAGCGCTTGTCGAATTTGACGGTTTTGGTCTCTCCGGCTTGCAAATCTACTTCCTGACTGAAAGTAATGTTACCCGGAGTGATGGTACCTTTTACCATAGTTTTGCTTTGGGAGTCGCCATTATTGGTGACTTCGGTTTGAAGGGTAAGTTCTGCGAGAGAACGGGAGACGAGTTTCGACCTCATCCAAGGGTCGGTAATCGTGCTTTTTCCCGTATTTTCCAACCAAACCTTGTCGGTGATGCCGGAATTAAGTCCCGGAACGTAGGGCATCCAGTCCCATCCGCCGCTGGAAAGATAATTGGGGCTTCCCTGATTGGCCAGAGGAGTGCGGGGAATATCGACCAGTACGGCCAATGTGTTGGAACCGTTGCGGTCTACTAATTGGGTTACGTTGAAATGTCCGCGGTGCATGAAACCGTCCAAATCTCCTAAATGGTTACCATTCAGGTAAATTTGACCTTTACGGTTAATTCCGTCGAAGTTTAACCAGATGATTTCTTTGTCGAAATCGGCCGGAATCTTAAATTCCGTACGATACCAGAAGCTGCGGTCGTATTTCTTTCGGTCGACTTTCTGTATGTTGTCTCCGAAATTAGGGTCTTTTTCCAGTCCGGCTGTCACGTATGACGTAAAAACCGTGCCCGGCACGATGGCTTTGACGGCTTTAGGATGTTGATAGCCGTTTTGAATAAGTGGCCCGATGTCTTTTCCTACTTCTTCTTCGGGCATTACGGTCCAGGCTGCATTCTGAGTATCGCTATGCAGATAGCTTACTTGTGCGAAGGCTTGCAATGAGCCGAACGTGCTCCACAGCAACAGGCCGAATAGTTCTTTTGTTCTCATAATAGATCAGTGAATATTTTATTTAGTGACTACTTATAAAAAAGTCGGATTATTTTCCATCGACTGCATTGTAACTATTAAGTTAACCATGCAAATGTAAAGGATGAAAAATAATCCGACTAAAAGTAGTACTTCATAAAATACTACGTTTGACGCATTCCACTTTTTTTATGAGTTTGTCTTATTGCCTTGGATTAAATCTTCTATATTTATTTCTTGTGAATTCCGGACTTTGCTGCGGGTATTCGAGATTTGCTTCTCGAAATCCTTAGGCGTCATGCCGAACTGTTTGAAGAAAAGTTTACTGAAATAGGAGTGTGAACTGAATCCTACCATATAACAGATTTCTCCTACCCGGTATTTTCCGTCCTGAATGAGTTCGGCTGCTTTTTTAAGACGAATCAGTCGGATGAAGTCTATCGGAGACAAGTTGAATAGTGTCTTGATTTTACGTAGCAGGCTTGAACGGCTTAGGCACAATTCCTCCGCCATACGTTCTACGTTGAACGTTTCGTCTTTCAAGTTGGCATTGATGACTTCGATGACTTTGTTCATGAACTCTTCGTCTTCTTTGCTCATTTGCATATTCTGTACGGGGAAGAACGGCCGTTTGGAGAAAGCCTCGCGTTCTTTCTGTCGGTTATTGAGGAGGGACAGGATCTGTGCCTTCAAATAATCGTAGGAGAACGGTTTCTCGATATAGGCTTCGGCACCTACCTTCAGTCCCTTGACTTTGCTGTCTATGTCATTCTTGGCCGTAAGGAATATAATAGGTATATGGCATAGGTTGATGTCCGATTTGATGGCGGTACAGAGTTCGTAACCGTTCATTTCCGGCATCATAACGTCGCTGATGACGAGGTCTATATGTTCTTTTCGTATGATGTCGAGGGCTTCCTTGCCATTAGATGCTGTTTCCACGATGAAGAGCGGCGAAAGCCTTTCTTTCATGAAATTGCGTATGCTTTCCTCGTCTTCTACGATGAGGATGACATTGCCTTTGGTGTATTCATCAGCCGAAGTGGTTTCGTTGAGCGGAAGGTCGGCTTGGCTGAACGGTTTGTTTCCGTTGGCCATCATATCCTCCATGTTGAGAGGAACAGTCAATACGAACGTATTGTTGGGTTGACGTGTGTCGAGCATAAGCGTCCCCTTATGCAGCAAAGCCAAAGAACGCGCCAAAGCCAGGCCGATGCCGACACCTTGTTTTTCTTTCTTTTTCTCTGCCTCTTGGAAGAACGGCTCGAATATCTGCTCCGCTTTTTCTTCGGGTATTTTAGCTCCGTCGCTACATACGCTGACCGAGAAGTTGCCGTCATATTTACTCAAATTGACCGAAATCTGCTGGTTGCCGTATTTCAAGGCGTTATTGAGTAGGTTGCTCAGGATTTTGGTTATACCCTCCTTGTCGATACAAGCGATGATATCGTTTTCGAACTTCTCTACTTTCAGTTCTTTATGTTGATGGGTGAAAGTCGGCTCGAAACGGTTGACTGTCTCTTGCAGTAATTCGGATATGTTCACGACTTCGTAATTCAAGGTCAGTTTATTGGCACCCATCTTCTGGAAGTCGAGCAACTGCGAAGCCAAGTTAAGCAATCGTTTCGTGTTGGTAGCAATGACATTCAGGTTCTTGTTCAGTTTTTCGTCCTGAATGTGCATTTCCTGTATGATTTCCAACGGCCCGTTGATAAGAGTCAACGGCGTTCTGATTTCATGTGCTATTTCCGTGAAGAACTCCACCTTATTCTGATTGAGTTCTTTCTCCTTTTCTATTTCAAACAGTTTCTGTTGTTCGGAGAATTGTTCGTTCTTGTGTTTCCGGTACCAGTAGAACCAGCCACCGAACGCACAAATTCCTAATATGGCATAAATGATGTATGCCCATGTGGAAGCATACCAGGGTGGCAAGATGACAATGGTCAGCGAACGGGTTGCATATTGGGTACTTTCCGGTGTGCCTTCGTTCGTGGTGGCACGTAGGTGCAGAATATATTTGCCCGGCGACAAATTGGCGTAGGATATACTGTTTTCTGTTCTCGTACGTATCCATTGTTTATCGATAGGTTCCAGTTTATAGAAGTATTCATTGGTCTGTGACGTAGAGTAAGAAAGCAAGGCTATATCGAAGCTGATATTGGCCTGATTGTAAGGCAATACAATCTTATCCGTCCCGATGATGCTCTGTTTGAGAGGAGAGTCGGGAGTATGCACCGTCACTTCTTCGTTGAAGATGGAGAAGCGCGTGATATAAATGGGAGGTACGGGAGCTGTCTGTTCCTTAATATTAGGATTAAAGGAAATCAAACCTTCTATACTGCCGAAATAGAAATTGCCGTCGCTGCCTTTTACCGCCGACTTGTAATTGAACTGATTGCCGCACAGGCCGTCGTGTACGGTGAAGACACGGATTTCTTTCGTTTCGGGTTTAAAGCGGACCAATCCCCTGTTGGTTCCGAACCATAGATAGCCGTAATCGTCTTCCAATACCTTGTAGGCTACATCGTCCGGCATGCCTTCTTCTACAGAGAATCTTGTGAAGTTGTCTTCCTTCGGATTGTAACGGCAAAGGCCGCCACGGTCGGTGGAGAACCAGACATTCCCTTTGCTGTCCTGCATCAGCGAGCTGATGGAATTGGAACTGATGGAATGGGATTGGGTCTTGTTGGAAGCCCCGTCCTTATTCGTGTAATGTTTGAATGTATTGTCTTGGGGATTATACTTCCAGGCACCTTTCCCCATCGTGGCAAACCAGAACGTACCGTTCTTTTCCTGTAAGATATCGAACACCCATTGGTCTTTCAGTTCCGGGAGGGCTATAAACTTAAAGGTTCCTTTGGGAGCATAAAATACGCCGAAGTCCGAACCGGCCCAAAGCGTTCCTTCACGGTCCATGTAAAGCGCGTAAATGCTGCATCCGCCAGAGCCTACGTGAAGTTCGTTGTAGTTATAGAATGTCGATTTACCTTTGTTGTCGATGACTACCAGCCCGTCTTTGTAGAGACTGCAATATATATTGTCGCCATAAGCACTGACTACAATCGTAATGTGGGTGTTGAAGTTGGCCTGAGGGAGAGGATAACGCCAAATTTTATGGTCGTCGAGCGACATGACGTTGAGTCCGGCATCTTCTGTCCCGATCCAAAGGTTCCCGTGCCCGTCTTCGGTCAGTTCCCGAATCCTCTTGCTGGACAGGGAATTCTCCTGATAACCGGGCAGATACTTACGAAAGGCGAAAGTGTTGTTGGGCAAATAGTTTACTCCGCCGTACATCGTACCGATCCACAAACCTCCTTCGCGGTCGCGGTAAGCGGAATACACGATATTGTCGGCCAGACCGGAAGGGTTGAGCAGGTCTTGGCTGAAGTGCTTGACGGATTGTGTTTTTTCATTGATGACATATAAGCCGTCGTACGTACCGGCATAAATCTCATCTCCATATACGGTGGCAAACCGTGTAAAGGTATGTCGCAGGCTTTGCAACGTGATGTCTTCCAAAGTATTTCTCCGGATATCGTATTTTTTAAGGTCACCGTTTTGTATGCTCATAATCAAGAAGTCTCCTTGCTGGCTCAGCGTGTTGATTTCCAGGTTCAGCAGCGAGCGTCCCTTTGCATCTTCTTTTATCTGGACGAAGTGCTGGTTGTGGGCGTCATACTTAAGAAGTCCGGTATACCATGACACGGCATAAATGTCCCCATTGTCGCAGATACAAAGGTTATGGGGATAAGATCCGTTGGGGAAATCGGAATAGCGGTAAAGTTTCTTTTCATCATAACGGAACACGCCTTGGCTTGGGGCGCATATCCAAATGTTTCCTTTCTCGTCTTTCAATATGGTGGAAATCCAGGTGGTGATGGTCTCCCCTTTATCGGTTTGAGCGTCCAGGAACGTAAATACGTCGGCTGCCGGATCGTATTGAAAGACTCCTTCGTCGGTACCTATCCATAGGATGTGCCGGTCATCTTCGAATAGGGCTGAAATGTTCTGGTTGCTACGCTGAAGGGCATAGTCTTTGCAATCGAATTGAACGACTCGCTGACCGTCGTAACGGTTCAGCCCGTTTTTAGTCCCGAACCATATAAAACCATAACTGTCTTGTATGATGGTTTTTACGTTGCTTTGTGATAATCCGGTTTCACTGTTGATGTGCATGAAAGAACTTCCTTGCGAATCTTGTGAAAATGTGGGTGTTATACAAAATAAGCAAAGAGTGTACAATAAAAATAGGGTTCTTTTCATGATGTGAACTATTAGATTTCGTGCAAATTTAATAAAAATATGGATTAAACCTGATAAAAAGCTCTATATTTTATCGTTTTATTTTTCTTGGGTTGAGAGTAAGAGATAAAAGACGGTGGCTTTTTTCGGGACGGACAGATTTTGTTGCGGAAGGTAGTATTTGTAGAAAAGATTGGTACAAATGCTTCAAACATTGTAAGCGATGCTTTATTGAGACTTCGCGGAACTGTTTTTTTTAGAATAAGGAGAACGGGATAAAACGTATTTGGAATGAAGTGCGTATTTTTGTGAATACTAAACAATCCGATGATATGAAAAAGAAGCTAAAATTTATTTTAGGTGTCCTGTCATGTGTCACTGTGGTACAGTCGCCTGCTCAGGAAACAAGTTTATGGTATGATGCTCCTGCGGATGAATGGATGAAGTCCCTGCCCGTCGGTAACGGCCGCGTGGGAGCCATGGTCTTTGGTGGTGTAGACGAAGAGACGGTGGCACTGAACGAGTCCAGCATGTGGGCCGGGGAATATGACCCGAATCAGGAGAAGCCTTTCGGCAGGGAGAAACTTGACGAATTGCGGAAACTGTTTTTCGAGGGCAAACTGATTGAAGGAAACGGGATTGCCGGTCGAGAACTGGTAGGAACACCGCATTCTTTCGGCACCCATTTGCCGATTGGAGATTTAAAAATCAAGTTTGATTATACCGGAAAAGAGGGAGGCGTGGAGGACTATCGCCGTGAGTTGGACCTGACGAATGCCGTGGTGACGGTTTCTTTTAAGAAAGGGGGGACGAAGTACAAACGTGAGTTTATCTCCTCCAACCCTCAGGATGCCGTGGTGATGCACTTTACTGCGGACAAGAAACAGTCTGTTTCTTTTGATATGAGGATGAAGATGATTACGGCCGCCCAGGTGCGTACGGAAGGAAACCTGCTGGTTTTCGACGGACAGGCTTTGTTCCCCAAATTAGGTACGGGCGGCGTGCATTTCCAAGGGCGTGTCGTGGTGAAGGTAGACCGCGGCGAGGTGGAGGCTACGGGCGAGACGGTGCGCGTGAAGCATGCGGACGCCGTGACCATCGTAGCCGATGTGCGCACCGATTACAAGAACGGACAATATGAATCATTGTGCGAGAAGACCGTAGAGAAAGCCATTGCCCGTCCGTTCGAGACGATGAAGGAGGAGCATGTGGCGGATTATGCACCGTTGTTTGCCCGCGTGTCGTTGAAGTTGGCCGACGATTCCAAAAAATCCATTCCGGTGGACCGCAGATGGAAGGCCCTTTGTGAAGGAAACAAAGATGCCGGATTGCAGGCCCTGTTCTTCCAATACGGCCGTTACCTGACCATTGCTTCTTCGCGTGAAAACTCGCCGTTGCCCATTGCCCTGCAAGGTTTCTTCAATGATAACTTGGCTTGCAACATGTGTTGGACGAGCGATTATCATTTGGATATCAACACGGAACAAAACTATTGGTTGACCAATGTCGGCAACTTGGCCGAGTGTAATGCTCCGCTGTTTACCTATATTGCCGACCTGGCTCACCACGGTGCCAAGACCGTCCGCACGGTTTACGGCTGCAAGGGTTGGACGGCACATACCGTGGCAAACGTTTGGGGATTCACCGCGCCGTCTGAAGGAATGGGCTGGGGACTCTTCCCGTTGGCCGGTTCCTGGATGGCGACCCATTTATGGACGCAATATGAGTACACTTTGGACAAGGATTACCTGCGCCGCACGGCCTATCCATTGTTGAAAGGCAATGCGGAATTCCTGTTGGACTACATGGTGGAAGACCCCAATACGGGCTATATGGTGACAGGCCCCTGCGTGTCTCCCGAAAATTCTTTCCGCTATCAGGGGTGGGAGCTTGGAGCCTCCATGATGACGACCTGCGACAAGGTGTTGGCCCATGAAATCATGTCGGCTTGCGTGCAGGCTTCCGACATTTTGGGCGTGGACAAGGCCTTTGCCGACTCCCTGCGTCTGGCTTTGGCCAAGTTCCCTCCGTTCCGCATCAATAGTTTCGGTGGTTTGTGCGAATGGTATGAAGACTACGAAGAGGCTCATCCCAACCACCGCCATACATCACACTTGTTGTCTTTCTATCCATACGCCCAAATCACGAAAGAGAAAGACCCGGAATTGACCGAAGCGGTGAGGACGACGATAGAGCACCGTCTGGCAGCCGAAGGCTGGGAAGACGTGGAATGGAGCCGGGCCAATATGGTGTGTTTTTATGCCCGTCTGAAAGATGCGGCGAAAGCGGAAGAAAGCCTGAACATCCTCATGACGGATTTTGCGCGCGAGAACTTGCTGACCATATCGCCCGAAGGCATTGCCGGTGCGCCGTTCGATGTGTTCATCTTCGACGGCAACGCGGCTGGTGCCGCCGGAATGGCCGAGATGCTGGTACAGGCGCAGGAGGGCTACGTGGAGCTTTTGCCTTGCTTGCCGGTGGAATGGAAGGACGGCAGCTTCTCCGGACTTTGTGTGAAAGGCGGAGCCGAAGTGTCGGCAGAGTGGAAAGACAGCCGGGTGGTGAAGGCTTCATTGAAAGCCACGGCAGACAACCTGTTCCGTTTGCAAGTGCCTGCGGGAAAGGACTACACGGTGCGCCTGAACGGGAAAAAGTTCGCGGCTAACCTGGACGGGAACCGCTGCGTCGTGGCATATTTAAAGAAAGGTGATGTGATAGAACTTAAATAATGGAAATCATGAAGAAACAATATTTGTGGGCTTTGGCCCTCTGTGGATTGGGGCATGCCGTTTCAGCGCAAGACGTGGCCCGTTATGTGGATCCTTTTATCGGAACGGGCGCGGTGGCGCAGAGCCTGAGTGGAAACAATTATCCGGGTGCCACCGTACCTTTCGGGATGGTGCAGCTCTCGCCGGATACCCGCGAGGCGCCGGACTGGGGGCAGGCTTCGGGATATGACTATAACGACAAGACGATTTTCGGCTTCTCGCATACGCGGTTGAGCGGGACGGGTGCTTCGGATTTCATCGACATCCTCATGCTCCCCATGAACGAGAATCGCAAGGAGTCGAGGTTCACGCACGAGAAGGAGGATGCCGTGCCGGGCTATTACCGTGTGCTGTTGCAGGACGACAGCATCAATGCCGAGTTGACGGCCACGCAACGTGTAGGCGTACATCGCTATACCTATTATAATAAGGAGAAAGCCTCCAAGGTATTCCTTGACCTGGACCACTCGGCCAACAAAGGCAGTTGGGGACGGCGCGTCATCAATGCGCAGATACGGCAGGTAGGGCCGTCGGCCATCGAGGGTTACCGCATCATCACCGGTTGGGGCAAATTGCGTAAAATCTACTTCTATGCGGAGTTCTCCCAACCCATCGTGGCTTCGGAAATGATGAACGACAACCGGACGCACCGGAATATCGCGGTGGTGAACGGCACGAACCTTAAGGCTGTTTTCGATTTCGGCCGGCAGGACGTGGTGGAATGCAAACTGGCCATCTCGCCGGTTTCGATAGAAAATGCCCGTCTGAACCTGCGTACGGAGGCCGACGGAAAGTCTTTCGATGCCATCAAGTCGCAGGCATACGAAGCTTGGAACAAGGAGCTTGGGAAAATGCAGGTAGAAAGCGGGGAGCATGAGAAGGAGATATTCTATACGGCGCTCTACCATACTATGATTCAGCCGAATGTGATGTCCGACGCGAATGGGGAGTATATGGCTGCGGATTATTCCGTGCGCCGTCTGCCCGTGGGACAGGTGCATTACAGCACTTTTTCTTTGTGGGACACTTTCCGTGCCGCCCATCCGCTTTATACGATGTTGGAACCGGAACGCTCCACGGATTTTGTGAACAGCATGATACGCCAATATGACTATTACGGGTATCTGCCGATTTGGCAGTTGTGGGGGCAGGACAATTATTGCATGATTGGCAACCATGCCGTGCCCGTCGTGGTAGATGCCATTTTGAAGGGGCTGCCGGGCATCGACGTGGACAAAGCGTATGAAGCCGTGAAAATGAGTCTGACGACTCCCCATCTCAATTCCCCTTTCGAGGTTTGGGACCAATACGGTTACATGCCGGAGGACTTGCAGACGCAATCGGTGTCTATCACGTTGGAACAGAGCTTCGACGACTGGTGTGCGGCGCAGTTGGCCAAGCATTTGAATAAGGCCAAGGACTATGAGTTCTTTATGAAGCGTTCGGCCTACTACCGCAACCTGCATCATCCCGAGACGAAATTCTTCCAGCCCAAAAACAGCAAGGGCGAATGGATATTGCCTTTCGATCCTTATAAATATGGGGCAAACGGAGGGTATTCTTTTACGGAAGGAAACGGATGGCAATATTATTGGTATGTGCCGCAAAACATTCCGGATTTGATTGAACTGACGGGGGGTGAAGACGCTTTCTGCAAGCGTTTGGACGAGTTCTTTACATCGGACGAAACGAGCGGGGCGAAAAATGACAATGCCTCGGGGTTTGTCGGCCTGTATGCCCATGGCAATGAACCCAGCCATCATGTGGCCTATCTTTACGCCATGGCCGGTCAGCCGGCCAAGACCCAACAGTTGGTGGAGCACATCAAGCGTACCTTATACAATACCTCTTCTTCCGGTTATGCGGGCAACGACGACTGCGGCGAGATGTCGGCTTGGTATGTCTTCTCAGCCCTCGGTTTCTATCCGGTAAATCCGGCATCGGGAGAGTATGTGATAGGAAGCCCTACGGTGGATCATGCGGAAATCATGCTGCCCGGTGGAAAGAAGTTCACCATCGTTGTGAAGCGTAAGGGCGGAGCCGGTGCGGTCTATGTGAAATCCGTGAAGTTGAACGGACATAAACTGGATGGTTATGTGCTGAAACATGCCGACATCATGAAGGGTGGCACGCTGGAGTTTGAAATGGTGGCCCGGCCCAAAGGGAAAGTGTTGGATTTGCGATAGTGTAACAGGTGTGCGCTCTTCCTTGCGGTGGGGGCATCTGAAACGTATGAATGCTGCGTCCTGTCTTTTTGTAGCGGGACGCAGCATTTTTATTGCAAAAAGTTAGTCGGATAGCCGTTTTTTTCGTCTTGAGAAGTTCGAATTACGGTCAGATAAAGTGACTTTATTGCAAAAAATAAGGGTCAAAACCTCCTGATTCCGGTCTTTTTTCCTTTTTTCGGACCACTTTTCTGCTGCGAATGATTTTTCGTTTGGCTTAGATTGAAAAATCATTTGCCGCATAACTTTTCGACTCTCTTTGCAGAATACGAAGATTTCCTTTGGAAAATGAAGGATATCCCCTCGGTTATCACCCTTTTTTCATCTAATTGACGAAAAAAAACGGTAAGAAAAGTAATGCAAAATGTTTATGGAATCACTTGGATGCTTTCATTATTTTGTTTGTGTGCGGACAAATATTCCTGAAACGTTTCAGAATGTCGTCAAGACGCCTCTGCGGTTTTCAAAATGATAAAATGCCAATGCGCGAGAATACGTTATTTCCGTTTATTCCCGGCAACGGACGGAAATACGCGAATCTCGGCACGTTAGATTTGGCATTTTGACACTTATATTCAGAAGCCGGAAAGCTATAGACGTTTCTTGGGACTATAGGGTGGCTTCAACGACATGACGATTGTAGTATGTTAAGATAGCCGAAAACGATTGTAGGTTTTGTTATAAAGTGTCAAAGAAACACTTTACGTCTGTGGCAGGAAAGTGCAGTGTTATTTGTGCATGTAAAAATGATAAAATCGTGTATCGTCGTGCTTTATGAGCCGCTTTGAAGCATGAATTTCTTTTTTTGACGCATTCCTATCATTCGTATGGCTTCTTTGTGCTTACTTTTGTATTGCGATAAAATTGAATAGGTGTATATCGTAGAGTTTTGAAATGTTAAAACGGAGATATCATGGAAAGTTTAAGTGCTTTTGTTACGGATGTGAATAAAAGGAATGAGTAATAAATACGCAGTTTAATAATAATGAGATATGAGAAAACATAAGATTAATGACCTGAATGTTTGTCTTTGCGCTGCAGTGTGCTTGTCCTTGCTCGGTTCGTGTAAGGATGACTACATCTATGACGATGAAGCTCCAACTTGGCTGGGTAATAATATCTATGAGTATTTGGAACAGAATGGCCAATACACGAATTATTTGGCACTCGTGAAGGATTTGGGTTATGAAGAAACATTGCGTCGTACGGGCAGCAAGACTTTGT
>ENA-ORTY01003256-ORTY01003256.1-human-gut-metagenome-genome-assembly--contig:-NODE-3256-length-14209-cov-8.871132_pt1 | contig 14209 bp, 10 predicted proteins | sample MGYA00241917_ERZ509198 | MGnify/ENA primary metagenome ERZ509198 (study PRJEB26280, sample SAMEA2338857) | human gut metagenome | biome: human gut; feature: human-associated habitat; material: faeces...
GGCGTACCCTCGGCGAGGCCGGTTTCCGCGGCGCCCTTCGCGCCGACCTGCGCGACGACCGTGCCGCACTCGGAAATCTTCGGGAAGATGCCCGTCTTGAGGCCGATGGAAGCGGCGATCTGATCGTCCCAGTCGCGCGCCTTCAGATCAAAGATGCCGGTGGTGCAGGCGTTGGAAGGCTCGGAGGAGAACACGCCCGTCATTTTGTAGATGAGCCAGTCGTTGAACATGGTGCACATCGCGGTCTTTTCATAGACCTCGGGCATCTTGTTCTTGACCCAGAAGAGGCGGGGGAGCGCGCCCAGCGCGTAGGTCTGGCCGGACTCGCGGTAGATCTGCTTTTCAAGCTCCGGGTTCATGTGCACGAGCTGCGCCACTTCGTCGTCGCTGCGCGCATCGACGTTGGCGCAGGCCCAGATTTCCTGACCATCCTTGTCGTAGAGGACGATGCCCTCGCGCATGCAGGTGGTGGAGACGGCGGCGATGTCGTGCGGATCGACGCCGGTCTGCTCGATCACGCCGCGGATGCAGCCGCGGGCGAGATCCCAGTTGTGCACCCAGTCAAAATCCATGCTGCCGGGGTAGCGGGGGTCTTCGCGGTGCGTCCATTCCTGCTGGACGCAGCCGAGCTGCTCGCCCTCGAGGCTGAACAGCACGGCGCGGACGCTGCCGGTGCCCGCATCGACGGCCATAAGCGTTTTTGCCATTGAAATCATCCTTTCAAATGCGTTGGTTTGTCGTTATATCAGGGGCGGTCACTCGCCCTTGAGAAGCAGAGCTGCGGTCGGCTCATCGGTGATGAGCACGTCGAGGTAGCCGCCGCGCAGCACGGCGCGGATGGCCTCCACCTTTTGCGCGCCCGCGGCAAGCCCGACGACGTTATCCATCGCGCGGAGCTTTTCAAGCGGCGTGGAGATCAGGCGATCCTCGATGTCGCTGGGGATCAATTCGCCGTTTTCATCGACGAAGTGGCAGAGCACGTCGCCGACTGCGCCGGACATCTTGAGCCGGAAAAGCTCGTTTTGGGTGATGATGCCGGAACGGACGATGGTTGCCGTTTCATGCATCGCGCCGATGCCCACCAGCGTGAAGGAGGAGAGCGCCGCCATGCGGATGATTTCGCTGACGGAGGCCTCCGCGCGCATCGCCGCCGCCATCTCGTGCGAGGAGGCGAGCAGCGGCGCGGGCATGAGATAGAGCCGCGCGTTGAAGATGTTGCTCCGGCCGTTGGGCAAATAATAGGAAACGCCGCCCGTCAGCGAGATGCAGGTGACGGGGTTTTGCACCATCGTCGCCAGATGGTTCAGCGTTCGGCTGAGCGTGTCGCCGTAGCCGACGTTGATGCAGGCGTTTTCGCTGAGGCGGTCGGCGACGTACATCGCGCCCGCGCGGGCGATGGACTCGTTGAGCTGCCCCTCCTGCTCGGCCTCCGGAATGATGAAGACGTCGTTCAGATGATATTTCTGCATCAGCTCGCGGCTCTGCTGCATCATCCCCACGCTGTCTGACCGGAGGCGGAACTGGATGACGCCGCTTTGCCGGGCGGTCTCCAGCAGCTTGATGACGCGCATGCGGCTGATGGAAAGCCGGTCGGCGATGGCCTGCTGGGTCATATTTTCAAAGTAATAATACCATGCGGCCTTGACCATCAGCGCATCCTCGTAATGAACGGCGTTATTCATGGCTGCTCCGTTTCCCACCGAAAAACGATGAAACAAATTTCAAAATGCAAAACAAAAGTTTACATAAAAAGTATAGCACCGAACAAAGCGGATGTCAATTCTTTTGCAAAATAAACGACGGTTTTGAAAAAGAAGCGCGCCGTTTTCAAAAACCGAGAAAAATATATTGACAAAGTGCACAGATGCGTCTACAATGGAGGCAACAAAAGATTGTGCAACGAGCAAACCTTTGTAATCGCAAAACGCAGGAGTATATGATATGGCCACAAAGAATACGACGGCCCCGCGCCTTGAGGTCAGGGGGATTCGCAAAACGTTTGGGCAGAACGCCGTGCTCAAGGGGATCAACCTGAGCGTGGATGCAGGCGAGGTTGTCGCGCTGATCGGCGGCAACGGCGCCGGTAAATCGACGCTGATGAAGATCATCATGGGCATTTACACATGCGACGAGGGCGACATCCTGATCGACGGTCAGGCGGTCAAGCTGGGCAAGCCGGCCGCTTCTCTGGCGCAAGGCATCTATCTGGTGCCGCAGGAGCCGATGCTTTTCCCGAACATGACGGTTCTGGAAAATATTCTGATGGGCTTCAACGAGAACGAGGGCGAGCTGAAAAAGCGCCTGAACGAATGCATGAAGGAGCTCAACTTTGATTTGAACCTTCAGCGCAAGGCGAACACGCTCTCCATCGCCGAGCAGCAGCTTGTCGAGCTTCTGCGCGGCATGATGCGCAACGCGCGCATCCTGATTCTGGACGAGCCGACCAGCTCGCTGACCTTCAACGAGGTGCAATCCCTGTTTAAGACGGTGGAGGATCTCAAAAAGAAGGGCATCGCGATCATCTATATCACGCACCGCCTCACCGAGGTCTTTGAAATCGCGACCCACGTCGCCATCATGCGCGACGGCGTGATTACGCTGGAAGGCCCGGTCGGGAACTTCACCAAGGAGATGCTGATTCAGGGTCTGCTGCCCAACGACGCGCAGGGCGCTCAGCAGGCGGAAAAGGCGTATGTGCCGGTGGATTACGCGCACCTCAAGCCGGTCATGCAGGTGAAGGATTTCAGCGGCTACGGCTTCAGCAACATCACCTTCGACCTGTATCCGGGCGAAATCCTCGGCATTGCGGGCGTCGTCGGCGCGGGCCGCACGGAGCTCATCAGCACCATCTTCGGCCGCGACAAGACGCTCGGCGGCAAGGTCATTCTGGACGGCCGCGACATCACGGGGCTGCCCACCAAGAAGGTTTTGGAGGCCGGCATCAACTTCGTGCCGGAAGACCGCCACTACCACGGCATTTTCAAAATCCGCTCGATTTCTTCCAACACGACCTCCGCGCTGCTCAACGGCAAGGACGTCGGCGCGGTGAACATGAACCGCCGCCGTCAGGGCGAAATCGCGCAGAAATACGTCAAGGATTTCAGAACGAAGATCGTTTCGCTCGAGGATCAGATCGGCAGCCTCTCCGGCGGCAACCAGCAGAAGGTGGTCATCGCCCGCGCGCTGTCCACGAATCCGAAGGTCGTCATTCTCGATGAGCCGACCCGCGGCATTGACGCGGCGGCTCGCGGCGACGTTTACAACATCATTCGCCAGCTCAAGGACGCGGGCGTGGCCGTGCTGATGGTCTCCTCCGACATGGAAGAGGTCGTCGAGCTGGCCGACCGCGCGGTTACGGTGTTCCAGGGACGGATCAACGGCGAGTTCAGCCGCGAGGAAATCACGCAGGATGCTCTCACCAGCGCCTCCTTCGGCATTGCGCATGAGAGGAAGGTGTGAGAAAAATGAAGAACGTGTTCAAAGCCCGGTGGATGACCAGCCTGATCTTTTTGGTCGCGCTGTTTGTCATCACCGGCATCGCGGCTCCCGGATTTCTGACCTACGACAACATCGTCACCTGCTTTAACACGGCGACGATGTACACGCTGCTGGCCGTCGGCATTGCGTTCGTCATTATGACGGGCGAGATCGACGTTTCCATCGGCGCAACCCTCGGCCTGACCGCCGGTATGACGGGTCTCATCGCCCAGCAGGACGGAAGCATCCTGAAGATGCTGCTGCTGTGTCTGGCGACGGGCGCGGCCATCGGTCTGGTCAACGGCGTCGGCGTTTCGTATTTCGGTGTGCCGTCGCTGATTTTCACCCTCGGTACGAACAGCGTGGTTCGCGGCCTGATCTACATCATGTCCGGCGGACGCACGATTGAAAACTTCGGCGGCGCGATTTCCAGCTACGGCAACAAGACCGTGTTCGCGGGCGTGACGCTCTACTATGCGATTGCGGTGGTGCTGGTTGCGATTTCGCATCTGGCGCTGACGAAGACCCGAAAGGGCAAGTATTTCATCGCGGTCGGCGACAACGCGGGCGGCGCGAACCTGGTCGGCATCTCCGTGCTGGGCACGAAGATTCTGGCGTATGTGCTCTGCGGCCTGTTCGCGGGTCTGGGCGGCTTTGTGTTCGCCTCCAAGTACGGCCAGGTGATGACCGTGGCCGGAAACGGCTACGAGATGACCGCTATCGCGGCCTGCGTGCTCGGCGGCATTTCGCTCTCCGGCGGCTTGGGTAACGTGGTCGGCGCGGCCATCGGCGCGGTCATCATGTCCTCCATCGGCCGACTGCTGGTCTTCATCGGCCTGCCGTCCACCTACAACAACACCATCACCGGTACGATGCTGATCGTCATCGTCGTCATCGACGCGCTGGCGCAGCGCCGCTCCATTGAAATGACTCGCAGAAAGCGCCTTCTGTCCAGAACGGCGGATCAAGAAGGAGGCGCGAAGGCATGAAGGACATGCTGAAAAAGGTTTTTAAGCACTGGGAAATGTTTCTGGTGATCTTCCTGATTCTGGAATTTGTGGTGTTCGGCGCGGCCAACCCGAAGTTCCTGCGTCCGCAGTCCATTATGAACAGCATCGTCAACTACATCAGCGTCTGCATCATTTCGCTGTTTGTTACGATGGTTATGATTACCGGCGGCATTGACATTCAGGCGCCCGCCATCATCGGCCTGAGCAGCATCATCATCGGCGTGCTCTGGAGCGACGCGGGGCTGAACATCTGGGCGGCTGTGGCGATCGCCGTGGTGGTCGCCGCGCTGTGCGGCGCGCTCTCCGGCTTCTTCGTCGCCTACTGCGGCGTTCAGCCGATGGTCGTCACCCTGGGCGGCAGCTTCCTGTATTCCGGCATTGCGCTGATGGTCTCCGGCATGTCCGCGACCCCGGCGTATCAGGGCATCGGCGGCTTCCCGGCGAAGAACGAGGCGGGCAAATTCGTCAGCTTCCGCTTCCTCGGCAAGGGCAACATCTTCGGTATTCCGACGCAGATCGTCATTTATGTCGTGCTCATCCTGCTGTGCATGTGGATTCTCCACCGCACCAAGTACGGCGAGCGCCTGTTCCTGATCGGTGTAAACCCGCAGGCCGCGGAATACTCCGGCATCAACACCCGCGCGACCATTATGAGCACCTACGTCCTCTCGGCGGTGAGCGCCGCGATTGCGGGTACGCTGCTGACTGCGAACGTCAACTCCGCGAAATACGACCTCGGCTCCGGCTATACGCTGGCCATCATCACCGCCGTCGTGCTCGGCGGCACGCTGAACACGGGCGGCAAGGGCAGCATCATCGGCACGGTGCTCGCGTCGCTGATTATCTGCATCCTGCGCTACGGCCTGCCGCTCTGCTTCGGCGTGAGCACGCAGAACCTCGATCTGCCGATCGGCCTGATTCTGGTTGTGGTCGTTCTGGGGCGCGAAATCGCCGGTCAGCACATGCTTTCTCACCTGTTTAAAAGGAAGAAAGGCTGAATGTCACGCATTTCAGGGGGCGCCGTCGAGCACCTCTTGAGATAAATAAAACGTAGGAGGAACCTAAACATGAAAAAGATCCTGTCTATGCTTCTCGTGCTGTGCATGGCTCTGACGCTGTGCTCCGCCGCTTTTGCCGAAGGCAAGAGCCCGGTGGACGGCATGACCGTCGCCTTCATCCCGAAGGTTTCCGGCAACTCGTTCTTCGAGGCCGCGAATGACGGCGCGCAGAAGTACGCGAAAGAGTGGGGCCTGACCGTTGATTACATCGGCGCCCCGACCGCTGACGTCACCACCCAGCTGGAGCTGATCCAGCAGGCGATCGACAAGGGTGTGGACGCGATCTGCATCTCTTCCGTCGATGCGACCGGCCTTGACGAGAAGCTCCAGGAAGCTCAGGACGCGGGCATCTATGTCAGCACCTGGGACTCTGACGTCTCTCCGAACGCTCGTGCGCTGATGGTCTCTCAGGGCACCGCCGACGTCCTCGGCCCGATGCTGGTGGAAATGGCGGTTGACTCCCTGAAGGAGCGCGGCGTGGACGTGAACGGCGAAGTCAAGTACGTCTGGCACTTCTCCAACCCGTCCGTGTCTGACCAGAACTCCTGGTACGTCGCCGGCGACGCTTACATCAAGGAAAAGTATCCGACTTGGGTTGCGGTGCATGATCCGTACTACTCCAACCAGGATCCGGCTCAGTCCGTCAGCGTTGGCGAGTCCATCCTCGATGCGTATGCTGACGTCGATGCGATCATCTGCAACGACTCCACCGCTCTGCCGGGCCAGTGCAAGGCCGCGGAGAACAAGGGTCTGACCGCGAAGGACATCACCATCACCGGCTTCTGCACCCCGTCCGGCATGACCTCTTACCTGGAGAACGGCATCTGCACCCGCTGGGGTCTGTGGGATTGCGGCATCCAGGGCGCGATGGGCTGCTACCTTGCCGCTTACATCTCCGCGGGCAACACCGTGAAGGTCGGCGATAAGATCGACATCCCGTCCATCGGCACCGTCGAAGTGCTGGCCAACGACGCGCTCGTCGCCGGTCAGGAGACTGCTGCGGAGAACAACGGCGTCGTGCTGCTGCCGGAGCGCGTTGTCTTCACGGCGGAGAACGTGGCGGATTACAACTTCTAATCCCAAACATGGCATCTCCAAGGAGGAACCCTTCGGGGCTCCTCCCTTTGTGGTGGAGGCTGCGGCATGACGCGGCGTTCGCCTCTGTTAGAAGCTCACAAATGGACCGTTTTCAGAAAGGAAGATTGATTCCAATGGCAGATAAGGACGGACTGAAGGTCGCGAAGGATTATCATACGGATGTTCCGTTTGGCAATCAGGGCAGCTTCCACGTGAAGGGCGCGAATAACACGGATTGGGGCATGAAGCGCCACCTTTCCAATATCTTTGACCCGGTCAGCGGCAACACTGTGATGTTCGCGTTTGACCATGGCTACTTCATGGGCTCGACCGCCGGTCTGGAGCGTCTGGATCTGGTGATCCCGAAACTTCAGGAGCAGGTGGATGTGTTCATGGGCACCCGCGGCGCGATTCGCACCTGCGTGTCCCCGACCTTCAAGAAGGGCATTGCGCTGCGCGTGACCAGCGGCTCTTCCATGATTAACGACGACCTGAGCCACGAGTGCCTGGCCGTGGACGTGGAAGACGCGATCCGCATGAACGCGGACTGCATGGCGGTTCAGACCTTCATCGGCGCGGACGGCCAGCTCTCCTCCATCGACAACCTGAGCCGCTGCATCAACGCGGGCATGCGCTACAGCATCCCGACGCTGGGCGTTGTGGCCGTCGGCAAGGACATGGAGCGCACCGACCGCTTCTTCAAGCTCGCAACCCGCATTGTGGCCGAGATGGGCGTGCAGCTCGTCAAGACCTACTACTGCGACAACTTCGAGGAAGTCGTCGCGGCCTGCCCGGTGCCGATCGTCGTCGCCGGCGGCAAGAAGCTCCCGGAGGATGAGGCGCTGACGCTGGCGTATCGCTCCATTCAGGGCGGCGCGCGCGGTCTGGATATGGGCCGCAACATCTTCCAGAGCAATCACCCGGTCGAGATGGCGAAGGCGATCCGCATGATCGTTCACCAGAAGGCGACCGATAAGGAAGCGTTCGAGTTCTACACCGACGCGATCCACACCAAGTAATTCACACCAAAGTTACAACAAAGGAGGCTGCAAGGCAAATTCTGCTTTGCAGCCTTTTCCTTTCAATAGGAAGGGATTGTACACATGATTACGCAAATCCTTGCCAAGGTTCTGCCCGTACTGGTGATGATCGAGATCGGCCGCGTCTGCGCGACAAAGGGCATTTTAAGCGACGAACAGCATGCGGGACTGAAAAACATCATCGGCGATATTCTGCTGCCGGTCGTGCTGTTTCAGGCGTTTTTCACCGCCGAATACGGCAGGCGGATGCTGCTGGTGTTCGTGCTGGTGTTCGCCGGATACGGCGCGGCGCTGGCGGCGGGCTACGGCCTGCGCCGGTTCGTGAAGCCGTATGACCGCTTCATGCCGCTGCTGATGACCAGCGCGGAGGGCGGCATGCTCGGCTATGCGCTCTATGCGCTGCTCTGCGGCGCGGATCAAACCAAGACATACGCCATGGTCGATATCGGCCAGACGATGTTCGCCTACACTGTCTTTTTGACGGCGCTCAAGGCGGCGGGCGGCGAGAAAATGACGCCCCAGTTCATCGTCAAAAACATGCTGACCAACAAAGCCTGCATCGGCATGCTGCTGGGCATCGTTCTGGGCGCGCTGGGCGTGCATAAGGCCATCGACGGCACGGCGGCGGGGGAGATCGTGACCTCGCTGCTGAGCTTTATCACCGCGCCGACCTCCGCGCTGATTCTGATTGTCATGGGCTATCAGCTTCACGTCAGCCGCGCGCTTCTCCGCCCGGTGCTGACGACGATGGGGCTTCGGCTGGGCGTGCTGGCCGTCGTCTGCGCGGCGGTTTCGGGAATTCTGTTCGCCGTGATTCCGTTTGACAAGGGGCTGCTGCTGGCGCTGATGCTGCAATATACGCTGCCCGCGCCGTTCATCATCCCGCTGTTCGCCGACCTTGGCGACGATGCGGAGTATGTTTCCACCACGCTGTCGCTGGGCACGGTGCTGGCCGTCGTGCTGTTCTTCTTCCTCGCGGCGTTCAGTCTGGCATAAGCCTTGGCAAGGGCTTGCGAAATCGCATGGCCGAGCGCCGGAAAGCCGAAAAGGATCAAATCAATTTGAGCATAGCGAAAAAGTCCGGACAGAAAACTGTTCGGGCTTTTCGCGTTTCTCGCTTTATGGTATAATTCGGATGTGTAGATGAACGATAAATCGGAATTTGATGAAGGAGATGGTGAATATGTTGTGGCCTATTTGTGGCGGAATCATAATTTTTGCATTAGGTATGTTTATCTTTTTGAAGCCAGACTTAGTATGGAAATTGACAGAAGAATGGAAATCTTATCGGGCAGATGAACCGTCTGAATTCTACTTAAAAGTCGCAAAAATTGGTGGTATTTCATTTGCCCTGTTTGGAATTATTATGATTACGCTCCCATTTATTTTAGAGTGATAAATTCCGGCTTATCGAACCGATCAAATTCCTTTAGAAACGAAGGAACGCATTTCCAAGCGCCGAGTGGGGACGGCATGCACCCTGCGGCGTTTTGCGCTCTGCCAATCGAAAAAGGCCAATAAAAAACCGACCGAATGACCATCGGTCGGTTTTGCTGTTTTATCGCGCCGCCAATTCTTCCGGCGTATAGCGCGGCCGGATTTTCTTTTTCCAAAGTACCGCGAAGATCACCACCAGCACGAGGAAGGTCAGCGCCCACGAAACGGGGTAGGAAATCATCAGGCAATCCATCGTGCGGTTGGCCGCGAATATCGTCATCACCCAGAAAATGCGGAACACGCACGCGCCCATCAGCGAGACGATCATCGGCAGCAGCGAATAGCCGACGCCGCGCAGAACGCCGGTCATCACATCCATGATGCCGCAGAGGAAATACGGGCCGCAGACGATGTACATGCGGTTCAGGCCGACTTGAATCACCGCCGGGTCCGGCGAATAAAGCCCCAGAAGCTGCGTGCCGAAGACACAGGAGAGCACGCCGAAGACCACGCCGAAGGAAAGCGCCCAGAACAGGCTGACGTACATCGAGTTGAGCACACGGCGCGGTTTGCGCGCGCCGATGTTCTGCCCGGCAAAGCAGGTGACGGCCTGCTGGAACGTGTTCATCGCCTGATAGACGAAGTTGCCGACGTTCGCGCCCGCGGCGTTGCCCGCGATGACGATAGAGCCGAAGCTGTTCACCGAGGACTGGATGACGACGTTGGAGAGGGAGAACATGCAGCTCTGAATCCCTGCCGGAAGGCCGATCTGGATAATCATGCGCATGATGTGCGGCTTGATGGCGAGGCGGTCGAGGTGAAGCTGCGTCGGGCCGTCCATCAGCATCAGCGAGCGCGTGACCAGCGCGGCCGAGACCGCCTGTGAAATGATCGTCGCCAGCGCGACGCCCGCTACGCTCATCTTGAACCCGATGACGAACACCAGATTCAGCCCGGCGTTGATGACGCCCGCAATCGTCAGGAAATACAACGGGCGCTTGGTGTCGCCGACCGCGCGGAGCACCGCCGCGCAGAAGTTATAGAGCATCTGCACCGGCATGCCGATAAAGATGATGCGGATATACAGCTCGGCAAGGTCGATCACGTCCTCCGGCGAACCCATGATTTCAAGCAGCGGGCGCGCGGCCGCAAAGCCGACGACCGCCAGCACCGCGCCGCCTACGAGGGAGAGCAGCACCGCGGTGTGAACCGTTTCACAGACGCGCTCCGCGTCCTTCGCGCCGGTGAAGCGCGCGACCAGCACGTTGACGCCGATGGAAAGGCCGACGAACAGGCTGATAATCATGTTGTTCAGCGAGCCGACCGAGCCGACGGCCGCCAGCGCCTCGTTGCCCGCAAAGCGGCCGACCACGATGGTATCCGCCGCGTTGAAGAGGAGCTGCAAAATGCCGGACAGCATGATCGGCAGCGAAAAAAACAGCACCTTGGTCAGAAGGGAGCCTTCCGTCATATCCATGGTGCGGTGTGCGTGTGATTTAAACATAAGCGTCTCCTGTACATCAAAGCCCAAAAAGAAAAAATATACACAGCCTATTATAGCACAGATTCGGCAAAAGTTAAGAGAAGTTTGGATAATTGTAAAAATTACGAAAAAAATAAAAAACGCCCCGCGCAGGGCGGGGCGGCGAATCAAAAGCGGTTCTCCCCCGCAGGGGGGGAGAATAGCCCTTTCTATGAGTTGAAAGAATACGAAAGGCCGGAGAAAATCAGCCGATGAAGCCGGGGATGAAGAGCGGCAGATACACAATCGCGAGGAAGACGACGATCAGGCCGATGAGATAGGGGACGACGGCCTTGGATATCTTTTCCAGCGACAGCCCCGTAATGCCCGAGGCCACGAACAGATTGATGGCGACCGGCGGGGTAATCATGCCGATGGCGATGCCGACCACAAAGAGGATGCCGAAGTGCAGGGTGGAAATGCCCAGCGCACGCACCAGCGGCAGGAAAACCGGGGTCAGGATAATGATTGCGGAGGACGTCTCCATGAACACGCCCGCAACCAGAATAATCAGGGAAATCAGGAAGAGGATGACGTATTTGTTGGTGGAAACGCTCAGCACAGCGGAGGAGATGGCTTCCGGAATCTTCCAGTTGGCCAGCGCCCAGCCGAACGGGCCGCTGCACGCGATGATAATCATAATGACGGCGCTGGTCTTCGCGGAGCCGAGCATCGTCGTATAGAGCTTTTTGAGGCTCATGTCGCGATAGACGAACGTGGACACCAGCAGCGCGTAGACCACGGCCACGGCCGCCGCCTCGGAGGGGGTGAAGTAGCCGGAGAAGATGCCGCCCAGAATGATCGCGGGCATCAGGATGCCGGGGATGGCCTTCAAAAAGGTTTTGCCCACGTTTTTGAGGGAGAACGGCGCGCCCTTGGGATAGTCGTTTTGATACGCCTGATAGAGGGCGATGGCGATAAGCATCATGCCCATGATGACGCCCGGCAGGAAACCGGCGCTGAACAGGCGGCTGACGCTTTCCTCCGCGATGACGGCGTAGAGCACCATCGGCACGGACGGCGGAATGACGACGCCGATCGTACCGGCGGCGGCGACGAGCGCGGCGGCGGAATCCTCGCGGTAGCCGCGCTTTTTCAGCTCGGGCACGAGCGTCGCGCCGACGGCGGCGGTGGTCGCCGCGCCCGAACCGGAGATGGCGGCGAAGAACATGCCCGCCAGCACGGAGACGACGGACAGGCCGCCCTTAATCATGCCCAGCAGGGACTCGCAGAACTCGACGAGCACCTTGGAGATTCTGCCGCCCGCGAGCAGGTCGCCCGCGAAGATGAAGAACGGCACGGCGATCAGGCTGAAGGAATCGCAGCTGGCGAACATGCGCTGCACCACGATCATCATTTTGGCGTCGCCGAAGCCCGCAAACATCGTCGTCGCGGCGGCGGAGCAGATGGCAAACGCAACCGGTACGCCCAGCAGCAGAAGGGCGATAAACACGCCGAAGAGAATGACTGCCATTAGCCCTTGACCTCCTTCATGGTTTCAACCTCGCCCAGCGCCATGACCAGCGCGTGGAGCATCAGCACGCCCATGCTGATGGGGATGCACAGGTAGATGTATTTCATCTTGATGGGCAGCGCGGTGGCCGTCTTGACCAGCTTGCCGCAGTATTTGCAGCTGTAAAACAGCAGCACGGCGAAGAGCGCGCAGCAGATCGCATGCACCGCGATGCGCATGACGGAGCCGAGCTTTTTGGGCACCATATCCTGAATGAAGGTGATGGCGATGTTGCCGCCGTGGCGATAGACGCAGGTTGCGCCCAGGAAGGTGGACCAGATGAGCAGGTAGCGTGTCACCTCGTCCGACCAGCTCAGGGAGGTGAAGAACGTGCGGCAGACGATCTGCGCGGTGGTGATGACGACCATCAGGCCGAGCATCACCACGATGAGCACGCTGCACACCCGATCGAGCGCGTCGCTGACGGGCGAAAGAATTTTCTTGAGTATCATGGGGGTGCCTCCGTTTTTTCCCGTAATTTCAAAGGGTAAAAAAACGTTTCCTCCCCTCGCGGGAGAGGAAACGCGGGAGCGGCTGAATTACTCGGCCAGCAGCGCCTGAATCCGGGCGATGTAGTCCGCGTACTGCGGATAAGCGTCGTAGACACTCTGCACCGCGGCGCGGAGAGAATCGACGTCCGGGTTCTCGACGACTTCAACGCCGTGGCTCTTGATGGTGGCGAGCTGATCGGCTTCCTGCTCGGCGACCCAGGCGCGCTCATACTCGGCGGCTTCCTGCGCGCTCTGCAGGAAGATCGCCTGCGTGGCCTCGTCCAGGCTGTTGAACACATCCAGGCTCATGGTGATGATGGCAGTGGAGTAGCTGTGGCGGTCGAGGGTCACGTACTTCTGGCCGTAATCCCACAGGCTGTAGGAATAGATGACGTTGATCGGGTTCTCCTCGCCCTCGATGGTGCCCTGCTGCATGGCGGTCAGCGCCTCAGCCCAAGCCATCGGAACGGCGTTGACCTTGAGCGCCTTGAAGGTCGCGGTGTAAACCTCGTTTTCCATCACGCGCAGCTTGAGACCGGCGAGATCGTCGGCGCACGTCACCGGGCGAACGGAGTTGGTCACGTTGCGGAAGCCGCGCTCGGCGTAGGCCAGACCCTTCAGCCCCGCGTCCTCCAGCGTATCCAGCAGCTCGCGGCCGATTTCGCCGTCAAGCACCTTATAGGCTTCCTCGTTGTTGGCGAACAGATACGGCATATCCAGAACGCCCATCATCTCCGAAAAGTTGACGAACGGGCCGCTGGTGATGATGCCCATATCCAGCATGCCGGTGCTCATGGAATCGAGCATGTCGCTCTCGCCGCCCAGCGTGCCGTTCGGATAAATCTCAATCTTATATTCGCCGTTCGTGCGCTCGTCCACAAGCTCGGCGAATTTTACGGCCGCCACGTGGAAGCTGTCCTGCTCGTTGACCGTGGTGCCCAACTGCAAAGTTGTTTCGGCCAGCGCGCCAGCGCCGGTCATCGCCAGCGCCAAAGCGGCGGCGGCAAGGGTCGTCAATTTCTTCATGGTTTTCTCCTCCGAAAAAAGTGTTGCTCTCGGTCGCCGCAACGGGCGATAGAACACATTGTACTCGTTTTGAAAAGAATGTCAACACTTTTCATGCGTCAGATGAAAAACGTTCATGTTTCAAAAAGGACAAAACGAAAACGCACACCCCCGACTTCATAAAAAAAGGCAGAGAGCCGCGTATCCTGCCGATAACGCGACCCTCCGCTTATCAAAGAGAGGAGGCGGTGCTTGGCGCATCACGCCCGACGGGTCTTCCTTCCGGGCGGATGCGCGGCCATGACGACGGCGAATCTCGCGGCGGCGGACAGACGGTTCGGGTCTGAGCTGCTTGCTCAGCTCCTCGCCCTCTATGATGTCCGGCGCGTGGCGATTTATGCGCGCGGAAGAGAAAAATGTGATGAAACGGTCAGACGGCCGGTTTGGCGCAGGACAGCGCGCGGGAAAGCGCCTCGTCCGAGAGCGTCGCGCCCGCGGTTTGAACCACCTGCGCGCTGACGCGATTGCCCAGCGCGACCGCATCCGGAAGCGAAAGGCCGCGCGAGAGCCCCAGCAAAA
>ENA-ORTY01003277-ORTY01003277.1-human-gut-metagenome-genome-assembly--contig:-NODE-3277-length-14132-cov-11.305534_pt1 | contig 14132 bp, 13 predicted proteins | sample MGYA00241917_ERZ509198 | MGnify/ENA primary metagenome ERZ509198 (study PRJEB26280, sample SAMEA2338857) | human gut metagenome | biome: human gut; feature: human-associated habitat; material: faeces...
ATCGCCTGCGGCCTCGCGCCGGACGGCGGCCTGTTCGTGCCGGAGGCGCTGCCGGCGGTGTCCGTGCAGCAGCTTCAGGCGCTGTGCGGCATGACGTACCAGCAGCGCGCCGTGACGATCATGCGCCCGTTTCTGAGCGAGTTTACGGACGAGGAGCTTGCGCGCTTCACCGCCGCGGCCTATGGCAGCCAGTTTGACGACCCGGCCGTTGCGCCGGTGCACCGGCTCGACGACACCACCGCGTTTCTCGAGCTCTGGCACGGGCCAACGTGCGCGTTCAAGGACATGGCGCTGCAGATCCTGCCGTACCTGCTCACGGCAAGCCTGAAAAAGTGCGGCGAGCAGCGGCAGGTGTGCATCCTCGTCGCCACCTCGGGCGACACCGGCAAGGCGGCCCTGCAGGGCTTTGCCGACGTGCCGGGCACGAAGATCCTCGTGTTCTATCCCTACAGCGGCGTGTCGGAGATCCAGCGCCTGCAGATGGTCACGCAGACGGGCGATAACGTCGTGGTCAGCGCCGTGCGCGGCAACTTTGACGATGCACAGACCGGCGTCAAGCAGATCTTCGGCGACAAGGCGTTTGCTGCCGAGCTCTCGCAGCGCGGCTGGTTCCTGTCCTCGGCCAACTCCATCAACTGGGGCCGCCTGCTGCCGCAGATCGTCTACTATTTCTCGGCGTACTGCGACGCCGTTACCGGCGGCATGATCGCCATGGGCGACAAGCTGAACTTTGTCGTGCCGACCGGCAACTTCGGCGATATTCTTGCCGGCTGGTATGCCAAGGAGATGGGCCTGCCGGTGGGCAAGCTCGTCTGCGCGTCGAACGCAAACAACGTGCTCACGGACTTCATCCGTACGGGTACCTATAATAAAAATCGTCCGTTCCACACGACGGCATCCCCGTCGATGGACATTCTCGTGTCGAGCAATCTCGAGCGCTTGCTTTATGCCCTCTGCGGCAGCGACACGGAGGTCGCGGGCTACATGCAGCAGCTGCGTGAGCAGGGGAGTTATACAGTCTCTGACGAACTCAAGGCAAAGATTCAGGCGACGTTTGCCGGCGGCTTCTGCAATGATATCCAGACGCGCGAGAAGATCGGCCATGCCTGGCGCGATCACCGCTATCTGATCGACACGCACACGGCCGTTGCCTATCACGTGCTTGAGGATTACCGCAGCGAGACCGGCGACCGGACGCCCACTGTTGTCGTGTCCACGGCTAGCCCCTTCAAGTTCTGCGACCAGGTGCTGCGCGGCATCGGCGGCACGGCCGACGCCTTCGGCCCGGCGTTGATCCGCCGCCTGTCGTGCGAGACACAGATCGATGCGCCCGCGCCGCTGACCGGCCTGGACGCACGCCCGGCACGCTTCGGCGGCTGCGTGGACAAGGCGCAGATGCTGCATACGGTGGACGAATTCCTGAAATAATATGTAACGGACGGGGAGACCCGTCCGCCGGGTCAGAACGCCGCGCTGCCCTTCTTGGTGAAGGTGCTGCAGAACGTCTCATCCTTGCAGGTGCAGGTGCCCTGGGTGTTTTTGACCTGAATGTGGTCTGCGTGGCAGCGCTTGCCGTCCGCATTGTAGGCGCAGTTGCTCACGTCGCACGCGACGTTGTTTTCGCAGCAGTCTTTGGTATGATCGCTCATGGTTTCTGCCTCCAGATCAGATTCCGGCATCCGCCGGTCGAATCTATTGTGTGCAGCCGGGCGCGGAATATACGGAGGAACGCAAATGGCATTGTATGCAATCGGCGACCTGCATCTGTCGCTGGGCGCAGATAAGCCCATGGACGTATTTGGCGGACCGTGGGAAAATTATGTAGAAAAAATCAAACTTGGTTTTTCGTCTCTGCATGCCGATGACGTCTGCGTGCTCTGCGGCGACCTTGCCTGGGGCATGACCATGGAGCAGGCGCTGCCGGACTTTCAGTTCATCGAGGCTCTGCCCGGGAAAAAGATCCTGCTCAAGGGCAACCATGACTTCTGGTGGAGCACCGCGAAAAAGGCCTACAGCTTTTTTGAAGCGCACGACATGCACACCATGGATATCCTCAATAATAACTGCTACTTCTATGAGGACTATGCCATCTGCGGCACGCGCGGCTGGTTTTATGAGGAGGCCAAGGGTGAGGCGCACGACCGGAAGATCATGCTGCGCGAGGTCGGCCGGCTCGAGACGTCGCTCAAGGCGGCGGGGGACAGGACGAAGCTCGTCTTTCTGCACTACCCGCCGAAGTACCTCGGCTATGAGTGCCCGGAGATTTTGGACCTGCTCGATGCGTATCATGTGCCGCTGTGCTGCTATGGACATATCCACAGCCGCGGCTGCCGCAGCGCCTTTCAGGGTATGTATCACGACACGGAGTTCCGGCTGCTGTCGGCGGATTATATTTCGTTTTGTCCGCGCAGGATTCTCCCGTGAAACAGGTGTTGATTTTAGGGCATAAATCTGTTATAGTATTTAGGCATGTTCTTTTCATGACAAATTTTATAAACAATGCACCCGGCGATAAATGATTAGAGGAGGAAACCCAATGAACATCCAGAACATCGAAAAGAAAGAGAAAAATATGGCGACCTTTGAAGTGAAGGTCCCGGCCGATGTCTTTGACAATGCGGTCAACGAAGTATATAAAAAGAACAAGAACCATCTCTACGTGGCTGGTTTCCGCAAGGGTAAGGCCCCGCGCGCCGTCATCGAGGGCATGTATGGCAAGGAAGTGTTCTATCCCGACGCTATCGAGGCGCTGGCACAGGATGCGTTCGAGGCCGGCCGTGCCGACTGCGGCTTTGAGTGCGTCGGCGCGCCGAGCCTGATCGACCAGAAGGTCACCGAGGACAAAGAGCTGATCTATACCTTCGAGGTCGGCATGTATCCGGAAGTGCAGCTCGGCCAGTACAAGGGCCTCGAGGTCCCGCAGAACCACGAAGCGTTTGACGAGAGCAAGGTCGACGAAGAGATGCATAACGTTCAGAAGCGCAACGCCCGCCTGCTCGATGTTGAGCGCGAGGCGAAGATGGGCGACCACGTGACGATCGACTTCGCCGGCTTCATCGACGGCGAGCAGTTTGACGGCGGCACGGCCGAGGACTATGACCTCGAGCTCGGCTCCAACACGTTCGTGCCCGGCTTTGAGGAGCAGATCGTCGGCATGAAGGCCGGCGACGAGCGTGACGTTGTTGTCACCTTCCCCGAGAACTACGTTGAGGCGCTGGCCGGCAAAGAGGCCACCTTCAAAGTCACCGTCAAGAGCGTCAAGGAGCCCGAGCTTCCGGCGCTGGACGATGAGCTGGCCAAGGACATCTCCGACTACGAGACCATCGCCGAGTACCGTGACCACGTCCGTGAAGATCTGGAGAAGGAATTCACCGAGCAGCAGGAGTCCGATTACGCGACGCGCCTCATGAAGGCCGCTGTCGACAACATGACCGTCGAGATCCCCGAGCCTATGATCCTGGACAAGCTCGACGAGCAGCTGCGCAACTACATCTCCACCATGGGCATCAGCCCCGAGCTCACCCGTGAGCAGGTGCTCGCCTCCATGGGCCTGGACGAGAAGACCTTCCAGGAGATCATGCGTCCGCAGGCCGTGTTTGAGCTGCAGACCGATCTGCTGCTCGACGCGATCGTCAAGGCCGAGAACATCGAGCTCGATGAGGGCGAACTCGACGAGACCTACAACAAGATGGCTGAAGAGTACAAGATGGAAGTCGACAAGATCAAGCAGTACGTCGACGAGAAGATTATCGTTCTGGATATGAAGCGCCGCAAGGCTGCCCAGCTCATCCGCGACACCGCAGTGGACAAGGAGCCCGAGGCCAAGGAAGAGGTAGCCGAGTAATTCCCCGAAAGCTGTTTGGATTCCGGGCAGAACGGTTATGCTCTCTTGGATAAGCGAAACATCGAAAGGAGCGTACCATGAGTTTAGTACCGTACGTTGTCGAGCAGACCTCCCGCGGGGAGCGCTCGTACGACATTTTTTCCCGCCTGCTCAATGACCGCATCATCATGCTGTCCGAGGAGGTCAATGATACGACAGCCAGCCTGATCGTGGCGCAGCTGCTGTATCTCGAAGCACAGGATCCCGATAAGGACATTCAGTTTTATATCAACAGCCCCGGCGGCAGCGTGACCGCAGGTCTCGCCATCTATGATACCATGCAGTACATTAAGGCGGATGTTTCCACCATTTGCGTCGGCCTGGCTGCATCGATGGGTGCGTTCCTGCTCTCGTCCGGCGCCAAGGGCAAGCGTCTGGCCCTGCCGAATTCGGAGATCATGATCCATCAGCCCTCCGGCGGCAGCCAGGGCCAGTGCACGGACATTCAGATCCAGGCACGGCAGATCCTGCGCATCAAGGATCGCCTCAACCACATCCTCGCAGAAAACACCGGCAAGCCGGTCGAGACCATCGCCGAGGATTGCGAGCGCGATAACTTCATGACCGCGGAGGAAGCACAGGCCTACGGTCTGGTGGACAAGGTCATCTATAAGCGATAATCTGTCAGGGGAGGGAACCGCCGTTCCCTCCCTGTTTCAAATGTAGAAAATGTGAGGTTTTTATGGCCAGAAATGACGAGAAAAAGAGCGTGCGCTGCTCTTTTTGCGGCAAGCCGCAGTCGCTGGTAAACCGGCTCGTTGCCGGCAACGGCATCTATATCTGCGATGAGTGCGTGCGCCTGTGCATGAGCATCATCGACGAGGGCTATCAGCCCGAGAGCGTCTCCACGGCGGAGATCACCCTCCGGCGCGACCAGCTGCCGAAGCCGGCCGAGATGCGCGCCACGCTTGACGACTATATCATCGGCCAGGACCGTGCCAAGGTGGTGCTGTCCGTGGCGGTGTACAACCACTATAAGCGCATTCTGCGCGGCGATCAGGACAATGACGTCGAGCTGCAGAAGAGCAACGTCCTGCTCATCGGCCCGACCGGCAGCGGCAAGACGCTCTTTGCCCAGACCCTGGCCAAGATGCTCGACGTGCCGTTTGCCATCGCGGATGCGACCACGCTCACCGAGGCCGGCTATGTCGGCGAGGATGTGGAGAACATCCTGCTCAAGCTGCTGCAGGCGGCGGATTTTGATGTGGAGCGCGCGCAGCGCGGCATCATTTACATCGACGAGATCGATAAGATCGCCCGCAAGAGCGAGAATACGTCCATCACGCGCGACGTCTCCGGCGAGGGCGTGCAGCAGGCACTGCTCAAGCTCCTCGAGGGCACGATCGCGAATGTCCCGCCCCAGGGCGGACGCAAGCACCCGCAGCAGGAGTTTATCCAGGTGGATACGACGAACATTCTCTTCATCTGCGGCGGCGCGTTCGACGGCGTGGACAAGATCATTGAGCGCCGCATGGACAAGAAGTCCATGGGCTTCGGCGCCGAGATCCAGAGCGCCAAGGAACGTGACCTGACCGAGATCATGAAAAACGTGCAGCAGCACGACCTGCTGAAGTTCGGCATCATCCCGGAGCTGATCGGCCGCATGCCAGTCATCACGGCGCTGGCCAGCCTGAGCCGCGAGGACATGGTGCGCATCCTCAAGGAGCCCAAAAACGCCTTGACCAAGCAGTATCAGGCGCTGATGCAGTTTGATAACGTCGAACTGGAATTTGAAGACGAAGCGCTGGGCAAAATTGCGGATAAGGCGATCGCGATGGAGATCGGTGCCCGCGGCCTGCGCAGTGTCATGGAGGGCGTCATGACGGACCTGATGTACTCCGTGCCGTCGGACCCGACGATCGCCAAGATCACCATCACCGCGGCGAGCGTGGACGGCACCGAGCCGCCGCGCATTGAGCATCGGGAGCAGTGACCCATCGCGCCTGCCCCCGCGACCCCCTGAGCGAAAGAGGAATCTGAATGGATAACACAACTTCTATGGACCATGCGGAATTCACCGCCAGGCGCAGCCTACCCATGATGGCGCTGCGCGGCCTGACCGTGTTTCCGGGCATGATGCTGACCTTTGAGGTCGAGCGCAGCATGTCCATCGCGGCGCTGAACATGGCCATGAGCGATGATCAGATCATCTATCTGGTCCCGCAGAAAGACATTGCGACCGACATCCCCACACCGGACGATGTGTACGGCGTAGGCACGGTCTGCCGCATCAAGCAGATGATGAAGCAGCCCGGCACCAAGACCATCCGCGTTATGGCTGAGGGCATCGAGCGCGGCCGGACGCTGGCCGTGCGAACGGACACGCCCTGCTTCGTGGCCGAGGTCGAGCCGCTTCCGGACGTGGCCGAGCGCAAAACGGCGCGCACCGAGGCGCTCATCCGCCACTGCTGCAATCTGTTTGACGCGTACGTCACCGCGTCCGGCAACATGGCGCCGGAGGCGGTCATCAGCGTGCTTGGCAGCACGAATGCGGCGTTCGTGTCGAACTTCATCTCCCAGCATGTGTTCCTGCGTCCGGAAGAGAAGCAGGAGCTGCTGGAGGAGACGCGCCCGAGCCGGAGACTGTCCAAGCTCTCGAAAATGCTGCTGCATGAGACAAGCGTGCTCGGCCTGCAGCATCAGCTCGAGGAGGCGGCGCAGGACCGCCTGAATCAGACGCAGCAGGAGTATCTGCTGCGCGAGCAGATGAAGATCATCCAGGCGGAGCTCGGCGAGTCCGATGATCCGGACTCCGAGAGCGCGGATTACCGCGAAAAGATCCTTGCCCTGCACCTGCCGGAGGATTCCGAGCAGCGCCTGCTCAAAGAGGTTGACCGGCTCAAAAAGCAGCCGTTCGGCTCGTCGGAGGCGTCCGTCATCCGCAACTATCTGGACATTTGCCTCGAGCTGCCGTGGAACACGCGCACGAAAGAAACGCTCGATGTGCGCGCCGCGCGCGAGGTGCTTGACAAAGAGCACTTCGGGCTTGAGAAGGTCAAGGACCGGATCACAGAGTATCTGGCCGTGCGCCAGCTCGCGCCCGATGTCAAGGGCGGCGTGCTGTGCCTCGTCGGCCCTCCGGGCACCGGCAAGACGAGCATCGCCATGAGCATCGCCCATGCTACGAACCGCAAGCTCGCGCGCATCTCCCTCGGCGGCGTGCACGACGAGGCAGAGATCCGCGGCCACCGCAAGACGTATGTCGGTGCCATGCCCGGCCGCATCATCAACGGCCTGACCATCGCCGGCAGCATGAACCCCGTCATGGTGCTCGACGAGATCGATAAGCTCGGCAGCGATTATCGCGGCGACCCGTCATCGGCGCTGTTGGAGGTGCTCGACGCGGAGCAGAACGGTCACTTCCGGGATAACTTCATGGAGATCCCAGTCGACCTGTCGGATGTGTTTTTCATCCTGACGGCCAACACCCTCGATACCATCCCGCGCCCGCTGCTCGACCGCATGGAGGTCATCCAGCTCTCAAGCTATACGGACGAGGAAAAGCTGCAGATCGCAAAGCAGCACCTGCTGCCCAAGCAGCGCAAGAAGCACGGCCTCAAGCCGTCGCAGCTGCGCGTGAGCGACGATGCCATCCGTGAGATCATCACGCTCTATACGCGCGAATCCGGCGTGCGCGTGCTTGAACGGAATCTTGCCGCCGTCTGCCGCAAGACGGCCAAGCGCATCGCACTCGGCGAGTGCAAGAGCGTGCAGCTGCGCGCAGGCAGCGTGGCCAACTATCTCGGCCCCGCGCGCTTTGAGCCGGAGCACGTTTACGCGCAGGACGAGGTCGGTCTCGTGCGCGGCCTTGCCTGGACGTCCGTCGGCGGGGAAGTGCTCGACGTCGAAGTCGCCGTGCTCGACGGCACGGGCAAGCTCGAGCTGACCGGCAACCTCGGCAACGTCATGAAGGAGTCGGCGCAGGCCGCCGTCACCTATATCCGCAGCCGTGCGCAGCTGCTCGGCATCGACCCGGAGTTTTATAAGAACAAGGATATCCACATCCACTTTCCGGAGGGTGCCGTGCCGAAGGACGGTCCGTCGGCCGGCATCACGATCTGCATCGCGGTCATCTCCGCGCTCACGAACACGCCGGTCCGCCGCGACCTTGCCATGACGGGCGAGATCACGCTGCGCGGCCGCATCCTGCCGATCGGCGGCCTGAAGGAAAAGACTATGGCCGCCATGCGCATCGGTATCACGACGGTCATCATCCCGCGTGAGAACGAAAAGGATCTGGAAGAGATCGACCCGACCGTGCGCAGCGCGCTCAAGTTCGTCACGACCGACCACGTGGATAAGATCCTCGACGTCGCGTTCGGCCGCCGTTTTGCCGCGGCCGTCAAGGCGGCGCACAAGGACGCGCACGGCGACGCGGCGAATGTGAACCTGCGCCAGTGAGGAGACTGCCATGGCGACATTGAACCTGAATAAGGCGGAGTTTCTCAAGTCCGCCGTCAGCCCGTCCGGCTTCCTGGCGGCCGACCTGCCGTGCATCGTCTTTGCCGGTAAGTCAAACGTCGGCAAGTCCTCGGTCATCAACCGGCTGCTCAACCGCAAGAATTTTGCCCGCGTCGGCTCTCAGCCCGGAAAGACCGTCCATGTGAACTATTTTTGCATCGACGGCCGGGCGTACTTTGTTGACCTGCCGGGTTATGGGTACGCCAGCGTCGCCAAGACGGAGCGCGCGCGCTGGGGCAAGCTCATGGAGGATTTCTTCGCTGACCCCGCGCGCATCACCCTTGGCGTCATGATCGTTGATGCCCGCCACAAGCCCACGGCCGACGATGAGACGATGGCCGCGTGGTTTCATTCCACCGGCTGCCCGATGGTCGTCGTGGCGAATAAGTGCGACAAGCTCAAAAAGTCGGAGATCGAGCCGAATCTCGCGCGCATCCGCGCCACGCTTTTGCTGCCGGACGACGCGGTGCTGCTGCCGTTTTCGGCGGAAAAGGGCACAGGCCGCGAGGCACTGCTCGGTGAGATCTTTCACGCTGTTGGATGACCCGAAGTGCAGAGCGCGCATTCGCACGCTCTGCGCCGCAAACCGCTGACAAAGCAGCGCTTTGCGGCGGCTGATTGGATTCGAGGCGGGCCTTGCCCCCTCGAGCACCCCTGCTGCGTATGCGATTCGGCAGCGGCGTGGTCATTTTTGACTGCTCAAAGTGCAGAGCGCGCATTCGCGCGCTCTGCACTTGTTTTTTCGCTGGGGACTTGTTATAATGCAAATTTGTAGGAATGGGAGGTGTGCGCGTGAACACCCTGCAATCGATCTGGAACGGGCTTGACTGGTCCTATCTGCTGAATATCGTGCTGTCGGTCGTTCCGTCGCTGCTGTGCATCACGTTCCATGAGATGTCGCACGGCTGGGTCGCCTATCGCCTCGGCGATACGACGGCAAAGGACGCCGGCCGGATCACGCTCAACCCCCTGAAGCACATCGACCCGATGGGCCTGCTGATGATGATCGTGTTCAAGTTCGGCTGGGCAAAGCCCGTGCCGGTAAATATGATGCGCTTTCGTAATCCCAAGCGCGGTATGGCGCTCACGGCGCTGGCGGGGCCGGTGTCGAACGTGCTGCTCGCGCTCGTATTTCTGTTTTTGTATGGCCTGCTGTACCGGGCGCTGTATTCGGTGCAGTTTTTGCTGGACATGATCTGGCTGACGGCATATATCAGTCTGGCGCTGGCCATTTTCAATATCATCCCGGTCTCGCCGCTCGACGGGTCCAAGGTGCTCTTCGCGCTGCTGCCCGATGCGGCGTATGCCAAGCTCATGCGCTATGAGCGCTATGGGATGATCCTGTTGCTCGTGCTGGTCGCGACCGGTGTGCTCGGCAAGCCGCTCACCACGGTGACGGAGGCCGCGTTTGACAAACTCTTTGTATTTGCGGAGTGGGGCTATGAACTTATCGGCATCTTCGGCTAAGCCGGCCGATCCAACCTATTTTCTTGAAGGCATCATCCACGACAAGAGCGAGATGGCGGATTTTGAGGGGCCCTTGAGCCTGATCCTGCTGCTTCTGTCCAAGAACAAGATCGAGATCCGCGACATCAAGATCTCGGAGATCCTCGATCAGTATCTGGAATACCTCAACGCCATGGAAAAGCTCGATCTCGAGATCGCGAGCGAATTTGTGCAGATGGCGTCCTACCTGCTCTATATCAAGACCCGCATGCTCCTCACGGAGGAGAAGGAGGTCACGGAGCTTGAGCAGCTCATCGCCTCGCTCGAGCAGCTCAAGTGCAAGGACACTTATGCGGCTGTCAAGTCCGTCACGCCGATGCTCGACGCCGCGGCCCAGACCGGCCTGCACTACCTGTCGCGCCCGCCGGAGCCGCTGCCGAAGTCGGCGGGGGAATACCGCTACCGCATCGAGCAGGCAGACCTCCTGCGTGCGCTGCTGTCCGTGTTTACGCGCGGCGGTGCCGCAGCGACAGATGCGCTGCAGATGGCGGCGCCGAAGCGCATCATCTACAGTGTGCGCGACAAATGCCGCACGCTCATTGACGAGCTGCGCGAGCGGGGGAGCATGTCCCTGAACGCGCTCTACAGCCAGTGTGCCAGCCGCAGCGAGATCGTGGCGACGTTTTTGTCCGTGCTGGAGCTGTGCAGCCTCGGCCATCTGATGCTTTCCGAGCAAAACGGCGAATATGTGGCAAGTTTCACCGGCGGCGCCACAGACGATATTCTGGAATCCATTGTTGAGTGAGAAATTTTTATGGAACACGAGGAATTACTTTCGGTCATTGAGGCCATTTTATTTGCAGCGGGCGATCCTGTGCCGGCGTCGCGTATCGCGCTCGTCACCGGCGAGGAGACGCAGACGATCGTCTCGGCCGCCAGGGAGCTCGCTGCGGCGTATGAGGAAAACCGCTGCGGCATGCGCCTGGTGCAGATGAATGATCTGCTGCAGCTGTGCTCCGCGCCGGAGTACGCGGATTATATCCGCCGCGCACTCGAGCAGCGCAAGCCGCCCAAGCTCTCGCAGCCGGCGCTGGAGGTGCTGGCGATCGTGGCGTATTTTCAGCCCGTCACGCGCGCGTATATCGATCAGGTGCGCGGCGTGGACAGTGCCTACACGGTCACGACGCTGCTCGAGCGCGGGCTCATCGAGGCCTGCGGCAGACTTGATGCGCCAGGCCGCCCGTCACTGTACCGCACGAGCGCGCTGTTTCTGCGCACTATGGGCATGCAGTCGCTCGACGAGCTGCCTGTGCTGCCGGATCTGTCATCCGATGAGGGTGCGGAAAAGCTCGAACAGGCCATCTCGGAGCTGCGCGGCCGCGGCGAACAGATGGAGCTGACGGACACGGAGGAAAAACCGACAGGGGAGTGATGCCGATTGACGGCCCTGTGGATCATACTGGCGATCGCGCTGGTGCTGACGGTGCTGAATCTGCTGCCGGTCGGCGTGGATGCGGCCTACGCGGACGAGACGTTCTCGCTTACGGCGCGCGTCGGTCCGCTCCGGCTCCGGCTCCTGCCGAAACCGCCGGATGCAAAGCCAAAGAAGAAAAAGTCCCCCAAACCGAAGAAGGAAAAGCCGAAGAAGAAATCCGCCCCGCCGGATATCCGGACGATCCTCGCCCTTGCAAAGCTCGGCCTGCAGGCGCTCAATCGCTTCCGGCAGCGGCTGCGCGTGCAGCTGCTGCGGCTGGTGTTCGTGTCCGGCGCGCCGGACCCGTACGATACGGCGCTGGCGTTTGGCTATGTCAACGCCGCGCTCGGCGCGCTCACGCCGCTGGCGGAGCGGGCCCTGCGCATTGACGAGCGGGACATTCAGACCGGTGTGGACTTTCAGGCCGAGCGGCCGCGCATCGATGCGCGCATCGTCTGTACGATCCGCATCGGGCAGATCGTTGTCATCGCGCTGGCGTTCGGCGTTGGATTCTTAAAGCAAAAAATGCACTCGAAACAGACCCGGGCCACGCGCGCAAATACCGCGCCGGCCGCGCAGGAAAGGAAGGTCAGCAATGGATAATGAAATCAGTGCAGTCATGACTGCGACCATGAGCAAGATCAAGGAAATGGTGGACACGAACACCGTCGTCGGCGAACCGATCACGACACCTGACGATATTACGCTCATCCCGCTGTCCCGCGTCAGCTTTGCCTTTGCCAGCGGCGGGTCGGAGTTCCCGATGAAGGAGAACAAAAACGGTGTCGGCTGCGGCAGCGGCGCCGGTGTCAAGGTCGAGCCGATGGGCTTTCTGATCGTCAAGGACGGCAATGTGCGCATGCTCAACGTCATGCCGCCGGCCTCGAACACGTTCGACCGCCTGATCGACATGACCCCGCAGGTGATCGACCGCATCGACCAGTTCATCGACCAGCGCAGGGCCGACAAAGCATAAACCGCGCCGAAAGCGCCCATAATAAGCACCGCCCGTAACTTGGAAAGGGTGGTGCTTGTTTTGAAACGGACATGTTTTGGACTTGCCTGCGTGCTGGCCATTTCTTTGCTTTGCATGCTGCGCGCACATGCCGCCGGGACCGACAATGCGGCGAGGGCCGCCATTGTCGTGCATCCCGAGACCGGCACCGTGCTCTATGAAAAGAATGCGGACGAGCGGCTCGGCATTGCCAGCACGACGAAGATCATGACTGCGCTCGTCGCGCTCGAGCACTGCGCGCTGGAGGAACCGGTCGAGATCCTGCCGGAATACACGGCGGTCGAGGGCTCGTCGATGTATCTGCGTGCCGGCGAGACGTACACGGTCGAGGAGCTGCTCTACGGCCTGATGCTCGTGTCCGGAAATGACGCCGCCGTCGCGCTCGCATGCCACACGGCGGGCTCCGTGGAAGCGTTCGCGGACATGATGAACGATCAGGCGCGTGCGCTCGGCATGACCGACAGCGCGTTTCAAAATCCCAACGGTCTCGACGCCGAGGGGCATTATTCCACGGCGCGCGATATGGCGAAGCTCGCCTGCGCCGCCATGGAAAACGAGACATTCCGCACGATCGTATCCACAAAGAGCACGACCGTGGACGGGCAGACGCTCGTGAACCACAACCGCCTGCTGCGCAGTTATGACGGCGCGGTCGGCGTCAAGACCGGGTATACGAAAACCGCGGGCCGGACGCTCGTGTCCTGCGCGCAGCGCGGCGCGACGCAGTTCGTGTGCGTGACGCTCTCGGACCCGGACGACTGGAACGACCACACGCACCTGCTCGACTGGGCGTTTGAAAACTATGAGTACCGCTGCGTCGCCGGTGATACGCCGGTGTATGCCGTGCCGGTGCTCTCCGCCACGGTGGAGCTCTGCGCGGCGGTTCCGGAGGAACCTGCCTACCTGCTCGTACACCCGGATGACCCGGTGGCACTGAAGACAGAGCTGCCGCGTTTCGCGTTCGCGCCGGTGGAGCAGGGCGCGCGGGCGGGCACGCTGACGGCGAACGGGCCGGATGGCCAAAGTGTCACGGTGCCGCTCTGCTATGCCGAACCCGCGGCGCTCGACCCGGATGTGAAGATCACGCCGCTCGCGCGGCTCGGCCGGCTGTGGACGCACGCCTGCCGCTACTTTTCCTCCTACTATCCTGTATCCTGAGGTGATGACCATGCAGCAACGGCTGCAAAAGTGCATTTCCGAGGCGGGCGTTGCCTCCCGCCGCACGGCGGAGACGATGATCTCCGCCGGCCGTGTGACCGTAAACGGGCAGACCGCACAGCTCGGCGCGCAGGCAGACCCGGAGACCGATATCATCTGCATTGACGGCCGGCCGCTGCCGTCCCGGGCCCCGAAGCGGTACATAATGCTGAACAAACCGCGCGGCTATGTCACGACGATGCACGACGAGCACGGACGTAAAACTGTGGCGGATCTCGTGGCATCATTGGGGGAACGGCTGTACCCGGTCGGGCGGCTGGATCTCGATTCCGAGGGTCTGCTCATCCTGACGAACGATGGCGAGATCGCAAACTGTCTCATGCATCCCTCACATGAGATCCCAAAGACGTATGAGGTGGATGTAGCGGGCGGCGACCTTGCAGTCGCAGCGGAGACCATGCACGCCGTCACGGAGCTGGAGGGTTATCACGTCCGCCCGGCGGAGGTGACGGTGCTCGCACCCGGGCGGCTGTCCGTGACGATCCACGAGGGACGCAACCGGCAGGTGCGCCGCATGTGCGAGGCGGTCGGGCTTGAAGTCGCGCGACTCAAACGCACATCGGTCGGTCCGCTCAAGCTCGGCATGCTCCAGCCCGGACAGTGGCGCGAGCTGCGTCCGGGGGAGGTGGCCGCGT
>ENA-ORTY01003280-ORTY01003280.1-human-gut-metagenome-genome-assembly--contig:-NODE-3280-length-14114-cov-2.694217_pt1 | contig 14114 bp, 18 predicted proteins | sample MGYA00241917_ERZ509198 | MGnify/ENA primary metagenome ERZ509198 (study PRJEB26280, sample SAMEA2338857) | human gut metagenome | biome: human gut; feature: human-associated habitat; material: faeces...
TATACTTATGAAGTTTGGCTGTGTCCTTGTAATCTATGCACTCAACCTTGTCGACGCAGAAAGCGCAAACCTTCTTGCGGCCCTTGCGGTTGGGTCTTCTGTCGTTTTTCTCATATGCCATGATGTTAACCTCCTCTTTGGCTAAGGTGGAAGCCGAAAGCCGTTTCGCGGCTCGGGGCTATTCGTTCGGCGTCAGACGCCGTGTTCAAGTTTTTCTCAGAACGGGAGATCGTCGCTTATCGGGATCTCCTCAAAATCGTCCGCTCCGCCTGTGGCGAAGGACGCTGCGGGCTGAACGCGCGCGGGCTGCTCGTTCTGGCGGGCACCCGTGCCGGTCTCTGCCTTTGATCCGCAGAAGCTGACTTCCTCGGCAACTATCTCAAACGCAGTGCGCTTGTTGCCGTTCTTGTCCTCGTAGTTGCGCTGCTGGATACTTCCGCGAACAGCGATCATCGATCCTCTGTGGAAGTAGCGGGAAACGAACTCTGCAGTCTGTCTCCAGGCGACAACGTTGATGAAATCGGTCTGCTTCTCTTCACCCTGTCTCTGGAAGCGGCGATCGACCGCAACGGAGAAAGTGGTGACTGCGACGCCGGAAGCGGTGGTACGCAGCTCGGGATCGGCAGTGAGTCTGCCCATAATTATTGCAACGTTAAGCATCTTTGTTTCCTCACTTTCTGACAACGAGTGAGCGGAGAACGCCGTCGGTTATACCGGCGATACGGTAGAACTCCTCGGGGAACTCAGGTGCAGCGCTGAAATTGAACAGAGCGTAGAATCCCTCGGGCTCATCGTCAATAGCGTAAGCGAGCTTGCGCTTGCCCCACTCATCAATGCTGTCCAGAGTGCCGTTCTGCTCGATGAGAGCCTTGAACTTCTCGATGAGAGCGGGAACGCCCTCCTCACCGTTCTTGACGGAGAAAACCATCATTGCTTCATAGCTGTTGTTTGCTGACATTCTTAAAGCACCTCCTTCTGGTCTTTTGGCTGCGGTTCGTCCGCAGCAAGGATTAGCCGCCTTTTTCCTGCGGCAATTAGTTATTTTAACAGTGTTTAGCACTTTTGTCAACATATTTTTTTACATGAGTAAAATCGCGCTAACTCTTGTCAATCAGGCATATTAGTGGTAATATTTATATGAATCAGAAACGAACGCAGGTGATTTTCATGACAAGCCCGGCAACCGGAAGGCCCGCGCACAACAGGCGCACGGCATACACAAAAACGGCAATACGCCGCACCTTCTTCGAACTGCTTGAAGAAAAGGACTTAGACAAGATCAGCGTGCGAGAGATATGTCAACGCGCAGACATCAACAGAAGCACCTTCTACCGCCACTATGACGACATCAACGCGCTGATGAAGAGCATCGAGGCTGAGTTCGTCTCCGATATCGATAATCAGATCGAGAGAATGGATCCCGAGGTTTTCGATGCAGTATTGGTCGGTCTGTTTGATATTGTCAGGGATAATTCCGACCTGTGCTGCTACATGATGAGATGCGGCCCGCGAAAGGGCTTCATCAATTCATTGTTCGTAAAGAACTACGACAGGACGCAGATAAAGTGGAAGAAGTTTTTCCCCGAGATCACGGATAAGCAGTTCCGCTGGATGTATATAATGTTCTTCAACGGCATCGTCAGCGTTATTGCAGAGTGGATAAACTCCGACTTCCGCGAAGATCCATCGACTATCGTCTCTTTCACCACAAGCATATATTTTAACGGCTTCAGAAAATATTTCTAAACTGTTTATAATTTTTGGCGACACAAATCACTTTTTGTGTCGCTTTTTGCACATGCTTCCAGATACTGTTCCTTGTTTTTAAGTTTGAGGACAATATATACTTTTATTAATGCGGCATAACCGCTAAAATGAAAGGAGTCCTCAGAATGAGACAGTCACTCACAGTCAGAAGAGCCGAGCACTTCGGCATAAACAGGAAGATAATCGCAAACATGACCGCGCAGAGCTGGCACGACATTCCCCATGTCGTTGTTACAAACGAGCCTGAGGCGTCCGAATTTCTGAAAGTTTTCAAAGAAATCAACGAAGGGCGCGCAAAAGAAGATAAGATCACGCTCAACGCAGTTATATTAAAAGTAATAACAGAGGCGCTCAAGAAGTGCCCCGCGATGAATGCACATATCGATTTCAAGCCCCGCCTTGTCCGCGGATGCGTGACGGAGTTCGACGAAATAAATATCTCGATGCCCATGCTTCTCGACTCAGGTGAGATGATGACAGTAAATCTGCACAACATGCAGGACAAGAACCTCAGGGATATCAGAGATACGCTCGCCGATGTTCAACGCAGAGCGAAAAATTCAAACATGTCGCAGGTCATGTACGACGTCTCGCTCAACGACACGCTGCAGGGGCTTGCAAAAGGCAAATTGGTTCAGACGATATCCCGCCTCATCGGCTCAAAGACCGGAAAGTACAAAGTAAAAACCCTCTCCGGCAAGAGCAAGAAAGAATATTATGATATACCCGAGTACGACAGGCTCACAAAATACGACATTGAGCAGGGCACGATAACCGTATCAAACCTCGGTTCGCTCTACAAGGACTGGGACGGCATCTGCGCACTGCTTGAGATAATCCCGCCGCAGGTCGCCGCGATAGGCGTAGGCGCTCCGCGCGACACGGCGATTGCAAACCCGGACGGCACGGTAACGGTCGGCAAGAAGCTCGTTTTCACCGTCGTTTTCGACCACCGCGCGCTCGACATGGGCGATGTAGTCCCCTTCTTAAAGTCTATAGATGAGACTTTCAAGCACCCGGAAGTTATCAAGGAGTGGATTTGACGGAGCCTTTAAAAAAGGAGATAATATGGACAAACAGAACAGTTGGCTCAGCTGGGCTATTGAGCTCCAGAGTCTCGCGCAGGCGGGGCTGACATATGGACACGACCCCTATGACCTCGAGAGATACAAGCGGATAAGAGAGATATCCGCCGAGATGGTAGCCCACAAAAGCGACATCCCGGCAGAAAAGGTCAAAGAGCTTTTCTGCAACGAGACCGGATATCAGACACCGAAGGTCGATACCCGCGCCGCGATTTTCAATGACGGAAAGATTTTGCTCGTCCACGAATCGAACGGCACATGGTCGCTCCCCGGCGGCTGGTGCGATGTAAATCAGTCGGTCGCGGAGAACGCCGTAAAAGAGACTTTTGAAGAGGCAGGCTTGCGCGTCACCGCGGACAGGCTCATCGCCGTTCAGGACAGGAACAAGCACAATAAGCCAATATACGCTTACGGGGTCGTAAAAGTTTTCGTCCTCTGCTCCGTTGTCGGCGGCGAATTCATTCCGAATATCGAAACGACCGAAACAAAATATTTCGGAAGAGACGAACTGCCGGAGAATCTCGCGGGCGAAAAGACCTCGCGCGAGCAGATACTGATGTGCTTCGATGCGAACGAGAGCGAACATTGGGAGACAAAATTCGATTAAGAGAAAAATTCATATGTAAAGTGATTTAACTTTACATATGGATTTTTGTTATATCAGCGAAATTTTATATAAAATTGCCGTCGAATCGCAGTAATATCAAGTGTTCTGCGATGTTGATCCAAAAAGTGTATTCAACCGTTGAGCTCCGTGTAAAGCCATATCACTTTATAACAAAGAATCACAAAACCGACCCGAAAAATTATATCTTCGAGTCGGTTTTCATTATAAAATTCAGGCTATCTCTATCTCAAACGAAACCGTCAGCGACTTCTCTGCGCCGTTGCTGCCATCCCATTTAAAAGTTGAAGTTCCCGCGCATTTTCCCGCACCGTAAGGCACGGCATCGGCGGTGCCACTCATGCCGGAATCCATCTCGGCGGCGACGAGATACATATTCTGGACATAGCTCTCCCCGCTCCTGATAATAAATCGGCGCGTGGCATCCTCGGTCATTTCTACAGGATAATCTTTGTCGTAGAACGCTTTTCCGCCCTGCGTCAGAATTTTTGTGCGTATCTCATAGTGCTGCTGATTATATATCGGGAGCGTTGAAACTATATCTTTTCCGCTGTTGTTCGTGACGGTCGCCGTGATATGCACTTCGCCGCCCGGCTTGACCTTCGGATTTTCGATATAAACTTTCAGCGTCACTCCGTCGAGAGTTTTTTCGATTGTCTGCGGAGCTGAACTTATTTCGGCGGTGCTTTCTGCCGAAGTGTTCTCCGGAACGGTCGTTCCCGCCGTCCCTGGCGTATCCCCGTTTCGGCACGCCGCAAAGCTCGTTATGAGAAGAACCGATATTAATATAATTATTGCTTTTTTCATATAGCTTTCGCCTCCGGGCATTTATTTTTTCCGCCCTGTTTTCCCCCGATTATCGAGTTTAATTAACCATCGGTATCACCGCCTGCTTTTTAATTGAAAGATTTTCCTACAACCAAATAATAGCAAATGTCACAAGCATCGTCAATCTTTTTTGCAAATAAAATTTAACTATAAAAACACCCGAAGCTGTTTTCACAACTCCGGGTGCTCTCGCGTATTCATTTAGTTGACTTTCGTCTCAGTTATCTTCACTCCGGGCTCGATAACATCGATGCACTTGACCGGGCACGCCTCGTGGCACTTGCCGCAGCCGACGCACTTGTCGTAATCGACCTTCGCGCAGAAGTTCTCGACCGTGACCGCGCCGTATTCGCAGGTCTTGACGCACTTCATACAGCCGATGCAGCCCGCCTTGCATTCTTTTCTGGTCTGGGCGCCCTTGTCATGATTCTTGCACATGACGGCAGCCTTTGCCTCATGCAGGGGCATCAGATCGATAATGCCCTTGGGGCAGGTGTTGACGCACATCTTGCAGGCGTGGCACGCGAGCGGATTTATTCTCGCAACGCCCTCGCAGATATGAATTGCGTCATAGGGACACACCTCAACGCAGTCGCCGAAGCCGATGCAGCCGTAGACGCACTCTTTCGGTCCGCCGAAAAGCTGAGTTGCCATTTTGCAGCTCTTGACTCCGACATAGTTGAGCTTCGTGTCCGTGTTGTGCATGTTGCCCTGGCAGAGGACAACGGCAGTCATGGGAACAACATCCCCCGCCGCGAGTCCGGTTATTTTTGCAATAGCTTTGCTGACCTCTGCGCCGCCGGGCATGCAGCGTCCGGTGTCGGTGGTCTTGCCCTGAGAGAGGGCTGCCGCATAGCCGGAGCACCCGGAGAAGCCGCATGCGCCGCAGTTTGCGCCGGGCAGCGCCGCCTGAATCTCCTCAGCCTTTTCGTCGACCGGGACAGCCATGACCTTTGACGCAACGGCGAGACCGAGACCGGCTATAAGTCCGATGACGGAGACGATGACAACCGCAATTATAATAAGATGCATATTATCCCGTCCTTTCTCAACCGAATATGCCGTCGACAACGCCCGAGAATCCGAGGAAGGAGACCGAGGTGAGCGATGCGGCAATGAGCGTTATGGGCAGACCCTGAAGGAATTTCGGCACGTCGCAGCTCTCGAGGCGCTCTCTGACGCCCGCGAACATGACCATGGCGAGCATGAAGCCGAGACCGCCGCCGAGCGAACGCATCATCGACTGGCCGAAATTGTAGTTATTCTCAACGTTTATAAGCACGACGCCGAGCACCGCGCAGTTCGTTGTTATCAGCGGAAGATAGATACCAAGCGCGTTATAAAGCGCGGGCATATACTTCTTGAGGATTATCTCGACGAGCTGAACAAGAGCCGCTATGACGAGAATGAATACTATAGTCTGGAGATATTCAAGATCATTGGGCACGAGCAGCTTCGCGTTGATAGGATATGTAACGGCAGTCGAGAGCAGCATGACGAATATAACGGCGGCACTCATTCCGACTGCGGTGTTGAGCTTCTTCGACACGCCGAGGAACGGGCAGATGCCGAGGAACTTTGCGAGAATGAAGTTCTCCGTAAGGATACCGGTAAGCAGTATTGAAAGCATTATTTTCATTTGCCTGCCGCCTCCTTTCCGTCCTTTTTGTTTTCAACTTCGCCGCGAAGAGAGCAGGAAGCCGCCATCGGGCAAGCCTCACAGCCCTTGAGCTCCGCCTTTGAAAGACCCTTCTTGTCGGCAAGCTTGTTGGCGCAAGCCATGAGCAGACCGAACACGAAGAAGCCTCCGGGAGGCAGAATGAATATCAGCATGGGGCTGACGGAAGCCGGGATTATCTGAAGTCCGGCGATAGCGCCCGTGCCGAGCAGCTCTCTGACTGCGCCCATGAGGAGCAGCGCTGCGGTGAAGCCGACGCCCATGCCGAGACCGTCAACGGCGGAGGCCGCAACGGAGTTCTTGCAGGCGAACGCCTCGGCTCTGCCGAGGATGATGCAGTTGACGACTATCAGCGGCAGGTAAACGCCGAGCTGAGCGTCGATCTGCGGGACAAACGCCTTGACGAGCATCTGGACTATTGTAACGAACGAAGCAATTATAACTATATAAGCGGGGATTCTGACCTTCTGGGGAATCACCTTTTTGAGCGCCGAAATGGCGATATTCGAGCACACAAGGACTATCGAAGCTGCAACGCCCATGCCCAGCGCACTCTCGACCGAGGTCGAAACCGCGAGCGTCGGGCAGGTGCCGAGCACCAGACGGAGAACGGGGTTCTCAACAAGAATGCCCTTGGTAAACTCCTGAAAAAGACTCTTTTTCTTTGCCATTTTTTACTCCGCCCCCTTTAAATTGGAATCATAGTAGCTCAGCGCCTCATTGACTGCCGCCGTGACGGCTTTCGAGGTTATCGTAGCGCCGGTGAGCGCCTGGATCTCGTTGCCGGAGGCACTGTTTTTGTTGACTGCAATATCCTTGACCTTTCCCTTGAACTGGTCGAGGAAGCTGGCATTCTGGGCTTTCATGCCGAGACCGGCGGTCTCGTTGAGTTCGAGCGGCGAAATGCCGGTGACTGCGCCGTTTTTGTCGACTCCGGTCATTATCTTCACATCTCCGCCGTAGCCCTTGGAAACGGTGACAAAGACATAGCCGACTTCGTTGCCGCTTGCATCCTTGCCGACAGCGTAAGTGCCGCTGCCGCCCTTCATCTCCTGCGTTTCGCCGAACTGAGTCGCGGCGGGCAGGACTTTCTGCCTTGTTTCGACCTCGGTCTGCGCCGAGAGCTCCGCTATCTTCGGAGCCGTGACTTTATTTGTAACGGCGAGAAGAGTCGTGGCGACGAGGCATATCAGAAAGAGCGCTACAGTCGGGATGGCAAATTCCTTGAAATTCTTCATGCCTTCTCAGCCCCTTTCTTCTTTTTCTCCTTGACCGTGCCGAAAGGCTTCGGGGTGGTCAGATGCTCTATATGGGGAACGAGTATGTTCATAAGGATTATTGAGAACGAAACGCCCTCGGGCAGCGAGCCGAAGAGTCTGATGAACGAGGTCAGCAGTCCGCAGCCGATACCGAAGATTATCCTGCCCTTGAGATTGATGGGCGAGGTGGTGTAGTCGGTAGCCATGAAGAACGCGCCGAGCATGAGTCCGCCGCTGAGCAGCTGATAGGCGACAAAAGTGAAACTGCCCTTGCCGGCTACGAGCATTATAACGGCTACAGTGCCGATAAACGACAGCGGAATGGCGGGAGAGATTATCTTTCTTATCATCAGATAAACTCCGCCGATTATCAGCGCCACTGCGCAGGTCTCGCCGAGGCTTCGGCTGTTCGCCGATTAAAGTGGCACGCGAGCCGCCGCGGATGCCGATGAGCATATCAACGAGGCTCGGCAGTCCGTCGGAGAGCTCGCCGCCCTTTGTCATCATGGTTAAAGGCGTTGCGGTGGTGACCGCTTCGGCGCCCTTGTCGAGCCACAAGAGGGGCTTTATCCATGTTGTCATGGCGGTCGGGAACGAGACCATGAGAATGATTCTTCCGGTTATTGCGGGGTTGACGAAGTTCTGGCCGATTCCGCCGAAGAGCTGTTTTACAACAACTATCGCGATAACGGAACCTATCGCCGCCTGCCACAGCGGAATCGACACGGGCAGGTTAAAGGCGAGCAGAAGTCCGGTGACGACCGCGCTCAGATCACCGAGCGTGTTGCTGCGCTTCATGATTTTGCGCGACAGATACTCGGAGAGCATGCATGTGCCTATCGTTACGAGGCAGACGAGCAGGACGCGCGGACCGAAGAGCCAGACGGATGCCGCAAGGGCGGGGATCAGCGCGATAATAACATTGAGCATTATTCCGCTGACCGTCTGAGCCGAGCGCACATGGGGAGATGCGCTGACTGTTAGTTTCTTTTCAGGCATTTCAGGCATTTTTGCTCTTCTCCTCTCTCAGCATCTGTTTTGCAAGGCGCATATACTGGACAAGCGGCTTTGCCGCGGGACATGAATAAGCGCATGAGCCGCACTCCATGCAGACCATGGCGCCGGATTTTTCAAGCCTGTCTATATCCTTCGCCTTTATATAGCGTTCAACAAGCGTGGGCATAAGGCTCAGCGGACATGCCGCCGCACATCTGCCGCAGCGGATGCAGTCGCGCTCTTTCTTGACCTTCGACGCATCGTCGGCAAAGGCGAGAATGGCGTTGTTCTGCTTGAGAACGGGAATATCCGTGTTGACAACGGCAAGTCCCATCATCGGGCCGCCGGTTATTATCTTGCCGGGTTCGGCTTTGAAGCCGCCGCAGAAGTCGATTATTTCACCGACGTTCATGCCGATTGGCACGCGGACGTTCTTCGGGTCGGCTATCGCGGAGCCGTCAACGGTCAGCGAGCGGCTGACGAGCGGCTTGCCGCTCTTGAGATATCTTGCTATAAATGCGACGGAGGCAACGTTCATAACAACGCAGCCGACATCGGCGGGCAGCTTTCCGGGCGGAACCTTTCTGCCCGTGGCGGAGAGCACCATCATCTTCTCTGCGCCCTGGGGATACTTCGACTTGAGCGTCATGAGGCGCACCACGTTATCCTCCGCAACGTCTCTGTCCGCTATAGCCTTGAGCACTTTGAAAGCTTCGGGCTTGTTGTCCTCTGCGGCGATAACGACGCGCTTGAAGCCGAGTATCTCTTTCAAAGTATAGATGCTCGAGAGGATGTCCCACGAATTTTCAAGGCACTCGCGGTAGTCAACGGTTATGTACGGTTCGCACTCCGCGGCGTTGACTATGAGTGTGTCAACATTCTTGTCGGGCGGGATGCGCAGCTTGACATGCGTGGGGAAGCCCGCTCCGCCGAGTCCAACAAGGCCGGAATCCCTGACGGCGCGAAGGAAGCTCTCCTTGCCCGTCACCTTCGGCGGCTCAAGACCGTCGAAAAGGCGCATCTCGCCGTCGGACTCTATCTCCACCGCCTGAGTGATAACGCCGTTTGCAAGCGTCGCCTGCTTGACTGCGCTGACGGTACCGGATATAGATGCGTGGATCGGCGCGCTGAGGAATTTGTCGCTGTCGCCCACTATCTGTCCGACCGAAACTTTGTCGCCCGCTTTTACAGTGGGTGTGCACGGTACACCGATATGCTGCTGCATGGGCAGGAGCACTTTTTCGGGGACTGGAATTCTTACGACTTCACAGTCTGCGGTGTTCTTGTTGTGGTTGACATGCACGCCGCCGCGTACCTGCTTGACAGCTTTGAGAACACCGTCGAGTTTAACCGAGCTCATTTCTTCAACTCCTTATGATTAATTATTACTTCTTTATTATAAACCGCGTCTGTTTTTCGAGCGCCGGCATGACTATGCGCAGCACCGTTCCAGTAACAGCTCCGGTTATAAGCGAAAATATCAGCAGTGCCGGCGCATAGCCGAGCACGGCTCCCGTCCCCGTGAGCACCGCCGCGGCGGCGAGCTGACCTGCGTTATGGCATACGGCGGCGATTATCGACGCGCCGAGCAGACCGAAGGGATCGGATTTTATTTTTGTTGCCGCCCACATCGCGAGGGTGCTGAGCACTCCTCCCGCGAGGCTCATAAAAAACGCCGTCGCGCCGCGTGTCATCAGCGCAAAGAGCGCCTTGAACACGGTTATGCACATCGCCTGCGGCAGTCCGAGAGTGAGAACAGTGAACATCGTCACTATATTTGAAAACCCCGGCTTAGCTCCCGGCGGCAGAAACGGCAGAGAGGGAATCAGATTTTCAAGAAACGAGAGCGCGATCGCCTGGGCGCAAAGGATACCTAAAAGAGCGGTCTTTCTCGCTTTCATGGGCATATCCTCCCGGTCAGGGCGTCGTGCCGCTTCTCCGAGCCCTCGAGCCTTATCACAACTCCTGCGGGCAGGCACGCAGCGGTGTCGCCCGGGCGGGTGAGTTTGCCCGATTTTACGCACAATTTATCGCGGCAGTCCGCGTCTTCGAACCAGACAGCTCCGTCCTTTATTTTTATCACAACCTTGGGGTCGGTGTCGGGTGTTATTGTCATATCAGCGCTCTTGTCGAGCGTTACGCGTCGATACACCTCGCCGCCCGCATAGATGACCGCCTCGGTTTTTCCGTTCGACGGCAAAAATCGCCATATCAGAAGAGCCGCGCCGACGCAGAGTACGACCGCTATCAATGCGATATCGGCTTTTTTTATGAATCTGCGCTGCATCTGTCTCCCCCGTTATAAAAGTTTGAATCCGTCCTTTTCAAGTTTGAAGCTGTCCGCGAGAGAACCCGTGACCCTGACGCTCCTGTCATTGAACACGAACACAGCCTGCGCGCCGTATTTTTCAAGCAGCGGCAGCGATTTCTCGTAGCCGAGCACGAAGCACGCAGTCGAAAGCGCGTCGGACATAAAGCCGTCGCTGCAAACGACCGTCACGCTGACAAGTCCGCTCTCTGCGGGATAACCCGTTTTCGGGTCGAGTATATGGTGATAGCGCACGCCGTCGCGGTCAAAATACCGCTCGTAGCTGCCGGAAGTAGAAACACAGGTCGCGGGCAGAGTCAAAACCGCAAAGCTCTCAGTCGAGCTCTCCGAAAAAGGATCTCTTATACCGACAGTGAATTTTTCTCCCTCGCCGTAGAGAAGTATGCTCCCGCCGACGGAGACGACCGCGCGCTTTATTTTTGAATTTTCGAGCACTCCGCGCACCTCGTCGCAGGCAATGCCCTTGCCGACCGAGCCGAGGTCGAGCACCGTACCCGACGGTATTTTTATACCGCTCTCGTTTATCTCTATGGCGGAACCAGTGCCGTTGAGCGCCGAGTTTATTTCATCCTTGCCGGGCACTCTCTCATTGCCCGTGCCGAATCCCCAAAGGTCGCTGAGTCTGCCGAGCAGAGGGTCGAACGCGCCGCCGCTCGACTTTCTCAGCTCTTCGCACTTCGAGAGTATATCCTCCATCTTCTTTTCGGGGTCGTTTATCTTCCCGTTCGCAGAATACGAAAAGAGAGTTATCTTAACGCTCTGTCCCGCCGCGTCGTTTATCTCGCTGACGGCGGATGTTTCGATATGGCGCGAGAGGAGCTTGTTTTCGAGCTCCGATATGCAGTCAAAAACCGCCTTGCCGACCTTTTTCGCGTCTTTTCCCTCAATGTCCGCGCTGACGGCGGTGTTCATCATCGCAGACGAAGACGAGAACTCACGGCTCTGCTTTATGCCGTCATATGCCACGAGACCGACCAAAACGGCAGCCGCCGCGCACAAAAGCGCGATAATCAGCTTTTTCGAGCTTTTTTTCACCGGTCTCCCTCCGCAGTCAAAACTTCCATATACCTATAACATATATATTTTACATTGTTTTTCTTCAAACTTCAAGAACTTAAAATTGTCATTTCCGACGGCGAAAAAATATAGAAATATTTCTTTATCGATACAAAAATTGCTTTTTAAGCTCGATGTACAAAAAAATACAAAAATTTTATTGAAACTTAATAAAATTTCGTCCTTTTTATGGTGACAGAACTAAGAAAATATGGTATAATCTAACAAAATATTTCGATAATATTATCAGTTATGACGAAAATTTATTTTTGCCGTAACGCTAATATAAAGCAAATTTCGGAGATAATCTATGTTTGAACAGTCAATCAGCGTCGACAGAATGGAGCAGGCGGTCAGCCTGTTCGGCAGTTTCGACGAAAATATTAAAATGATAGAAAAAGAGTTCAATGTCGGCGTTGTCAGCCGCGGCTCGGAGATAAAGGTCACGGGCGAGGCAGAGAATGTCTCAAAGGGCGTGCGCGCAATAAATGGGCTTTTGATGCTCATCAACCGAGGCGAGGCGCTCAGCGACCAGAATGTTCGCTATGTCATCTCGCTCGTCAACGAGGGCAACGAGGATCAGCTCCCGCAGATGACTGCGGACTGCATCTGCATCACTTCAAAGGGCAGACCGGTCAAGCCGAAAACGCTCGGTCAGAAGAAATATATCGAAGCCATCCGCAAAAATACGGTCACTCTCGGCGTCGGACCCGCCGGCACCGGCAAAACTTATCTTGCGGTCGCCATGGCGGTGACGGCTTTTCGAGCAAAGGAAGTCAACCGTATAATTCTTACCCGCCCCGCAGTTGAAGCGGGCGAGAAGCTCGGATTCCTGCCCGGCGATCTTCAGCAGAAGGTCGACCCCTATCTGCGCCCGCTCTACGACGCGCTGTTCGATATGCTCGGCGCGGAGAGCTTCCAAAAGCAGCTCGAGCGCGGAAATATAGAAGTCGCGCCCCTTGCATATATGCGCGGACGCACGCTTGACGACAGCTTCATTATCCTCGACGAGGCGCAGAACACCTCGGTCGAGCAGATGAAGATGTTCCTGACCCGTCTCGGCTTCAACTCGAAGATGGTCGTCACGGGCGATATCACCCAGATCGACCTGCCTGACGGCAGGCGAAGCGGTCTCGTCGACGCGGTGAAGATTCTCAAAGATGTCGACGATATTCAAATTGTCAGGTTCAACGAGCGCGATGTGGTCAGACACAAGCTCGTTCAGGATATAATCAAAGCCTACGAAAAACACGAGGATGTGAAAAAAAGAAAATGAGAGGCAAAGTTAAGGTAATTATCACAAACGACCAGCATGAGGTCAAAATACCGACAGGAGTAAGAATGCTCGTGCGCCGCGCATGCACCGCGGTTCTGACACTCGAGGAATTTAACGATCCTGCCGAGATAAGCGTCCGCTTTGTGGACGACGAAGAGATACACAGACTCAACCGCGAATACCGCAACGTGGACAGGAGCACCGACGTGCTCTCGTTCCCCTTGGGCGAAAACGGAGTGTATGACACAAATCTTGACACGGGCGCAAAGATGCTCGGCGACATAGTCATTTCTATCCCCCACGCAGTCAGCCAGGCCGAGCGTTTCGGCCACACGCTCCAGCGCGAGATAGCATTCCTTACCGTACATTCGATGCTCCACCTGCTCGGCTATGACCACGAGGGCGGCGGAATCGAGAGCGTGCGCATGCGCGAAAAGGAGGAGACCGTCTTGACTCAGCTCGGTCTGCCCAGAAGCGGAAGCTACTATATGGGTGACGAATAAATGAAAGGTCTGCTCAAGAGCTTTGTCTATGCGGGGTCGGGTATTATCACCTGCATCAGGCAGGAGAGAAATATGCGCGTGCACCTCGTGTGCATGATATATATGTATTCATATCTCCTGATCTATGACTTCTTCGAGGTCTCGCGCACCCAGTTTGCGATAATTTTTATCGCGAACGCGATAGTTGTCATGGGCGAGCTGTTCAACACCGCTATAGAAGCGGTCGTTGACATGGCGGAGGAGAAGTTCAGCGAGAAATACAACCGCCTTGCTAAAATATCGAAAGATACCGCGGCGGGAGCCGTGCTCGTCGGCGCGATATTCGCCGTTTGCACGGGCATTGCGATTCTCGCTCAGCCCGAGGCGTTCAGGGCGATGTTCGCCTACTACGCAGAGAAGCCGTATATGATAGCCGTTTTGATCGCCAGCCTTGTGCTGAGCTTCACTTTCATATTCACGGGCTTCAATTTCAAGAAAAAAGACAAATAATATATAAAAAATCAATGACCGCTGACTGTCATATCAGCGGTCATCTATATGAGGAGAAGTTATGACTCAGACAAGAACCGCTTTCATCGCAATAGTCGGCTGCCCGAATGTCGGCAAGTCGTCGATACTCAACCGCCTGCTCGGTCAAAAAGTCGCCGTCGTGTCGCCCAAGCCGCAGACCACGCGCACGCGCATTACGGGCGTACTCAGCCGCGGTGAAACG
>ENA-ORTY01003295-ORTY01003295.1-human-gut-metagenome-genome-assembly--contig:-NODE-3295-length-14084-cov-2.191603_pt1 | contig 14084 bp, 11 predicted proteins | sample MGYA00241917_ERZ509198 | MGnify/ENA primary metagenome ERZ509198 (study PRJEB26280, sample SAMEA2338857) | human gut metagenome | biome: human gut; feature: human-associated habitat; material: faeces...
TATATACAATTTTTTGCACATTTTCACCTCATTCTTTATGTTGTTTTGCTATCAAAATATCTTATTGATGCACTTACTGCTTTTTCTTCTTTTCTTGTTTTTTCTGCTTTTTCTGTATCCATTCCTTTTGTAATTGAATCCAAATATTGTTTTTCTCTCTTTTGATTATATGTAATTGATGATATATTCTGTTTTTTCCTCTTCTTTTTATGTGTAAGTATAGACATTGCAATTACATCTTGTTTATCTCTTTCTTTATCAATTGCCTTTTCCTTAGCTCTTCCTGTTAAGTTTGCAGTTTCTGGATTTTCTTCAACTTCTTCTTTTGCAACTGCATTAGAATATGTTATACATTGTTTTATTTCATCTAAATCTATGAAGCCTCTTGTTACATAATTATCTACAATTCTATCTCTATACTCTCTCCATTCATTTCCATATTTTTCTTTACAGAATTGTATTACATCATCTCTATTTTTAAAGTTTTCTTTATATACTTCCATCTTTTCATTTTTATCATATCCCTCAACATACCCTGTTCCGAAAGTATCTATAATATTATCCGTCTTTTTAGTACCATATGCATATCCTACTGAAAAAGATGCTAATGCCTCTGTTGGTTTATAATGACCATCTGTTAAACTTATTCCAGCTTGAACTGCAGCTGCCGTAATTCCTATTCCAGCTCCAACAGCTCCTTTAGCTATATTTCTTACAAACCTTTTTCCATTATATTTTGCAGTTCTATTTACATCATATATTGGTCTTATTGCCCTTTTCCCTATAGCTCCTATACCACTACCAATTCTCATAGCTACTCTTCCACCTCTAGAATTTGCTATATTTGACATTGTCTGTCCTACAGGTGTTTCGAGTGCTTGTGCAGTTAAATCTTTTCTTTTTTCATGCATACTTCTCATAAGTTGTTTTATTGGTTTTTTATTTGCTGGTAATTCACTTCTAGGAATTATATCACCTAATAACTTTGGTCTTCCAATTGGCTCTTCTATATCTTGAATATTATTATTGCTCAATCTATGATTTGTATTATCACCTATTGGTCCATTATTATTTTCATCATCATCTATATTTTCTCTATCATCATCTGCTGATGTTGGAGATTGTGTAGTTTGTATTGAATCATTTAATAATTCTGCTGTTTTATAATCTTTATTTAATGCTCCTGGATATCCAATTGCTTTTGATGAATTTGCTCCATTGCCTTTTTTTCCAACTAATTTTTTTACACCATTAGCTGCAGAAACCATTGAAACAGCACCAAGTCCTCCAACCATTCCTTCACGAGCTTTATCAAATCTAAATATCTTTTTCAACAATCTTTCTGCTTCTGTTAGAAATGTTAAAACTGCAATTGCATATAATGGATTTTTTACAGCAATTCCCATTGCTGAGCTAACCATTACATAATATAATAAATAATGTACTGGTTGAATTAATGCATTAAAAAAATATTCCTTTATCCACATTGAAAAACCTTGCGCTTTTCCATCAATAGATTTATCTATTGGATATGTAAATGCTACAATTGGTGCAATTAATGTTAAAAATGCAATATTTAAAACTCTTTTTAAATAAATAACTGTAAATTTTATTGTATATCCTACAAGCATTATATACATAATTTCATATCCAATCTTTACTGCAATTGTATCATATTCTGTACAAAATCTTACTAATCCGATTAAATTAGTTGCAAATGTATCATATCCATTTCCGCCAACAACTCTTAGAAGTGGCATACTTGCTCCTAATTTATCATTAAACATATTTATTGCTGTAATTATAAATGACATTATATAATGCATAGAATATAAAATAGCTAATCCAACAATCCAATCTATTATTAATTCTTTATATTTAGCCCTATTTTTTGTATTTGCACTTAACATTATTTTTATACCAATATATATTAATACAGATAAAAATCCAACTGTTGCTATTAATCTTAATGCCTTATACCAATTAGCTAATGCTTGTCTTACAACTCCTAGTCCTTCTGCTTGTCCAACACCAGAAATAAAATCAATATTTAATAAACTTATTTTACTAGCAAATATTTCTTCTGGACTATAATGAATATGAGGATATTCAACATTACTTATTTTTCCTTTAGAACCTAAATAACAAAGAATTTGATTATTTAAAGAAAGATCAAACATTGTATCTATATTTCTACTGTCAACAACTCTACATTTATCTATATAATTTGTTTTTACATAATTTGTTATTTGGGCCTGATCTGTTACATCAGAATACATAAATTTTTGAAAAATTCCTAGTAAAGTATCTGCAACACAGTTAACCAAAAAAAAGAATGGTTTTAATAATACTCCTCCTATGTCCCAATTAGTATCTCCTGAATATGTTTTTCCACCAACAATCATTTCATTTGTAAAATTTATGAAACTTGAAGATTTAGCTTCTTCATTTTTTTTCGTAGTATTATCTGCTCCTGTATTTTTTACAACCTTAATATTACTTATTTTCATTTCTGTATATCTACCATCTGTATTATCATCTGTTATATATTGACTTTTAGAACCAGTTTCACATTTCATTTCAAAGCCTAATACTATTGTTGTATTGTCATCAATTTTTATAATTTTACCTTCAGATGATGTAACTTCTCCTGCAGTAGTATCATTTAAATCAATTCCACATAGATCAGCAAGTTCTTCTACTGTTCCAGAATAAGAATATGCTTCTTCTAATTTACTTCTTAACTCTTCAACTAATTTTTTTCTTAATTCTGAATATGTTTCTTCTCCGACATTTCCTTCTGCAACACTTATATCCTCTAAATTTTCATTTGTTGATTCAGCTAATACTATATTGCAAAATAACCAGTTAAGTAAAATAATTATTATACTTACACAAATCAATATTTTATTAAAAATATTTTTTTTCATTACATCACCTCTCTAAATATTAAAGTAACTTTTTTAATTACACTCTCTAAAATATACTAAAAGAGTGTAATTCATAAAAATCGCCTTATTTTTCTAAGTATTGGTTATATCTTCTTATTGCTTCATCTTCATTTCGTATTGTATTTGCTGTTGTTTCTGCTTGTGTTTGACTCATTCCTTTTGTTCTTGCAGCAATTAATTGTCTTTCTTTTTTCTCATTATATGGTGTTCCAGAAGTTCCTTCCTTAGCTTTTCTCTTTTGAACATTCTTTATTGCCATTGCTGTTAAGTCTTGTTTATTTCTTATCTCAATTTTTTGTTTTTCAGTTAAATTACTATTATTTTTTGTAAGTTCAGCTGTTGCATTATTTGAATATTTCATCATTTCTTTCATTTCACTTAAATCTGTGAAACCTCTTGGAACAAAGTTATTTACCATTCTATCTCTTTGTTCTCTCCAATCATCTCCATAATTTTCTTTACAGAACTGAATTACATCATCTCTATTTGAGAAATCTTCTTGGAATGCTTTCATTTTTTCTGGCTTTGTATAACCATCTCTATAACCAGATGTAAATGTATCTACAGCCCCTCCTGCAGCATTACCTGCAAATGCATAACCTGCAGCAAATGATCCAATTGCTTCTGCTGGGCTATATTTACCATCTGTTAAACTTATTCCAGCTTGAACTGCCGTTGCTGTAAGTCCTACAGCTGTTCCAACTGCACCTTTAGCAACATTTCTAATAAATCTTTTTCCATTATATTTTCCACTTTTATCAAAATCATATATTGGTTTTACCGCTTTTTTCGCAACCGCAAGTGCTCCTCTTCCAACTTTTGATTTTCCAACTCTGGAATTTTTCATTCTATCTGCTAATTGACGTATTGGTGTCTTTCCATTCTGTTTAATTGGTTCCATATTTCCATTAAACTGAGGTGGTGGTGGTAAATTACTATCATCACCATTATTTTGTTGTTGCGATTGATGTTGTTGTGATTGTTGCTGCTGTTGTTGTTGAGGTGGTGGTGGAGGTGGTGGTGGCGGATCATCATGATCATGTTCATCTTCATGTGCCTGTGCAGCCGCTGCTCCTGCAGTTGCGCCTGCTGCACCAGCAACACCTAATTCTGCACCTGCCGCACTAAGTTTATCATCTTTAAAATCTTTTATTAATGCACCTGGTGATTGCATCTTACTTGCATCAGGTCCACCTTTTGGTCCTTTTCCTAACATTCCTTTTAAACTTGATGCTATAGCTGCACCTGCAATTGCGTCTTGCATTCCTTTTACTGTTCCTCCGCCAGCTTTATCAAATCCAAATATCTTCTTTAATAATCTTTCTCCTTCTGGCATAAATGCTAATACAGCAATTGCATATAATGGGTTTGTTCCTGATATTCTCACTGCAGAACCAACTAAAACATAATATAGTAAAAAGTGCATTGGTTGTAATAAAGCATTAAATATGTATTCTTTTACCCACATATCAAATCCTTGTGCTTGCCCATCTGCCATTTTATCAATTGGATATGTAAAAGCAACTATTGGAGCAATCAATGTTAAAAATGCCATATTTATCAATCTCTTTAAATAAATCATTGTAAACTTAAATGTGTACACTGTTAACATTGTATATAATATCAAATATCCAGTTCTAAATAATAAATTATCTGACTGAACGCAAAATCTTACAAGTCCAATTAAATTTGTATTAAATGAAAATGAACTTACATTTCCCTTTACAGAAACATTAACATATTGCATTGAATTTGATAACATTGTATTAAATTTAGAAATTACTACAATTATAAAACTCATTAAATAATGTAAAAAATACAATATAGCAAAACCAATTATCCAATTTATTATCCATTCTTTATATTTTGCTTTATCTTTCGCTGTTGAACTTATCATTATTTTTATACCTGTATATATTAATACAGATAAAAATAATACAGTTGCAATCAATCTTAATATTTTATACCATGATGCTATTACTGATCTTACAGTTTTCAAACTTGAGGTCTGTCCCTGACCAGAAATAAAATCAATATTTAACAATCCAACTTTTCCAGCAAATATTTCTTCACAACTATAATGAATATGTGGTATAGCAAATTCTGAAAGAGCATCCCATACATCTATTCTCGATATACGAGTTGTTATAGTTTCTGTAGGATTTCCTGCATCAAATAGTTCGTCTTTTTTTTCACTATTTACAACATCAAATACATCTCCTATAATAGAAGCAACTTTTGCTAACGGACTTTCTTCATCTTCATTTGATAACATTACATTTTGCATTATAGCATTTACTGCATCTAATATTGATTGCCAAAAAAATGTTAATGGTTTCATTAATATTCCGTCCTACACCGTCTTTTATAAAATTAGTTCCACCATCATCTATATCATAATTACCTTTTCCAGTTGCCATATCATGTTTATCTTGAACATCTTGTTGAACTTTATCAGTCATTGTGTCATTTAGATCTTTTCCAGCTTCATTAGATGCATCTATATCTGATTTTCCTTCATCTTTTGCTTTGTCATAAGTATCTTTTGTTTTTTTAATCTCATTATAAGCATTTAAATAATATGTATCATCAATGTCTTCTGCTTTCAAATTTTCATTTAAATATGGCTCACTCTCTATAAAGGCATTTTTAATTTTAGTACTTCTATCTTTTTCTGGTATCAATGCCACTGCCAACCATTTAGTCATCGCATCTACATACTCATCACCATATACCTCTTTTGTTGGTCTTGGATCCTTACTATATAAAAAATTTGTATAAACTGTAGAAGCCAATGTTTGATCATTCTCAATTTCTGTAACTAAAGCTTTCAAATCATCATAACTACTTGCAAAAGATATATTAGGTATCACAATATTTGCAAATATTACCAAAACTAAAAATATTGCGAAGACTCTAATAAATTGCTTATGTTTTTTTAACATTATTTTTCACCTCCTCCTTTTCTGTCTTAAATCCAACAACATATTTCACATTTTGCATTTTAAACTCCATTAATTTTTATTTATATTTCTTTGATCATCTCTCTGGTTATTAGCAACCAATTTATTCATATTTGTTTCAACAAATTCAAATTCTTTTCTTGTTGGTGTAATTTGAATAACTGCTGTATCTTGTCCAACCTTCAACAATCCCTCACCTTTAGAACAAGTAACAAGGAATGAAGCTTCACCTTCACTTAATTTGAAAACTTCTTTCAATTGTTGAATTTCAGATTTGTCTTGTGCTAAAAACAACTTTGTATCTGATGATGTTAATACTGCTTGAGCTTCTGGCTTTTCATAGAAATCTTGGAATCTTTGAGAAATAATTGCAAGTGAAACATTTCTTTTTCTGGCACGTCTTGCCATTTTATTTAAGAAATCAACAGCCTCAGGGAATGGAAGTAACATCCATGCTTCATCGACTATAACTCTTTTTTGTCTTGCTTTTCTTTTATCTTCACTATTTTTCTTAACAAATTTTTCCCAAATCCATGACATTAATATTTGTTGAGCAAGTGGTCTTGCAAAACGCTCTTCCAATTGTGATATATCGATATTTATTAATGGTGCTCCTTCCATTAAATCAAATGTAGATTGACCATCAAAATATGCCATCTGACCATTATATTCTCTTATATATTGTTTCATTACTTTTAATAAATAACTATAATGGAACTCATAATCTTTATTTGTATTACTTTGAGCACTTTGCTTAATTCTTTTATACCATGACCCAATTGTTGGCATTTCTTTTCTTCTTCTTTCAAAAACATTACTTGAAGATGAACTTTCATACAAACTTGCTGGGTTTGCTGTAATTCCACGTGCCGCATACTCTTGAGAAACAGCTTCAGCAATAATTTGCTTTGTAAGCTCATTTACTTCTTTAGTTCTTGTACTACCTTTGGCCATTGTCATTAATGCTTGTGTAACATCTTCTACTTTACTTTCAACATTTAATGTATCTCTTTCTCTTCCTGTTATCTCATCTTTTGTTCTTTCTATTTCTATATCAAATAAATTAATAATTGTTTTTGATGTAGGGCTTATTACAACATTTATTCCGCCTAACGCATCTGCTACAACAGAATATTCCCCTTCAGCATCTAGTGTCAAACTTTCAATTCCCATAAGTACTGAAGATCTTGAAATTAATGTTTTCATTGTTACTGATTTACCAGCACCAGACTTAGCAAATATAACCATATTATAATTTGTAAGTGATGAATGGAAATTATCAAATAATATCGGAACTCCAGTTTGTTTATTTACACCAATTGGAACACCTGTATCATGTCCTATATTTGAAGTTGTAAATGGAAATATTGTTCCCATAGATGGCCTATCAAATATTTGAGTCTTTTTTATTCTATCATCCATTAATGGTAATGCTGATTTAAAACCATCTTCTTGAATTGCCCATGCACTTCTAATCCCTACAAGAGATTTTGCCATTTCTGCTGTTAACATTTTTGATAATTTATCCAAATCCTCTTTACTATAAGCAAACAATGTAGAAACAATTGATGCTTCATATAATTTATTAAATCCTGCTGCAATTTCATCTCTTAATTGTTCAGTTTCATATCTTTTTTGTGTTAATATACTTTCTCTGTTTATATTACCTTTATCATTAGCAACAATTCTTTCTGTTTCTAGTTCTGTTATAATTTTGTTCAAATCATTTTGTGAATTAGACTCTTGAATTGGTCTTATATAAATTGATGTATTTATATCGCCAAACATATAAAGAGATCTAAATAATTCTGGGAATATACATGTTCTTGGTAATGTAGAAACATAAAAACTTCTAGCATATCTTTTAACATTTGAAATTATTTCTAGATGATCAATATTTGATGCATCTATTCCAGATGGAGCAATTAATTCCTTTATACTTTTTTTCTTTAAATATAAAGTTTCATTATTCATTACCTGAGCTTGGTCTTCTTCCTCTTGTTGCTTTTGTTTTTTCATTAGTTTCATTCTCATTTCCTCCTTCCGTTGCCTCTTTCTTTTTTCTTCTTACCTTAACTTTAGCATCTTCTGATATGTCTTTTCCTAAATATTCTTCATTTTCTGAAATTAATTGTTCAGCAAAATCAAATATTAAATTTTTAGCATTTTCTTCTCTTATTCTAAGCATCATTTCTTTATCACTTTTTGCTTCCATAACAGCCTCATTTGCCAATTTTGTTCCATTTTCCTCTATTTGTTTATTAATTAATTTCATCTTCTTATCAATTACATCAGGAGCTGTTGAATATAATGAATCAAAACCTGCATTTATTGCAGTTTGTGCACTGAATATGTCTGAATCTTCTCTATTATAAGCATTATATAATAATTCAACTAATCCCTTTGAATCTAATATTTTACTATTTACTTCACATCTTGATAAGGTTCTCATAATTGATCTAGCTCTTGTATATAATTCTGAAAAAATCATACTTTGTATTTCATCTCGTGAATAATTTTGTGTATTTATTTCTTCTTCATAACAAGAAATTATAATATAATATTTTTTATGTAATACACTACTATTTAAACTACTTTTCTCTGTATTTGCAATTATATCTTTTGTATATTCATATTTATTTTTTTGTTTTACATATTCTACATATGCATCATATATTTCTTTATCTGTATACATTCCTGACTCTGCACTTTTTAATTGCATATATTTATTTTGTAATATATTATATTTATCTTCAATGTCTCTAAATTTTAATTTATATTCTCTTAAACTAGATTCCAAGTTTACAGTTCTTGTTTGAACATATATTTGAATATCAAATTTTAATGTATTTAAAAACTCTATAAAACCTTGTTCAACAGAAGCCATTTCCATTTCTGACATTAAATCATAATTAATTCCTTGACATTCTAGAACCATCAAATATTTACCTTTTTTTTGAATTATCATGTTATCTTCTACTTTTTCAAATTCCATAAAATCCATTATTGATTGTAAATTGTATGTAGCATTTGGAGATGGTGTAGCTTCATTCTTTTCACTTTTTTCTCCATCATTTTTCTTTTGTTTAGCAACAATAAAAAACCAAACGCCAATAAGTGTAAAGATTAATATTATTAGAAAAACTGCTACTATTGTTAAAACTGAAATTAATTGATCTGGATTACTCATTGTCACTTCCTCCTTTGTGATATAAATATAATTTTTTTCCTTGTTTTTTAAATTTTATTGCCCTCATTATTATTTCATCAATATTTTCTCCTCCAGTTTTTCTGAATAATTCAAAATTTGATGAATTTGGAACTTTTAATGTAGCTATTCCAAAGCCAATTAATGCAAATATTAATGTAATTGCAATTCCTATAAATGGATGTTGAAAAATAACTCCAATTGGTAAATACCCAACTATCAATCCTACAAATGCACATGCAACAGTCCATAAAAATGATTTTTTGGTAAATATCATTAATATTCTACCTTCACCTTTTGTGTTTCTTGGTATGGTATATGTATATCTTGCCATATATTTTCCTCTCTTTCGTCACAAACTATTTATACCATTTTATTATAACATAAAAGAAAAGAAAAAACTACATTTTATGATAAAAAATATCATAAAATGTAGCTTTTTTTATTCTAAGAACCCATTATTCCTAATAATAGGTTTGCAATACTTGTTGCAGCAAATACTATTGTTACACCAATTATTAATGGTATAAATTGTTTTTGAACATCTGCTTTTTCATTTGCAGATCCTAATACCATCTTAAATCCTAAATATGCTATTAAGACTACTGCTAATATTGCTGAAACAATTTGTAATAATCCTAATACTCTAGCAGCAATTTTTTTCATTCCATCAACCTTGATATTAGATGTATCTGCTTGCATATCTCCTATAACACTATCTGGTGTTATACCTCCAGCAGCATAAGAAAATGTAGATACAGAAAATACAACTAACATTGCCAATAATACTACCGCAAAAATTTTTAATGATTTTTTCATATTATTCATTCCCTTCTTTTTATTTTTTATTATTATATAAATGTTAATAACTATTTTATTATAATGATTGGAATAAGTTAACCGCTACTTCCCAAATTGTAAATGCTCCAAAAGATACTATTATTCCAATTACCCAAGGAATCATTGATTCTTTTACTTTAGCTTTTTCCTCTATACTTTGTGTTATAAAATTCAATCCCATTATTGCTCCAGTTATTACTGTAACTCCTATTGCTATTGTTAACAATACTCCTGATATAAAATTTGATAAACTTTTTAAATCATTTTGATCTATCATTGTTGAGCTTTCACTTCCAGCATTCAAAAAACTATTTCCATTGTTCATTACATCATCTAATGAACCATCTGCCATACAAGTTGTTGAGTATACTGATAAATTACACAATATTAATAATGTTATTAAACAAACTTTAAACAACATTTTCTTCATACTCATCACTCCTTTATTCAACTGCAGATATTATTAATTTTGCTATTGTAGTTATACTAAATAACATTATAGCTCCAATTATAAAGCCAATTGCTTTACCTTTTCCATCTGCCTTATCATTTGCAGAACCTAGTAATATTTGAAATCCAATAACTGCAATTCCTAAAACAATTGCAAAAGCTCCTATTATTTGTAATGCTCCTAATATAGTTCCAACAATTGAATTCATTTTGGTATTTTGTTGTGGTTCTGGTTTATATTGAGATGGATCTATAGTTGAATCAGCCATATATATTCCTGAGTCACTTGAATATGTATATGCATTTGATTGATATTGAATATTCATTGTTATTAAAAAAATTACAAATGCTAATATTATTTTTGCCAAAACTTTTTTCATTTCAATCCCTCCAATCATAATACACACATTCTATACTAATTATAGAATATTTTTAATTTTATTGCAAGACTTTTTTTCCAAATTTATTACTTTTTTTCTTATTTTTACATGTTTTCAGCCATTTTTTACTTTTTCTAATATCTTTTTGCTCTATTTTTGTTAAAAAGATGTGGTGCAGATTTTATCTACACCACATCTTTTTAATCTGACTTGCGAATATATGCAAACCAAATCAGGACTGCTAAGATAATCAAGACCGGAATTTCTCCAATTACAGACATAAGACATACCGCTGCCAAAAAAAGAAAAAACGGTGCAAGAAAAGGAATAAGACAAGCAAGGAACAAACATAAAAACATAGCTCTAAACATATTCTTCCTCCTTAATGAGTCCAACTCAACTTCAGCAAATTTATGCTTTGCTTTTATTATACCACATTTTATTCTTTATAGCAAATTTACAGATTTTCTATTTTATAAAATGAAAAATTTTCATCTTCTTTTATTAACTTATATTTAGTTCCTTCTATTTTTTTCAAAACTTTATTTAATTGAGATTGATTACTCAATATGATATGTGTTATATTATATTTTTCTACAAATTCATCAATATCCATTTCAAAAGAACCTACAGACTCTGAATCTTCAAAAACATTTACTCCAGAATTAAATTCAGGAGAATATAAATCTGCTCTTGAATCAATAAACACTGGTATTCCTCTAAATATTAAATAACTTCCATAATTATATTCATTGTATAACTTTATGTTGTTTATATCTAAATTTTCTAATATATATGTTGCAGCTTCTACTGGATATGAGTTTTCATCTATAAAATGGTTCTTCATCTTAGGCTTATATTGTATTACACTTATTGTTAACACCAAACAAATAGTAACTATCATCCCTGTTATTGTTGTCATCTTATCTATTGCTTTTTTACATCCTTCCGGATCATACTTGTTTAACAATGCGTTTATTAGTCTGTTTAAAATCATCACACATATTAATGTAAACATTGAAAATTGTCTTCTTGTATAAAATGTAAGAAAAATTAATCCACCTAACATGAATAAATCACTTAATCTTATTTTAGTATCTGTAAATGTTAGTATCGCAATAAAAAGTACTAAAGTGCACATGAATTCTAGGTTGTCTACAAGTGTTAGTGGTAAATGCTCGCTTATATTGTGAGTTGTTGTTCCTTGCATTGTTTTTATCAAATATGTATATGGTGTTGTTCCTAGTGGTGTAAGGAATCCTGTAAATAAACAAATAATCATTATAATTATTAATGCTTTTACATTGTTGTTTCCTCTTATTTTTATTTTATATGGATTTGCATTTATTTTTTCTTTCTTATTTATTGTTTTCTCATTTTTTTGTTCTAATCTATTTATTTCATCTTTTATTTTTTGTATTTCTTCTTCTTTAGTAGTTTTTAGTATCTTTTTGTTTAATCTATCTATTTTAGCTGTAACTAATATAATTTCTGTATTTGAAAGTATATATATCATGTATTCTGCTATATATGGTAGATATAGTACAAAGTAAAATGGAAACACTGCCAAATGTACATTTGCAATTATTATTGGTATTATTATTAATCCTACTGCATATCTTTTTTTCTTTGTTTCTAAAAACATTTCTATAAAATATACTGTGAGTATAAATAATATAAATGTTACAAGTTGAGCTCTTGCTGCTATGTAATTTCTTAATAAATACATTGCTCCTATTGTAAGTACAAATGATGTTAGCTTGTTTTTAGTAAGTTTTGTATTCACTAAATACATTGTAAGTCCAAGTGTTATACTTAATACTATTGTCGAAATATATATTCCTACTTGTCCTCCTATGTTATACACTAAATATATTACTACATCATATAACCAATGCGGATATGTATATTGTAAATTTTCGTGCCATGAAAATGGATCTTTCATGTCAATTCCATTTTGTAATATATGTTCACCTATTTTTATTGTATAAAATGTATCATTTTGCAAAGTTACTGGAGATATTGCAAAACAAAAAATTGCAATTAATACAACTGCCATTATTGTAAATCTTATTGAATTTTTATCTATTGTCTTTTTTCCCTTTTCCATAATATTCTCCTCTGTATAGTCAATTTAATTTTCTATTGCTATAATATCATATTTAACATTTTCTTACAATACAATTTTTATTTAATTTTAAGATGCGCTATGATGTGCTTTTGTCTTTATAATACAAAAAGGAACAGCTTTTGCTGTCCCTTTTGATTATTATTTCTTAAATTGCTTCTGCTTCTTCATTTTGGTTGCTATTTTCGTCTTTATTTATTACTTCTAAGCTTCCAATTGATACTTCATAAGCAACTCTTTGTTCTGTTCTTCCATCTTCGAACTTTTTCTCATAAGTTCTGCTTTGAACTCTGCCTACTATTTTTACCTCTGTTCCAACTTCCATGTTTTCACAAAATCTAGCATTTCTTCCCCATGCAATACATGGTATGTAATCTGATTTATTATATGCTCTATTTACTGCTAATAAGATTTCTCTTCCAAATGGTGTTTGTCTATATATTGGTTTTTTACAAACATATCCATTTAAAACAACTTCATTTGAAACATTTTCTTCTTGCTCTTCTTTGTAATCAATAATATCTTTGGCAAATACTGTTAATACTAATCTGTTTTTTTCATTTTCATAACTGTTATATGATCTAAATTGCCCTTCTATAACAACTTTTCTACCTATTGTTAAATCGAAATTTGCTATTAATCTTTCTGATATTGTTATTGGTATAATATCTTCATTTCCGCTTAAACGTGGCACCTCTAAGTTAAATACATAAAAGCTTTCTCCATAAATCTCGTGACTAAATGTCTTATCACTAATAATTTTACCTATTAAAACTAGGTAATTATTTTCTGTGTAATTTGTAATCAATTTGGTTTCCTCCCTTATACTTTTCCATAGTATTTTATTCATTACCTTCGTGTTTTATTACTTAACAACACTATTATACTACATTTGGGAGGTTTTGTCTACATAAAATGGTAAAATAATCTATTTTTTTATTGCTAGAATTTTAAATTTCACTACTCCCCCTGGTGTTTGAGCTTCTACTACTTGGTTCTTTTTTGCACCTAATAGAGCTGATCCAATAGGAGATTCATTTGATATTCTGTTTTGTGATAGGTCTACTTCTGTTGAACCTACTATTGTATATTCTACTTCTTCGTCAAATTCCATATCTAGTACTTTAACTTTATTTCCAACTTGAACTGTTTTTGTATCTATTT